>Ga0209186_1001314_pt1 | contig 18576 bp, 17 predicted proteins | sample SidtaG_FD_187426 | JGI IMG/M metagenome (GOLD analysis project Ga0209186, IMG submission 187426) | Marine algal microbial communities from Sidmouth, United Kingdom - Sidmouth_Male2 metaG (SPAdes) (version 2) | ecosystem: Host-associated > Algae > Red algae > Unclassified | place: Sidmouth...
TTCTTGTAAATAATCACCATGGCATCCTGAAAAACATCCCGTGCATCGTCTGCATTGCCGCTATTGGTTGTCACCATGCGCCTGATTTTCGGAAAAAACTCATCGTACATTCGCTTGCCAACAAATCCGTTGTTCTTCAACATAGCTTCTATATAGAAACTTTCTTTATGTGGTACTTTATCGCTCATAATATTCATTAATGCTTAATAATTAACGATTAATGATAGGGTGTGTAATCTGTTACAATACTGACTCACCGCTATTTAGTTGTTTTTTAATTTGTTTTCGCTGCCCGATTGGTTGTGGCATTACGCCTTGCGGGCATTTTCCCTCTTTTTTCGGTGACTTATTTTTCTGACAGATTACACACCCTACGATTAATGATTAATGATTAATGTTCTTTTACGCATAGCGAAAAAGAAACACCTCTCATGATGTTAGGGAAGACGAAAAAAATAATCTACCCGTCTGAATTGCTATTTTTCCTATTTGTCTCCTCAAATTTTCCTTAAATACAGTGAGTATTCACGTCAAATTTGAGAAAACACATAGAAAAAATAGCTGCGTCAATTCGGGTAGATTATTTTCTTCGTGTTCCCTTATCATTAGTAATTAATCATTAATTATTAATTATTAATCATTATTTTCTACACATAAATGTAATGGTTAATTTATTAAAAGTAAAATTTTTCAGGACTTATGGGTGACTTTTTCTTATTCGGGTGGATATAGCAGTGTAGACAAAAGTAAGGGAAGAGGAGTGGAGAGAGTGCCGGATAGCCCGACCCCCGACTGATAAGGAGGGGGATACGCCCAAATTTTCATTCACTTCACTGAATTTGTCAAAGAACCAATTGTTTTTTTGATTGAATATTCATTTCTTCAAAACAGTAAAATAAATATGTATAATATGTATAAATACTGCATTGCGTTTCTCCTCATTTTTCAAACCATTCGACCAATGTGCGGACAAGAACGCCTGACAAGTGACGCAAACATATTCATTATCAAATTAATTTTATAACCATTTAAAAAAAAATTATGGTACAGGAAATCGTTAAACAACCTTCGGTGAAGGTTTTAAAGAAAATCGCTTTATTCCGCGAACAAAGCCTTACTAATGGGCATATTTTACAGCCTCTTATGTTTCCTAAAGTCAAAGGAATAACATCTTGGGAAGAACTTGAATGTCTGGGTTACAATCCCGAACTTTCGAGGGTAGAGGCAATTGTCAACATCAAAAAAAGTGGTGGATATTCGGGCAATATGTGTAGCTTAGGCTCACCTGAGTATGTTCGATTTTTTATTGATTATAATGATGGCAATGGCTTTGAAGATTTGGGACTTGCCAGCTTTAGAGCATTCAATATATCGGAAGCTCCGGCAGGACCGCAGCACCCGATTTCATACATGGTCTCTAAGGAAATCAATGTTTCCAAAAAGAAAAAGTTTTGTAATACAGAGGTAATCGCCACCTTGCGGGCAGTACTCAGTTGGAATCAAATCCCCTCCACTAATCCCAACCAAACGCCTACTTATGGAAATATATTGGATGCTGAAGTGGTGCTAAAGCCCTTCCAGTTTTCTTTTCCTCTTCCTCCGATTGCTATTCAGCCTATCAACCCAATTATTTCAGAACTAATTGGTAAACAGTCAGTTGAGAAAGTTGAAAAACTTGATGTATCGTCTTTTATCAAACTGAATATGAAGCAAGGCGTTTCTTCAAGTCGAACGATGACTCAGTTGGTGGCAATGTCTGCCGAGAGTAATTCTGGTGAATTGATGAAACAATTATCAGCTATCAATTTGGCTGATTTCGGGATTGATTTGAATGATTTTACGAAAGGCTTGGATGATAAAGATTTCAATGTCGATTTTGAAGCAATTGAGTCGGTGGGCTTAAATACGGCGCAAGATACATTGGGTGCGGTGATTAATATCAAGAGACCCTCCGGCTACGGTGGTAATCTTTGCAAAAAAGGAAGCCTCGAATATGTCAGCTTTTTTGCCGATTTTAATAATGACGGAGTATTTGACAAGTACATGGGTACCAGCTTTGTAAAGGTAAACGACATCCAAAATATTCCACAGGAAGGGTTGAAATATGCTGCATTTTTGAAAACAGACCTGTCCAAGTACCTAAAAAATTGCAAGACTCCGCAAGTGGTCAGGATACGGGCGATACTATCGTGGGCTACGCCACCAACGAGTGACCCCGAACAGAATGTCGCATGGGGCAATCGGATGGATGCTTTGGTACAATTGAGACCTCGAAAGTCCAATCAAACTGCCACCATCTATTCGATTGGAAATGTGGACATTCCTGATATTGCAACGGATACCTGCCTTGCATATCCCGGCAATGGCAATCGTACAAACAACCGACCCTGGGGCGGAAGAATTACCATCAAAGGAGGTATTGACAATAGCGGTGTGCCGGGCACGACCAAATATCGCGTAGAATATTCGAGCGATGGAGTAGATTATTTTCCGGTAACGCTCAGGCAACAAATTCGGACGATTCGTAACAATCCCACCGAGTTCACAACGCATAATTTGCAAGACCCTAATGGATGGTTTCCCTATCTGGCAAATCACGATACCGAGAATCTTATTGAGATTCGTGATAATGTATTGGCAACTTGGCCCTCGCACGATTTTGAAGGAAAATATTACATCCGCGTGAGCTTTACTAAAGGTGATCCTATCGCAGATCCGGCAAGTATTCAACACAGTATTCCCGTCAGAATCCAATTGGATAATCGTCGATTCCGACCGGACAATACGCCCAATAATATTCTTGATGCTACATTTGACGTGGACATGACCATAGATGGCGGTGTTTGTAAAGTTTATGGCCAAGCAGCCTCACTTACAGGGCATTTGAAAGTACGGGATAGATACTACGGAGGCTATGATTTGAACATCCAACCGGCAACACAAATCATTAATTCTGTTGGACTTATTACCTACGCAACGGACGCCAAACTCGACAATGGTGTCAATGGCGAACAAGGACCTTTGGATGATACTTTTGAAGTAGACACCAGCAAACTCCAACCTTGCGGATATACCTTACGTTTGCGCGGTTATGAGCGAACCATATTAAACAATAGTCACCACAATCCATACGCTGACAAGTATGTTGGATTTTGTGTGAGAGAATAATATTATTTTCAATAATTAATATCGTAGCCTCACAAAGCATTCATGGCTTTGTGGGGCTTATTTTACTTGACAAGATTATCATCTTTTTATACATAAAACATTGCATAAATACGTTTTAAGTCGTAACTTTATTATATTCATTCTTTTAAACTTTAAAATACAACTTTATATGAAAATTATTAAAATCCAAAAATGGATGATACCATTGGCAGTACTGCTCGTTTTTTTCATCTGTACCGCTCAAGAATGTGCCACACAATCCGATGAGTTTACCGCCGAAACGCTCATGCTCATGTCTGCCCAACAGCAACTCGAAGGCTGTACAGAGCGAGGTGATGATTGCAAAGACTTGAAGAAAGAAATTATCCGTCTGAAGCGAATTGGAGGAACGTTACCACCGCCACCACCGCCATGTCCTGTTGGCAACTGTCCGCAATTATTAGAAAGACTCCGTGATTTGGTACTTCCACCTAATTTTACGCTTAATCTTATAGATAAAAATACGAAAAAAATAATCGCTACGGGAAAGCCAAGTACCTTAGCATCCACCAAATTTAAAGGGTATAACAAAACAAAATTGAGCATCAATAATAACGCTTTTAAAGGTATAGCCACTATGACGCTCACTGATAATAAAACAGGAAATATCTATCCCATTAATTTGAATGTCAGCAGATAACGAATATGGTTAAAAATTATTTTAAGCACAGGGCAGTTGCCCTGTGCTTTTTTGCGTTGTTGATATTTCAGCATGGAAAAGCACAAAAACCACAAGAAATTATTGACAAGCATATTGCCCAAGCCGGTAGTTTTTTGTACACTAAAATGGACAGTGCTTTGTTGTATCTCAATGAAGCCGCCACGCTCGCTCGTACACATAAGAAGTGGGAAAGCTATGCCAGTATTATGGTGTATCGGGTCAATTGTGCAGGTTACCATTTTCAAATGGACTCGCTATACGCCTACCTCACGAATGCCGAAAAAGACATTCGTCAAATACGATACGATACCACCGATTATTCAAGTGATACCAAACTTTTTTTGCTCAATGGTTGGGGAAATTACTATTACAAAACGGGTAATTTTCAACAGGCTTTAGAAAAATTTGATAGTATCAATATCTTTCTTGAAAATAAAACAAAACTCACCGAATACGACTATCAGACATTAATAGTCAATTATTTATACCTAGGAAATATTAACTCTTTGAAAGGTAATTACCAAACCGCTATCAGCCATTTCCAATACTGTTTCAAATATGCAGAAGCCCTCAAAAAAAATCTTGATACTGATTATAATTCCAATTATATTTACGAATATATAGCCAGCACTTACAAGAAAAAAGGCAACTATAAACAAGCATTTTTTTATTATAAAAAAGTAAATAATCATTACAAAAAAGGCACACAATCTAATGCAAAAGGCAAAAATAGCCTACTCAATAATTATAACAATATCGCCACCCTCTATCTGGAACAAAATAAACCCGACAGTGCCTCGCACTACCTCAATGAATCGCTCCAATATCATCTCCCCGACGACCCATTTTACTCAACCACATGGCTCAATATCGGCAAAGCACACAGTCAAAAAGGCGAATACACCCAAGCCGAAGAATACATGAACAAATCCCTTACAGCTACCCAAGATCGCTACGGCAATAAGCATTACAAAACCGCCGAAGTACACCTCGAAATCGGCAATATTTTTCAGGAAAAACAAGATTTTGAAGCGGCTTTAGCGCATTATCAAGAAAGTGTGGTGAGCCTTGTGGACGAGTACAACGACACCTCAATTTACAGCCTGCCCACCGACCAAAATGTAAATAACAAAAAGGAACTCCTGCTAGCACTTCAATCTAAAGCAAATGCTTTTCACGCGCTTTATTTGAAAGATAAAAATGTAGAAAATCTTGAACAAGCCAATGCCCACATTCAACTGACTACCAACATAATGAACGATATGCGCCGCGAATATTCATCAGAAGAAGCGCGTCAGTTTTTAGTCGAAAAAAGCTACCCTATTTTTGAAAAAGCCATTGAAATAAATCGTCAATTATATCTGCAAACCAACGATGAAAGCCACCTCGCCGAAGCCTTCCGAGTGGCAGAAAAAAGCAAAAGTCTTTCCCTACTTGATGCCCTCAAAAATGCAGATGCCCGGCAGTTTGCCGACATCCCCGAACACATTCTCGAACAGGAGCGTCAACTCCGCGTTCAAATCAATCATTTAAAAGGAAAAATCAGCCGACTAAAAAAGGAAAGCAAAAACGAAAACACCCTCCGCCAGTTGCAAAATGAGCTATTTGAACAAGAGCAATTATACGATAATTTTGTCCTTCAACTCGAAAATCAACATCCTGATTATTATCGCCTGAAATACGCCCCACATATTGCCACATTGGACGATGTCAGGCGCGATATGCTCCCACGTGACGCCGTTTTTGTAGAGTATTTTATGGGTGATGAACAGTTGTATACGTTTTTTATTAGTAAAAATAATATTCACCTTTCGGCTATACCAAATACTGAACACATACAAACTAATGCCGCTACATTGAGACAGGCAATTACCAAGAAAACCGATACTGCGTACATTCGTTCAGCGTATTTTTTATATCAAAATTTGCTAGAAGAGGGCTTGGAAAAAATGGGTAGAAATATAGCGCGAATTATCGTAGTTCCCGATGGTGATTTAGCGTATATTCCGTTTGATATTTTATTGAAAAATGAAGTCAAATGCAAAAAAAATCAATCGTATAGAAATGATATAATGCCTTATTTGATAAATGATTATGCCGTCAGTTATGCTTACTCTGCTACGGTATTACAGCAAAATTTGAACGTAAAAAAAGACGATAATATCGAACATGATTTTGCAGGGTTCGCGCCCAAATTTATCCACACAAACGACACTGAAATGGCTCTTCGTTCCTGCCACGACAATCGTTTGATTTCGCTTCCACACAGTCAATACGAAGTTGATTCTATTCAGAAACTAATTGGCGGAAAAATATTCACGGAAACCGACGCCAGTATAGCAAATTTCATCCAAATTGCCGCCAATTCGCGCCTCATTCACCTCTCCACACACGCCTGCGCCAACGAAGACGACCAACTCAGCCGTATTTATTTTAATGATGAAGAATACCTAACTGCGCTCGAATTGTATGCACTTCGTCTGCATGCAGATATGGTCGTTTTGAGTGCCTGCGAGACAGGAATCGGCAAGTTGCAACGTGGCGAAGGCGTGATGAGTCTTGCGCGTGCCTTCGCATACACAGGCATACCCGCAACCACGATGAGCCTTTGGTCGGTGGACGATAAAGCGACTTCTCAAATTATGGTGCATTATTATAAACACCTCAAATCCGGGCAAACAAAAGACGAAGCACTCCGAAATGCCAAACTCTATTTTTTAAAACATGACGTGGAAGAAAATCGGCATCAGCATCCTTATTACTGGGCAGCTTTCGTGCATATCGGCAATGCGGACGCGCTCGCACAAGGTCCCAATTGGTGGTTTGGGCTGCTGGCACTCGCACTACTTATTGGTATTGTCGGCATCCGACAGTTTTACCATAAAAATAAAACGTTTTGACAAATTTTGTGTTAATTAGTCCATAGTCGGTGGTCGATAATCCATAGGTGGGACGCGAGTAAAATTCGCTTTGGCTTTCTAATTAATTGGATTTTTTTCACAAAATAAATATAAATATGAATAGAATTATTTTTTTGTTTTTTATAAACACAATTATCGCAATAAGTGCTTGTTCGCAAAACACAAAAGTTGTAGAAAAAACACCACAGAAAACAGCCGAAACATCAACAGTTTTAACGAATAAAGTAACTGATAATCAGTCGATTGAAGAGTTTCCCATTAAAATTGAAAAGGTAGAAAAAACAGAAAAAGAATGGCGCGAAATACTCACCGCAGAAGAATTTCGTATTCTCCGCGAAGCAGGTACAGAACGTGCTTTTACAGGCAAATATTGGGACAATAAAAAAGCGGGAACCTACTATTGCAGTGGTTGTGATTTGGCATTATTTGAATCCAAAACCAAATTCAAATCAGGCACAGGATGGCCCAGTTTTTACCAATCCATTAAGAAAGAATACGTTGGTGAAAAAAAGGATAATAAATACGGTTGGAATCGCACCGAAGTCGTATGCGGACGCTGCGACGGACACCTCGGACACATATTTGACGACGGACCTGCACCAACAGGCTTACGCTATTGCATCAATGGTAATGCACTGACCTTCAAGCCAATGAATGAATGAATGAATGAGTGAGTGAGTGAATATTTTTATAATGCGATAATGCCGTAATGGGTCAATGCGACAATGTTTTCCATTATTGTCACATTGCATCATTATCGCATTGACGCATTAATATTCACTCATTCACTCATTCAAAATTCACTGAGTGTGTAAAACATTAGGGGAAATTATATATAAAAGGTGCAGCGCACCGTCCCCGTTTGTAGCAAGAAAGCTCCTCCCAAACTCATAAGGTGCGGCACCGACTCCGTTTATACGCACTAACGGGGTCGGTACTAACGTACCTTATGAGCTTGTTATTCAAACTTTGCTACAAACGGGGTCGGTACTAACGTACCTCTAAGGGAAGAGGAGTGGAGAGAGTGCCGGATAGCCCGACCCCCGACTGATAAGGAGGGGGATACGCCCAAATTTTCATTCACTTCACTGGATTTGTCAAAGAGCCAAACAAATTAAAGTTCCCCTAATATTTTACACACTCAAATTCACTCATTACAATATAGTATCAAACTCATCTTCGTCTTCACCTTTCGCTTCGGCAATTGCAGCGGCAAAATCCCTACTCATTTGCTTGAATCGCTTCATAACTGAAGCGATAAAATCCTCATTCACAATACGTTTTAGGTCTGCCATGCCACTCGCATTTGTGCCTTCGCGGATGCGGTAGGTCTGTTCGCAGTCTATGGTTTCAAACTTGATGAGGTATTTGTGATTATAATGAAGTACAGTGATTTTGCAATGCTTGCTTTCTATTTTACCGAGTTCTCTCATTATTTAGTGTGAATTAGTGAATTAGTTGAATAGTTAATTGGTTGAGTGGTTGAGTGGGCGCGATAAACCTTAAATGACGGACTAATTTACTAATCAACCAATTCACCAATCAAACCAGTTCCACGACCATAGCGGATGCACCGCCACCGCCGTTGCAGATTCCTGCCAAGCCTTTTTTGCCGCCTTTATGTTTGAGTACGGATAGTAATGTAATCACAATTCGGCAGCCGGATACGCCAATCGGATGCCCCATTGACACTGCGCCGCCAAATACATTCACTTTCGCCATATCCAACCCAAGTTCTTTGGCATTGGCGATGGTTACTACTGAAAATGCTTCGTTGATTTCGAAGGCATCTATGTCATCTTTATCCAATCCGGCTTTATCGAGTGCTTTGGGCATCGCCAATGCGGGCGTTGTCGTAAACCAAACGGGTTCTTGCGCTGCATCGGCATAGCTGACGATACGTGCGATAGGTTTGAGTCCCAATTCCTCCGCTTTTTCGCCACTCATCAAGACCACTGCCGCGGCACCATCATTGATTTTGGACGCATTGGCGGCGGTAATCGTACCGTTTTCTTTATCGAAAGCAGGACGCAACTTATCCAAACCTTCTCTATTTGTAATTCGTTTATTGTCAACCTCTTCGTCGCGACTGATGACGACAGGGTCGCCTTTACGTTGCGGAATTTCTACGGGCGTAATTTCGTCCTTAAAATAACCATTGTCGTGCGCCTCGCGTGCGCGTCTGTACGATTCGTAGGCAAAATCATCTTGTTCGCTACGCGAAATATTTTTGCCACTCGCGCACACCTCACCACAAGTGCCCATCATTGAGCCATCATAAGGGTCTTGCAAACCATCGCGCACGATGCCATCCAAAATCGTCGCATTACCGTAGCGGTAGCCCGTCCGTGCCTTTGGAATGTAATGCGGCGTGTTGCTCATGCTCTCCATGCCGCCGGCTACCATGATGTCATTATCGCCGAGTGCTATTGACTGCGCCGCCAACATCATCGCCTTCATACCCGATGAGCAGACCTTATTTATGGTCGTACAAGGCGTACTCATAGAGATGCCTGCCGCGAGTGCTGCCTGACGTGCGGGAGCTTGTCCGACATTGGCAGTCAGCACATTACCCATAATAACTTCTTGCACTTGGTCAGCTTGAATGCCTGCGCGTTCTATCGCGCTTTTCATGGCAATTGCACCAAGTTTTTCCGCTGTTACGGAAGCGAGTACGCCGCCAAGATTTCCGATTGGTGTCCGTGATACGGACATGATATATACTTCTTTCATGTGTTTGGTCGATGGTCGATAGCTGATAGACCATAGTTTATAAGCTGCTGCGAGTTGTATTTTGCGAAGCAAAATAACTCCCTCTCCTCGTAGGAGAGGGCTGGGGTGAGGTCTCTCGCGTCTGCCTATCAACTATGGACTATCGACTATCGACTTTTTTTAAGTCCGCAAATTTAATGATTTTTTTTGGGCAAATGAAAAGGAAATTTAACAGATTAAGGATTCTTATAAAAATCAAAATCTTTGCAACTACAATATTCAAGGTCAAAAGGGCAATTCTCCGGCTCGTAATAGCAAAATTCTAAACTAAATCTTCCTTCACCAATGAACGGAACATCTCTATCCAAACAATCGACAATATGTGTGTACCTTAGTGCTTTGGGTAACTTGCCCGGAAAAACTGCATTGAAATGGTAGGCTCGCCATAATATCATCATAGCATCTACAAGTTCCTCTTTTTGGGTGGTCGTCAGTTTATCTTCCGGTGGAAATTGTACTTTTTCTAAGCCAAATAACTGACCCATAGTGGATAAGGGTCCGCCATGTATCCATCTTTCTATTTGTGGCTGTATTACTTCACCTTCCTGTGGTTCAGGGGCTTGCTCCGGATTCGCAGTAATTGCCTTAATATTTTCTATCAGTTGATTGACGTATTTTTGCATAATTGAATATTGGTTTAAAAATAACGGAATTGACCATTAATTGGGCAAAATCCTCAATGACCTCGTTAGAGGTCGAATATTGGTAACAATCTAATAAAAATATATGCCGGTGAGCCTTTAGGTTCACAATATTGAGTACCTAAAGGCACTCTGTACGATTTTTTCACATAAAAAGCTACCAATATTTTGCACCTAACGGTGCTGCCCGGGTGCATCTCAAAATGTCGTATTTTATTTTTTATAAATTAAAAACAAGCATGCTTTAGGGCTAAAAATCAGTTTTTGTTTAGAAATTTAGCCCAAAATCATAAGAAATCGCTTTAAAAATAATTTACACTTTTCAATATGCGACATTTTGAGATGCACCCTGCTGCCCAATTAATGGTCAATTCCGAAAAATAATGTTATTTTTGGAAATAACTGCGTCCTAAAATTAGCACTATTTTTGAAAAAAGAAACGTAAAACGATTTTATGAATCGTCTCGCGTGTATGGAACGATTTGCAAAATCGTTTTACGTTCATCAATCACAATAAATTATGAAACAACTATTTGTCTTATTTATAATGTCAATGTTGACAATCAGTGCCTTCGCACAAGGTACGGATAAACGCCCCGAAATGAAACAAGAACTCGAACAAATGAGCCAAGAAATGGGGCAGATGTTCGATGAAATGAAGCAGGCACTCGGCGAGGCACGTTTCTTTTTGGAGACCGAACTCGACCTGGAAAAACTCGACGAAAAAGGCACGATGCGTATCATGGGCGATACGATAGATGTAGGAATGTTTTATGATTTTATGGCGAAAAGTTTCGAGCAATTTCCCGAACAGATGCGCCCAGACGAGGAAATGTTGGAAGGCATGAAAAAATCTGCTGAAGAAATCCCCGACCTACTTTTAGAAAGCAAAAATTTCTTTGACAATGAGGAAATTAACGGGATGCTTGAGCAGTTTTTCGGCGATTGGAATATCGAACCCATAGCACCTAAATTGGACGAAAACGGTAAGGTTATTCCTCCTAAAGAAAAGGAATATAAAACGCCTAAGCCTGATAAAAAGAAAAAACGCAAGACGAATAAGATTTGAGAGTAAGAGACGTGAGACAAGAGACGTGAGAGTAGAGACAAGAGAATTTTCTCACCTCTCTATTCTCTTGTCTCTCGTCTCTCGTCTTTTGTCTCTTGTCTCTACTCTATTTTAAACGTCGTTCTTCGATTCGCTTGATGCTCTTCTTTGGTACAATTATCACATACACAAGCGACTGCGGGGCGTTCTTCTCCGTAGCCTTGTGCATTCAAGCGCGAGGCATTTATTCCATTGGAAATCAAATAATTAACAGCAGACTGAGCGCGTTTCGCGCTAAGGTTTCTGTTATAATCATTTTCGCCACGACAGTCGGTGTGGGAGGCGAGTTGTATGCTAATCGTAGGATTTTCGTTTAATACTTTTATGAGTAGATTGAGCGAAGGTTCGGCATCGGGTCTGATGTCCCATTTATCGTAATCGTAATAGATATTTTCAAGGGTAATTTCTTGATTTTTGAAAATTTTATCCAATACAATGACCAGCTCAAAATCTTTGTTGGGTGCGTTTTTGTCGCGCTCACCTTTGGTCGAAAGTCGTTCCGAATTATTCAGATAACCTTCTTTTGAAGCCAAGAAAAAATAGTCTACTTCCTCTTTCAGTTGCAATTCAAATTCGCCCAATTCATTCGTTATTATTGTTTCATTATTATACAAAAAAGAAATACTAACTCGCGCATTATCCGCAGCTAATGAGTCGATTATGGGGCTGTTTGGGTCGTCATTTGCATAGCGTTTGACGAGTACTTTTCCTTTCAGATTAAAATTATAAACAAGCTCCGGCGGCGGAATTACAGTATCTATCGATGGCGGAATAATCGTATCAATCGGCGGAGGCGGTGGTGGCACGATGTATTTTTTTGTAAAATAATAAATGTCGTCTTTCCCCTCGCCGCCCTTGCGTGTAGAGGTGAGGTAGCCTTCCATTTGGCGGTCTGTACCGTCCGTTTTTTCTCTTAAAATAAAACCAAAATCATCTTCGCCCGAATTGATGGGAGCGCGAAGATTTTCGGTATCGCGCCAAGTGCCGCGCACCTTTACCGCCTTAAAGACATCCAACCCGCCCATGCCTGCATGACCATCCGACGCAAAATATAAAGTGTCAATATATCGAAATGGAAACTTTTCATTCTTGCGTGTATTGACCGTTTCGCCGAGGTTATTTGGGCGCGACCAGCCCTCGTCTGTCTGCACAACTTTGAAAATATCTGTACCGCCAAAGCCATTGACATCCGATGAAAAGTAGAGCGTTTTGTTATCTTCGGTGAGGTAGGGATGCGCATAATTCGCCTCCCCTTCTGCAAAGCTACACAGCTTGGGTTTCGCCCATTTGCCTTCTTTATTTTTTTTCGAGAAATAAATTTTACAATAGTCTGTGCCTTCTTTTTTATCGCTACCGCAGCGGGTGAAATAAACCGTCGTACCTGTGCTGTTGAAAGTTGGTGTACCTTCGTTGTACTCGCTATTTAGTTCCGAAAAAGGGTTTACATTACCCTTTTCATTCACTGTAAATATATCCGAAAAGTCCTTACCCGTCCACTTATAAATATCTTCGCCTTCGGCAGCATTTCTATCTGATGTAAATATTATTTTTTCTTTATAAAACATTGGTGCATAGTCAGATGTGGCGGTATTGAAGGTTTGTTTTTGAAGTTCAAATTCGTTTTCGGGCGTATCGGCAAGCCATTGTGCGGCTTGTTCGCAGGTGCGGATTTCGGTGCGCATTTGTACGACTTCACCTGTTTCTCTACCGTAGGTGTTGAAGGCGGTGGCTGCTTCTTCGTAACGTTCCAATTGCTTGAGTGTATGGGCGTATTCGTACATGGCAGGTGCGCCGTAACCCAAGTCCCACGCCTTTTTAAACCACTCGGCGGCGCGTTCGCTTTCATTGATTTGCAGGTACGAACTGCCGATAAAAAAAGCGGTTTCGGCTTTGTCTTTGCCGCTTTTTTTGTCAAATTCTTTTCCGAATAATTTGACCGCTTCGGTGTATTGTTTGCGCTCGAAAGCAGTCTGCCCGTCGCGGATTTTTTCCGAATATTTACAGGAAGAAATTAGCAAGAAAGATGAAAGTAGGAGTACTATTAATCGTTGCATAATTGAGTTGGATAGAACGCGGATTTGGCGGATTAAACGGATTTACGCGGATTTTTTATTCTGCTAATATAAACGATTTTCTCGAATGAGATGTTGTGGCGAGTGTTTTTCTATTGATTATGATTCGGAAATTAATGCGTTAAAATCTCCGGGTGAAATAATGAGTGTTCCTTTGAATTGTTCGAGTATAAGCAAATCTTTATCGCCTGTGATGATGTAATCGGCTTCGATATATTCAGCGAGTTGCAAAATATTATTATCGTCCTCATCTCTGCAAATGTTTGGGAGTTAGTTTTCGGGTTGGATGACATTGGATTTCTGTTCTATGGTATCAATAATTTCATTTACATCGGATAAATCTAATTTGAATTTACCCAACAGTTTGTTCTGAAATTCATCAAGAATCCATGGAGACAAAATCACCTCTTCCTTCACCATGCAATAATCAAAAACACGCCCCGAAATACCTTTGAATAAAAGTGCAGATATAAGGACATTGGTATCAACAACGACTTTCATTTTTTTTGGTATTAAGAAACTAATTTAAATATATCTTCCTCACTATCAATACCCATCTCCTTGAAATTTGGTTCTAATCGTTTTCTAATTCTTTCCATTTTTTCTAAGTAAATAAAATCACTTAGCACCTTTTCAATTAGCTTATCAGTACTAATATCCAATTCCTTGGCTTTAGTTTCCAATTGCACTTTTAGCTCATCTTTAATTTCTACTGAAATAGCTGTCATAACGTTATTTTAGCTCAATTTACGATAAATAAACAAGAACTTCAAGCCCCCAAACCCCTAATCACATCAATTTCCAATCAATTTCTACCTCACCTCGCTCTTTCAAAATAGCATTGGCAGTAGAGAAATGTTTATTCCCTAAAAAGGCATTTCCTGCAAGTGGCGACGGGTGTACTGCCTTCAAAACGTGGTGTTTTTCGGTATCAATGAGGGCTTCTTTGGCTTTTGCAAAATTGCCCCAAAGCATAAAAATAATCCCTTCGCGCTCATCCGACAATCTACGGATAACAGCATCAGTGAAGCGTTGCCAACCGATTTTTCGATGCGAACCAGCCTTCTTGTGTTCGACGGTTAGCATAGCATTGAGCAGGAAGACGCCCTGCGTTGTCCATTTTTCGAGATTGCCGTGATTCGGAATTTCAAAGCCTTCGATATCCGCAGCGAGTTCTTTATAAACATTTCGTAATGAAGCAGGAATCGCCACGCCCATCGGCACAGAAAAGGAAAGCCCATGCGCTTGCCTGGGATTATGATAAGGGTCTTGCCCCAAAATCACGACTTTCACTTTATCAAAAGGCGTACTATCAAAGGCATTGAATATCAATGAACCACGCGGATAAATCGTCTTACCTTTGGCTTTTTGTTCCGTAATAAAACTTTTTATCGCCGAAAAATACGGCTGCTGAAATTCATCGTTCAAGGCGTTTTTCCAGCCTTCTTCTATTTTTACATCGGTTACTTTCATAATTACGTGCTGATATACTGATGTGCTGATGTGCTGATGTGCTGATGTACATGTCAGTACGTTAGCACATCAACACGTCAGCATATTTATAACTTAAATCCCATTTCTTTAAATTCTTCTAATTTGGCATCTACGGCTTCATCGTTTAGGGCGATGATTCGGGCGGCGAGTACGGCAGCGTTTCGTGCGCCTGCCTTGCCTACGGCGAGTGTGCCTACGGGTACGCCGGGGGGCATTTGGACGATAGAATACAGGGCATCGACGCCGCCTTGCAAGCCGCCTTCGAGTGGTACGCCCAAGACAGGAAGCGAAGAATGCGCCGCCACGACACCGGGTAAAGCCGCCGCCATTCCTGCCGCAGCAATGATGACTTGGTAGCCATTTTCTTTGGCTGTTTCGGTCAATTTGGTGGCAAGTTTGGGATTGCGGTGTGCAGACGCTACGTGCATATCTGCCTGTATACCAAACCATTCGAGATAGCGTACGCTATCATTCATTACGGGTTCATCACTCGTAGAGCCGATGAGAATTAAAACTTTTTTCATGAGTGCAGTTGTATTAGCAGTCGATAGTCCGTAATCCATAGGTAAACGCGAGAAAACGGCTGTCTATGAACTATCGACTATCGACTGCAAACTATTTATAAAAAATCAACGTCAATGGAGTATTTATAATTCATTAAATATGTAATTGCGTCATTGATGTCCAATTGTTCAAAAACAACTTGGTAGAGCATTTCGATAATGGGCGTATGTGTGCCATAGCTTTTGATGACTTCTCGAATCGTCTTCAAAGTCCTTACCCCTTCTGCTATTTCGTTCATGTTTCCAATGATAGTAGCGGCAGATTCGCCTTGTGCAAGGCGTTTTCCGAAGGTATAATTTCGACTTTGCGTACTGGCGGCGGTTGCCACGAGGTCGCCGATGCCCGCCAGACCAAGAAAAGCGGAAGTATCTGCGCCCATTGCTTTGCCGACGTGTATCATTTCTATTAAGCCTCGCGTGAGGTATAATGCCCACACATTTTTTCCCATGCCCATACCACCGAGTATGCCCGACCCCAATGCAATGATATTTTTCAATGCACCAGCCAACTCTGCCCCCAATATATCGTGCGACGCATAGGCTTGAAAACGAGGGCTTTGCAATGCCAATCGCCCCAACTTGATGACTTCGTTATATTTGCTGGCAATGACGGTGGCAGCAGGTTGTCCTTCCATGATTTCGGCAGCCAGATTGGGTCCCGACAGACATCCGACACGCACCACAGCACTTTCCTGCAAAATCACTTCGCTCATCGTGTGTATGCCTTTTCTTTTTATATTAAAATTTGCCGTAAGCGAGGGCTTTGATGTGTCAAAACCTTTTGTACCGTGAATCAAGATATGGTCCGGACGCAGATAGGCCGCAGATTCGCGTATCATTTCCCTAAAATTTTCGGAGGAAACAATCGGAAATATGAGCGCACATGATGCCGCCAATTCTTCCATGCTCGTTGTGGCTCGCACGTGTTTAGACATTTGTACGCCCATGTGTAGGTGCTTGTCGTTGATATTCGACATCGCTTCTTCGCGGCGCGTACAGATAATTACCGGATAATTCATGGCTATCAGTCCAGCTACCGCCGTCCCGAAGCTTCCCGCCCCGATAATTCCTACAGGTTTTCTGGCACTGATGTCACTCATTGTTTCGTTTGTTCGTTATTCGTGTATTCGTTGATTCGTGTATTCGTTATTCGTGTATTCGTTGATTCGTTATTCGTGTATTCATTATTCGTTGATTCGTTATTCGTGTATTCGTTATTCGTTGATTCGTTATTCGTGTATTCGTTGATTCGTTGATTCGTTATTCGTGTATTCGTGTATATTCGTTATTACGAATAACGAGTACACGGATAACGGATAACGGATAACGGATAACGGATAACGAATAACGAATAACGAATCAACGAATCAACGAATAACGGATAACGAACAAACGAATGATGCAAAAATAGCGAAATTAATTTGAGAGAAATAATAGACTTAATATTGAATTTTGAATGAACGAATTTTGACTGTTATAATTGTTATAATAAATGTGTATTTTTTAGGTTTAAAAACCTAACTATCATTGATATAAATATTTATTCGGAGTAAATGTTTTATAAAAAAATAATAAATAAATAATTCCGTAAAATTATCTCTGTAAATATTCGGTTTATTGCTTGTGCCTTGTTTATTTTGCAATCGAAAACAAATGAACTTTGGGAATTTCCCAGTTCTCTGGTCAACCAATTTTCCACTTACCCAAAGTAAAATTTTCCATTATCAATATGAATATCACATCACGGTGTTTTTCTTACTCATTAAGCACTTTTACAATATCCATTCTTTTCATAATCAACTCATTTGCCCAACACGGCAAACCTGACCAACCCGAACACGGACCGGGTGGCTGGGGTGAATATCGACACGAATCTATCGAAATTATTGGCGAATATGGCGATAAGGCTGATGGTTTTTGGATGTATTTGCCTGCTTCGCCGACGCCGGATACTGCCAATGTTGTGATTTTTTTACACGGTTTTGCGGCGCATAATCCTGATTTGTACGGGGGCTGGTTGCGACATTTGGTCAATCGTGGCAATATTGTGATTTTTCCACGTTATCAGAAAAAAATGCTTGTGCCGATTCCTTTCAAGGGATATACTGATAATGCTGCAAAGGGTATCAAAGATGCTTTAGCGTTTTTGGAAAAGGAACAAAAAATAGTACCGCATATAGAAAATGTGGTCTATACGGGACATTCTTATGGAGGAAAAATGGCAGCTTATTTTGCAGTAAAATATGCACAATACGGACTCCCTAAACCCAAGGCACTTTATCCGGTACAGCCCGGCGTAATCGGTTTTAAGGAAGCACAACTGCTCAATTATGGCGAGATGGAAGAGGATATTAAACTCATCACAGTAGTCGGACAGAAAGATAAAATCGTAGGTGATGAGCTCGCGCTTTTGATTTTCAATACGGCTGGTGCAAAGCAAAAAAACCTTGTCTTAAGTGTCGCCGATGAAAGTCGCAAAAAACCTAAATTGGATGTAACACATGTTGCGCCCTGCGCCGTTGATTCGGAATTTAAAGCTTTCAGAGGAAAAAATTATATCATGCATATCGGTGGGTATCGTGCCGAAACCGATGTCGTTGATTTTTATTGTTATTGGAAATTATTGGATGCGCTGATGGATTGTTCTTTTTACGACAAAAATTGTGAATATGCTTTTGGGAATACTGAACAACAGACCTTTATGGGATACTGGAGCGATGGCAATCCTGTGGAGCCTCTGCGCATATTTACCGAGCCTATTTATCCGAAAAAAAGTAAACGAAAGAACAAAAAGATTGGAAAAGATGTTAAAAACAAGTAAATTGCATGTAAAATCAAATTTTAAAATAAAGTCGGTTTTTTGACAAATCCCGTGATTGTTCGTTTTTCTGCCTCGCGATTGTTCGTCCCTTGCGTAAGGGATAGTAGGTGTTGTTTGAACGTAACGTAGCGATAGCGGAGTGGAGAGAGTGCCGGATAGCCCGACCCCCGACTGATAAGGAGGGGGATACGCCCAAATTTTCATTCACTTCACTGGATTTGTCAAAGAACCAGAAAGTCTAATAAGGGAGGAGGAAGAAAATAATCTACCCCAAATGAAGCCGTTATTTTTTTTATATGTTTGGCTAAATTTGACG
>Ga0209186_1001316_pt1 | contig 18557 bp, 15 predicted proteins | sample SidtaG_FD_187426 | JGI IMG/M metagenome (GOLD analysis project Ga0209186, IMG submission 187426) | Marine algal microbial communities from Sidmouth, United Kingdom - Sidmouth_Male2 metaG (SPAdes) (version 2) | ecosystem: Host-associated > Algae > Red algae > Unclassified | place: Sidmouth...
ACCTCCCAAAAGCTGTCTACTTCCCAAAAGCTGGCCACTTCTAAAAAGCTGACCGCAAAAGCGAAGAGCCTCGTACCGGCAAAACCCTCTTTGAAACCGAGTTCAACCCCGGCTAAATCACCGGACTCTCCAGGCAAGCCCGTCTCTCGCTCGGCGCCATAGAGCTTCTGCCTTTCGGATGGTCGACCTCTGTTTATCGTCAACGCAGTTGATTCTCTGTTTGCAATGCCTCTTCCTCAAAGCTCCTCCGAAGAGCTGGCCAATCGGCTAACCCATGGCATCGCCGCTTTGCTGAGCATTGCCGGTTTGGTTGTGATGGTCGTTTTTGCCTCCCTGCGGGGGACGGTTTGGCACGTGGTCAGTGTCAGCATTTACGGGGCGAGCCTCATCCTTCTCTTTAGCGCCTCGACCCTGTACCACAGCTTATCGACCACGCGAGCGCAGGCTCGGTTACAGGTGTTTGATCATGCGAGTATTTTCATTTTAATCGCTGGGACCTATACCCCCTTTATGTTGGGGCCGCTGCGTGGGGCCTGGGGCTGGAGCTTATTCGGTGTCGTCTGGGGACTCGCCCTCGTCGGGGTGATCGCCAAGCTGTTTCTCACGGGCCGCTTTCAACGGCTCTCGACCGTAATTTACCTCTTGATGGGGTGGATCTGTGTCATCGCGGTGAAACCGATGCTCTCAACCATTCCCGCTTGGGGCCTCGGCTGGTTGCTTGCCGGTGGTATGTTCTACTCGCTTGGAGTGATTTTTTATCTCGGGCATCGCATCCCTTGGAACCATGCAATTTGGCATCTTTTCGTTATGGCCGGAAGTCTCTGCCATTTTGTTTCCGTGCTGTTTTTTGTTATTCCACCTTTGGAGGCTTAAGCTTGGACGCTTAACTCGAAAGGGGGAGTGTCCCTGCCGAATATGGGTTAAATCTAGTTTCGCTGAAGGTAACCGCCGGAGGCCAAGGAGCGGCGGTTTCCAACCGCCGAAATGAGGGGGCCGCTCTTACGTTGAATGAGGTGCATTCTGGTATACATCAATGGCACTTAGATAAGCCGATTTGTATCAAGAACGAATGAAAATCCAGACGACTAAAGGCGCGTAGCGCTGACCCATTGATAGCCATGGTTGACGAACGAAGTGAGGAGGCCGTGGTCCCGGCGGATTCCGGCTCTCAGCCGCGTAGCGGCGACACCCAACCGGAAGAAAAGGGTACAAGCGTATGATAAACGACACCGATTAATTTTGGAGGTCCCGTTTTAGTGGATCCCGGGGACGGCAGGATGCAAGCAGCATATAAGTTGCGTGGGGCTACGTTCTTATATGCCAAATGGTTCGTCACCGCTTGGAAGGCGATGTCACAAACACGCCCTTGGAAGGGCATGGTACGGCCCGACTTTCTATCACCATTGTCGCGCGCATAAACTGGCCGACTCCCGTTTCGAGTAAACGTACAAAACCTCAGCTTGTTCATGTGCTCCTTTCTTGGCAGGCTACATGCGCACATGCTATATTTCTGCTTGGAGGTATCTTTTATGAGAACGAACTATTTTAATTTCCTGCCGATTGTTGTCTGTCTACTGGTGACTCCCTGGCTTGGCCTCGCCCAAGACGCTGCCGTACAAACAACATTGTCCGATTTCGGGACCATCGAGATCGATAAAGCGGCCATGAGCGGGCGAGAGTTGGCGGAAACCTATCACAAATTAACCGGCAAGGTCGTGGCTTGGTCTGGAGGTTTTGAAGCCTCGCGCTGGAACTTCGTTTCCGATGGGCCGGTGCCCAAGACGCGTGCAGCGGCGTCTTTGCTTAGAGCGGTGCAGGGGCGATTCCCCGTAGTGAAATTTGAGGGTGGATTTTTCGTGTATGATCGCCCCGACGCCGAGAGTAACCAGTCGCTTGACCCCGACGCTGAGCCATTGAAACTTGAGGTGCGCGAACCCGAGAAGCGTGTGACCTTAGCAATTCGGGATGGAAATATTGCCACCGTATTGGACCGATTTACGTCGTTTATGGGGGGGCGGGTAGAGCCTTATGATGCGGACCAATTTTCCCACGTTGCGGTGAATCTCCTGTGCAAAGACGAGTCGCCTGAAACGATTCTGTCATTTTTAAACGGTTTGCTGCAGGTCAATGGGGCCAGCTTATCGCGTGATGGCCAATGGTTTCGAATTGAAAGAATGTCGCTATCCGCTCCCACGGCAACCGACCTAAGACTTGGAGCCATTTCCGCAGATACCGCTCCTGAAACGAGGGCCAACAATGACGATGGAAAAGCTGATACTAAGAAAGTACAGAAAACCCAGAAGGTTCAGAAGGTTTTGACTGAGAAGGAACTCCGCGAAAGTTTATTGCAGTATAATGAACAGCTTATCCGAGAAGGCTTACCCGCTCTGCCGATTAAGAAGTGATGTGGGCAACGTCATTCCGAGGGCGTGAGATTGGTTTGGCTTTTCAAGCTCCGCTAAGCGGTTTTTCAAAGCCGGGTGTGTTCCTTTAATGCACTTCCTCCGAATCCGTTAACATCCCAAAATTCCACCTGAATCATGCACGCCAGATGTAAAGTGGCACTGGCCATTCCGAAATATCCCTTGTCGAATGTGTAATACATCAGCTACAATGAAGCATGGATTATTTTGGTAGGTGGTTCGTCTCGTGTGAAAATGGGCAGGTATCTGTTCTTTTATGTTTGATCGTTGTTATATTGAGTTGCTTGCGCGAACCAAGTTTTGCACAGGCTCCGCCCGCAGATCCCCCAGTTGTTGCTGAAAAAGCAGCAGGAAATGTTGATGCAGCCAACGATGCAGCCAACGATGCAGCCAACGATGCAGGCAACGATGCAGGCAACGATGCACCCAATGATGAAGCCAACGATGAAGCTGAACTTCGCCCATTAGAAGCATGGACCTTAAGCTCTGGTCACTCTATTCAAGCTCGATTGCTCTTGGCTACAACGAACATGGTGAGGCTCGCCAACCCAGAAGGTATTGAAGCGAATTTGCCCATAGACCGTTTCCATGCGCGAGATCAGCAACGCATTCTTGACCATGTTGCAGCAGAAAAAGCGGCAGCGCTAGACGCACTCATCATACGTGGACGATTTGTTCGGGTTGCCCGCCTTGGGATACAAGACTACCTTGAAATGGCCGAAGTTCAGGTCTTCAACCTCGGAGAAAACATTGCTCTGAAAGGAACCTCCAGTCAGTCGGTAGCAAAAAATAGCGCCCTCGCAATCGATGGGAATACGGATGGCATCTATGGGCATGGCTCGGTGACAAGTGTACCGAACTCGCGGGAACCTTGGTGGGAGGTGGATCTGGGCGCCACCCATCCCATCGAGGCGATTCAAATTTGGGCCAGGACGGATGACTGTTGCCGCACACGTTTACAGACGTATACCGTTACCCTTTTAGATGCGGACCGCAATGAGGTGTGGCGTGATTCGAGAAAGACCTTCCCAAAGCCCATGGAGCGGTTTGAACTTTTGGATGAGGATGTCATCTCTGCACTAGGTGGCGCAGATCTGGAGAAGGCTCTGGGGATTATTGACCCCTTAAAAGATGCTTCTATCCAGTTGCCAGACAAGGATGGAATCAGAACCTGGACCACCACAGCCGGAAAAATGGTGGATGCGAAAGCGCTAAAAGTCGTTAAAGGTTTCGTTTACTTTGAGGCCGCAGCTGGTGAAAAATTTCGTCTGCCGACAAAGCATCTGAGCAAGCCGGACCTCGCCTTTCTGGAATTTGCTCGGAAGGGGATGAAGTTCCAAACCGTTCGAATCGAGATGCCAAACGCGGATCAGCGACTGAATATCGCTGAGCTCCAAGTCTATCTGCGGGGGGAAAATATTGCATCTAAAGGAGTCGCCTCTTATGCAGAAGGCGTGGCTGACGATTCGCTGTCTCGTCGTGTGGTTGATGGAAACATCTCCGGTGACCGGGCGAGTAATTCGATCTTGGAGACGAAAAAGTTAAATACGCCTTGGTTTGAGTTGGATCTTGGAACCCCGGTTCCAGCGGAGAAAATTGGAGTGTGGGGACGTACCGATTGTTGTCCTGAGCGCTTACGGGGTTACAGTATCATCGTCTATGGGAAGGACAGGAAGGAGTTATGGCGCCGCGAATCAAACCTTATGCCGAGCCCGGTAACCTGGTTTTCTCCGAGCTGGGGAATCGAATTTGATGGTGCTCCCATGGTCGTTATCGATCCCAAGCAAGGTGGTGAGCCAAAAGATGAAAATGCCATGCCGATGGGCGGTTTGATTAAATCCGGCATCTGGACCCCCATGCTCGGGCGTCCATTTCGGGCTAAATACATTTCCAGACGAAAAGGAACCGTATGGCTCAAAAAGGGACGGAAAGAGGTCGAGTTTAACCTTCGGAAATTTGTCCGTGGCGATCGAGAAGCGATCTACCGACTGGATCCGCCAAAGATACAGATTCCAATTATAGCTGCCTCTGATCGAGTAAATTTTCACGGTAAAACGGTTGATTTTTCAGATTTTTATCTCCGACTCTACACCCCTGGAAAGGCGACTCGCTTGGAAGGGATGGTGATCTTTATCGATGAATTCGGCTCTGATCTGTCGATGCAATTGATCGATACCATCGAATGGCAAACCTTGGCGCAACGTTACAGCCTCGCCTTAGTCGGATGTAGGATCAATGGGTCAAAGGCGCTTTTTGATGATCCGGAAATTGATGTTTGGCCGGGCGAGATTTTGATGCAAACCTTAGATGTGGTTGGTGAAAAGTCAGGGATCAACGGGCTTGATAGCCTGCCGTTTTCGATCTATGGAAAAGGATCGGGAGCTGATGTCGGGGTGCGGATGCTTCGTGAGTATGGTACTCGTGTACGCTCAGCAGTTCTCGAGAATGCGGCTGCGCTTCCAGCCAAGCCCAGTCGCTCCATGGGGAAATCTCCGTCGCTTTGGATCACAACCCGTGGGTGGAAAGCCGATGATGAGGTGGAAACATTGGTCAATGGAATCCGAACCTATGGCGGCAAAGCCATCCCACTTAAAATCGATGGTCCCTTTTTTAAGCCAGCTGATTCGCAGCGCATCGCAGTGAATTTTATCGAGGCAACCTTCTGGTCGAACCCAATTGGCGTGGCCCCGGTTGCCAGTGAACTCGCCAGCAAAAAAATTGTGCCTTGGAACGAACGCTTTCTAAATACGCCAAAGGTAGCTTGGTTACCTGACCGAGAATTCGCCGAGCTTTGGGCCGAATTTCATACACCTTAATGTGAATCAGGCATCCCGTTCGACCGGCGTAGCATTAACTGATCAGAGCCTCGATTTCACGCACCATCTCGGATGACAAATGTTCACAGCCGGTCTCGGGAGGGCCACATTTCTTCTGCGCGGAAGTCGATGTTTACCAAGTAGTTTTTGAAGGGGGATGGAGCGTTTTTATTTGAGACAGCAGCGTTTATGTTTTTTGCCGCTGCCGCAGGGGCAGGGGGCGTTGCGGCCGATTTTCTCTTCGGTTCTGGTGATGGGGACGGTGTTGGTTTGTCGTGGCGAGGTGCTTTGGAGGTGTTCTTGGATGAAGGCGGCCAACATGGAGTCATTGCTGTACCCTTGCTGGCTGCATTGATGGTGTTTCTCGCGCTCCTGATCCAGTTTGGTTTTCCAGTGGTGCAGGTCGCTCGGGTTGGAATCTGTTAGGATTGCGTGGGTATAGAAGTAGCTGAGTAGATGCCCGCGTTCCGGGTCGTCCGGGTCTTCGTGGTAAACTTCGATGGCCTTGGGCATGCTGTCGCTGTCGAACTGGATGGCGATGGCTTCTGCCAACTTGACGCGGGTGTAGTCATCGGTTTCTTTTTGGAGAAGGACATGTGCGATTTCGGTGCATAAGGGGGATTCAATTTTTTCGAAGACACCGCTGAGGTAGCAGCGGGCAAAGTCGTATTCCTCTACAGAGTTATCCAGATTCTGGAGGTAGAAGTCTGCGGTGAGGCTAAGGGAGGTGTTGCTGTTGATTTGGGCGATGGCGTCGGGGATGCTTTCGTTGAGCCAATCCCAGTCGATGCGCATGCCCTGAAGGAGGGTGGGGATGGCGGCTTCGATTCTCAGGTGTCCAGAGGCGATAGCCCAGGCTGAGAAGTTCCAATCGTTTGAGTTGAATTGGTTATTTGGGTCTGGAAGGGTGCTTTGGAGCTCGGTGAGAATGGTTGAGTTGAGGGTTTGGTCATTCGGGTCGAGTGAGTGGAGGAGGCGCTTCAGTCGTGGGATCTTGGCATCCTGGAAAGCGGTGTCTTCGTCCAGTTCATCGAGGTGGGAACAGATTTTTTGGTAGATTTCTTCGTTGGTGAGTGGTGCGAGTTCGGCGCGGGTGGCTAGCTCTTCGACGATGCTCTTTGGTGAAAATGATTGGATGTTTTCAGGGAGGGCGGCGATGCGGCCCTGGTGTATTTTGAGGCTGCTGAGGGGGGCTTTTGTGACGAACCAGTTGGTGAGGTGGGCGAGTGCGTTGTTGCCAAAGTAGGTGGAGCCGTCTGTTTTTTCCATGAGGTCGATAAGCCAGTCGGCAGAGGCCTCATCGAGGTTGAGCGTGTAGATTAAGTAAACGTATTCGTACGCATGCTCGAGTCCATAGGTGTCGATGGCGTCGATGACTTTGCGGGTGACTTGGATGTCGGTTTCACGAAAATTGAGACAACAGTTTAGAATGGTGTTCCGAACGGTGGGGTCTGGGTGAACAAGGGATTGCAGACGTGTTGAGGCATTGATGTTCATGATTTGAGGTGGTCGGTGAGGGTGGTGGTTTCTTCTTTAGTGGGGGGGCTTTTTCGAGGAGAAGGTGGGCTGCTGTGGGAAGAAGATCGCCGCGAGCTCGGTTGTTGGTTTGGAGGATGCTGGTTTGTTTGAGTCGTTGGAGTTGTTTGAGCTGTTTGAGTGTTTAAGTTGTTGGAGGGACTCGTGAGTCTGTTGTTCGATGAGAATGATGTTGTTTTAGATCTAGTCGGGGGTGGTTTGGGATTGGGGGTTGAGTTTGGTGGCTAGATCGTTGAGTTGTTCGGCGTCGGTTATTGAGAGGGATTGTACGATGAGGTTGGTTTTTTGAAGGGAGGGATCTGTTTCGGCGGCAGCGGTGTTGTCGCCGGAAGCGTTGTGGAATTCTTGAGTGAGGAAGGGCTGCTCGGCATGGAGGAGTTTTTCACCGATCTCTTGTTGGAGTTGGTAAGCAAGTTATTGGTCAGGGTCAACTGGTGGTGCGAAAAATTTTTGGCGGCGGTGGTCGCATTTTGTTTACTGGTTTCGAGGGTCTGTTGGAGGCGGGCGAGGAAGGATTGCCCGCCTTTGTTGAACTGGGCAAGGCTCGCTCTGGTTGGTGCATTTTTGTGAAAGAATCTAACCGCCTTGGCAAACTCTTCTATAGGCCGGATCTTTCAATGCCTAAAAGACTTACAGCCAAGCGACTTCTGGAGGCGTGTCGACAAAGCAAGGAAGGTGTCAAGGCAAGGAAGGTGTCAGACGCCAATGGCACTTAGATAAGCCGATTTGTATGGAAAGGAGTTCGCTCTGCCCTGAAAAGAAAGCCGGAGGCTTGAAGGCAATTAGCCGGTCGGTGACCGAAGGGAACCACCGGAATTCATTGGGAAATAATTTGGAGCGCTGGAAGCGCGGTCGGAATAGAAACCAAAATGGGCGATGCCTTTCAAAAAAGCAGAGGTCAACTGATGCGTGCTCAGAATACGATTTTTAACTGAAAATTGTACGGTTTTAGCCAGCTGGCGCGGTGCTGCGCCTCGTTCCGAGTTCTCTTCAAACACAGGGCCCATCCCTCGTTCCTTTTACGCCTGCAGCTTACCCGGCGCTGCGGCCGCTTCGCGGCTTGCACACGGGCTACTTTATCCCGCCCACTTCGGGGCGGATTCCCACGGCGTAAAATATCGCAAAAAAAAAAGATTTGATGGCTTATCTAAGTGCCATTGGTGTCAGACTCATTCCTGTTAACTCGACCGTTTTCATCCATCGGCGGTTGGAAACCGCCGCTCCTTGGCCTTCGGCGATTCCCACGCTGGACCCCTTAACTTAGTGCCATTGGTGTCAGACTCCAATGGCACTTAGATAAGCCTTCCTTATGACTCTGACCCCTTCCTTATGTGATCCTTTCTCATGCCTCGGTTTCGAAGCGCAGGACCCTCGTCCGTCAAACCCTCCGGCTCTACTCCTACCGTTTCCATCCGTCGGCGGTTGGAAACCGCCGCTCCTTGGCCTTCGGCGATTTCCCGGGAAATCGATTACAACAACAGCGCGTCAAAATATCCGAAACAAACAACTTCGAAGAAGGGTAGGCGTCAGAGCCTCGAGAAAACGTGGCGATGAACGAGGCGTAATGATTCAGGCGTAATGACTCTGACCCCAATGGTGCTTACCTGACCGGTAGCCCGTCCCGCCCAAGGGGGGGAAGAGACGGTGTAACAAATTGAGGTATTCGCAACTACACCGAACTCGGCATCCTGCTCGGCCCGAAGGGTCGATTTATCATAGCCCAGGTCGAAGGCCTGGGTTTAAAATGCGATTCAAAACTAGGCCTGAAAGGTCGAGTCAGTTGCGGAAGGGTTTCTGCCTCGACCTTTCAGGCCTTGAGGACTTCTTGAACGTACCCGGGCCTTCGACCCGGGCTAAAATGACGACGACCCTTCGGGCCTAAACCTTGCGAGACGGCAGTGGTCTGGCAGGAAAAAGAGGCGTAATGACTCTGACCCCAATGGTGCTTACCCCAATGGTGCTTACCTGACCGGTAGCCCGTCCCGCCCAAGGGGGGGAAGAGACGGTGTAACAAATTGAGGTATTCGCAACTACACCGAACTCGGCATCCTGCTCGGCCCGAAGGGTCGATTTATCATAGCCCAGGTCGAAGGCCTGGGTTTAAAATGCGATTCAAAACTAGGCCTGAAAGGTCGAGTCAGTTGCGGAAGGGTTTCTGCCTCGACCTTTCAGGCCTTGAGGACTTCTTGAACGTACCCGGGCCTTCGACCCGGGCTAAAATGACGACGACCCTTCGGGCCTAAACCTTGCGAGACGGCCGTGGTCTGGCAGGAAAAAAAGAAAGGGCTGACAGGGAAAAAAGTGAGTCAGCAGAGAAAAAGAACGGTCCAGGAGAGAAAAAAAACAAGAGAAAAAAGGATCTGGCAGGAAAAAAGAACGCTCCAGAAGAGAAAGAAAATGGTCGGGGTGACAGGATTTGAACCTGCGACCCCTACACCCCCAGTGTAGTGCTCTACCAAGCTGAGCCACACCCCGACCGTTTCTAGCCCGTTCGATAACACACCTTTTCATGGGCTGTACACAAAAAAAGAAAGCGGATATCTATCACCACACGCGTTGTTTGTTTTGCCCAAATATAGGCTTTTTCTGGTCTTTTGTTCTTGGCTGCTCTTTTGATGATTTACGTAAAATGCTCATATGTAGGAGCTTGTGAAATAAAAATACCCCTTGCCGATGCCTAGGGCGGAGGGGTATACTGGGTAGTGGCTTTGATAGTCGTATAGATAATGGCCTAACCCAGCCTAACCCCAGGAGACTTCCATGACGAAAATAGCAAAAGTAAAAGATATTATGACCAAGCGCGTGATTCACCTCAAGCGGGATCTTCCGCTTCGAGATGCCATGAAGCTTTTATTGCGCAAAAAAATCTCTGGTGCGCCGGTGGTGGATCCTGACGGAACCTTGGTCGGCATGCTTTCGGAAAAAGATTGTCTTCGCATGTTCATGAATGGTCTCTACGACGGGCAAGTCGGGGGCACAGTCGAAGACTTTATGACGCGTAGCCTTCATTCCTGTAAGCCGACAGACGATCTCTTTCAGGTCGCCAGCCTCTTCTTTAATCATCCGTATCGTCGCCTGCCCGTTATGGACAATGACAAACTAGTTGGTATTGTGACTCGTAGCGACGTTTTAGATGGCAGCATCAAGATGCTCGAAAATGAAGGACCAAAAAAATCTTGGACTGACGCCAATTATTTAACAGAAGAGTTGAAAGCTGCGATTGGGTCGACGCGTCGACAGCAAGATGCGCGCCCTGATCAGTACTAATTTTAACGATCCGTGTAAGAGCACAGAAACAGAAGTAAGGACAATCCGGTATGGCAGGACATAGTAAATGGGCGAACATCAAGCACAAGAAGGCCGCAGTCGACGCAAAGCGTGGCAAAATATTTAGTAAGATTGCCCGCGAGATCACGGTCTGTGCACGCCAGGGTGGGGGAGACCCAACCCAAAACATTTCCCTTCGTACCCTCGTTTCCAAAGCGCGTGGGGTCAACATGCCTGCGGATAACATTGACCGGGCGATCAAAAAGGGAACCGGCGAGCTTAAAGAAGACATCATTCTCGAAGAGATTACCTACGAAGGTTTCGCGGCCGGTGGCAATGGCGTCACCGTACTCGTCCACGTTTGTACCGATAACAAAAATCGCTCTGCTTCGGAAGTTCGCCTCGCCTTTACCAAGTCGGGCGCGAACCTTGCCGCGCAGGGAGCGGTCAGCCGCTCATATACTCGTACGGGCTTGATCACGGTCAAAGCAGATACCGTTGAAGAAGAAACCTTGATGGATCTCGTGCTCGAAAACGGTGCGGAAGACATGCAGCGCGACGACGACATGTGGAGTATCACCGTTCCTCCAAAAGAATATCCCGATGTGTTGCAAGCACTCGAGACGGCGGAGATCACGCATGAAAATGCGGAAGTCACCATGCTACCTGAGAGCTACATCGATATCGTCACCACCAAGAATGCGCAAAGCATCATGAAGTTTATCGACAAGCTCGAAGATCTGGATGACGTGGAAGATGTCTACACCAACGCCAACTTCACCGACGAGGTTCTGGCCGAGCTCGAAGCTGAAGGGTAATCTCCGAGCGTTTCAATTTCGCGAGCCATTCATTTTTTCTAAGGCGGCATTTTTTCCTGAGGCGGTATTATGGCGCGTAAACCCGTCGTCGTTTTAGGGATTGATACGTCGTTGCGTTGCTCCGGATTTGGGGTCGTGGTCAGCGATGGCATGCGGCACAAGGTGCTCGAATACGGGATCATAAAAAATCCCGCGAGCTGGAGCTATTCCAAATGCTTGCATCATATTTTCACCGAAGTCACCCGAGTGATTGAGGCGCATCAGCCATCCGAGATTGCCATCGAAGGCATTTTTTATTGTAAGAACGTCAAGGTCGCCCTCGCGTTGGGGCAGGCTCGCGGTGCCGCCATTGCCGCCTGCGCGATGCAGGATGTCCCGGTCTATGAATACGCGGCGCGCTCGGTAAAAAAAGCAATAACGGGGCAGGGGGCTGCCGGCAAAGACCAGGTCGGCAAGATGGTGAAGATGATGCTTAAGCTGGATGAAATTCCGCCCGAGGATGCGGCCGACGCGCTTGCCATCGCCATGACGCACCTGCATCAAGCGCGACTGGGCGGCCAAGCCGCAACGACTCCGGTGTAACAACTCAAATAAAATGGCGCAGCCCAAGGAGCGGCGGTTTCCAACCGCCGGAAATTTTTAGCAATGGGCGTGCCCATTGCAAGAGGCGGGACGCCTCTGCCACTTTATTCGCGCTACGGAAGGGCGGTGTCGGGTGTAAGTTTAAACGCTGGAGTTCCTTTGATGCGGGATCTTGATTACCGTTTTTCCTACCATTCGACGACTCAGGTGTAACAACTCAAATAAAATGGCGCAGCCCAAGGAGCGGCGGTTTCCAACCGCCGGAAATTTTTAGCAATGGGCGTGCCCATTGCAAGAGGCGGGACGCCTCTGCCACTTTATTCGCGCTACGGAAGGGCGGTGTCGAGCTTTACCGGATTTGCCATTGAGTGGCAGAGGCATGAAAAAAGCCTGCCATTGAGTGGCAGAGGTTTGTCATTGCCATGGGAGTGCGCTAGGCTCGCGCCATGTTGAACCTAGCCATCTTTCTCGAACAAACCGCTCGTCTTCAGCCGGCACAGGATGCGGTGGTGTTCATGGAAACTCGGTTGAGCTGGGCGCAGCTGAATGGTGCAGCCAACCAAGTGGCGGCTGGGTTGCAAGCACTCGGTATTGGCCGTGGGGATAAGGTCGCTCTGAGCTGCCCGAACCTGCCGTTTTTCCCCATCGCCTATTATGGCATTTTGAAAGCTGGCGCCACCGTGGTTCCCTTGAACGTGTTGTTTAAGCGCCGCGAAATTGCCTACCATCTCGAAGATTCGGATGCCAAAGCCTACCTCTGTTTTGAAGGAAGTCCGGAGTTGCCGATGGCGGTTGAGGGCTTCGCTGGATTTTCCGAGGTGGAGGCCTGTGAGCATTTTATTGCCATCACCGCGGATCCGGCGGGCGCGTCACCGGTCGAAGGGGCGTTGACTCTTGGGCAGATGATGCATGGTCAATCGCCGGTGTTTGATACGGTGCAAACCATGCCGGATGATACCGCGGTGATCCTCTACACCTCAGGCACCACGGGGGTGGCCAAGGGAGCTGAGCTCACCCATTTTAATATGTTTCAAAACGCCGAAGAAGTGTCGCGCGTCCTTTCTTACAGCCCGGATGACGTGAGTCTGATCGTGCTTCCGCTGTTTCATTCCTTTGGCCAGACAGTGCTGATGAATGCGGGCATGGCAGCCGGGGTTACCCAGGTTTTGCTGCCGCGATTTAGTCCAGAGCATGTGCTTGGGTTGATGCAGAAGGAGAAGGTCACCGTCTTCGCCGGGGTGCCGACGATGTACTGGGGTTTGTTGAGTTATCCAGATGCCGAAAAATTTGATGCAGTCGCCATTGCCTCTCGCTTGCGAGTGAATATTTCTGGTGGGGCAGCCTTGCCCTTGGAGGTGTTGCGTGGCTTTGAAGAAAAGTATGGCGCGCCGATTTTGGAAGGCTACGGCTTGTCTGAAACGGCTCCGGTGGCTTGTTTTAACCAACTCGATATCGAGCGTAAACCGGGTTCGATTGGGATTCCGTTGCCTAGGGTCGAAATGCGGATCGTTGATGATGCTGGGTCGGATGTTCCGGTCGGTGAAACTGGTGAAGTGGTGATTCGTGGCTACAATGTCATGAAGGGATATTACAAGCGACCAGAAGCGAATGCGGAGGCGTTGCGCGGTGATTGGTTTCATACCGGTGATGTGGGCCGGCAAGATGAAGACGGCTATTTTTACATCGTCGATCGCACCAAGGATATGATTATTCGTGGCGGCTTTAACGTTTATCCTCGGGAAGTCGAAGAGACCTTGATGTCGCATCCCTCGGTGTCGATGGTCGCAGTGATCGGAGTGCCACATGATTCGCATGGCGAAGAGATTAAAGCGGTGGTGGTATTAAAACCCGATGCGGAACTCAGCGAAGACGAGTTGGTCGCGTGGGGCAAGCAAGAGCTCGCCTCCTACAAGTATCCTCGGTTGGTTACCTTCCGTGATCGCTTGCCGATGAATGCCACAGGCAAGATTTTGAAGCGCGAGCTGCGGGCGGATGAAGACAGCTCAACCTCCGCTTAAGGTGTAGATGGCGTCGCAACTTAACCCACGCCACAAAGAGGTTCTCGTTGCTTTATGCAACGCGTTCATCCCGTCGATCCAAGGAGAAGGGGATCGCGACAGCGAAGCGGTGGTGCGATTTTTAGACCTCTCTGCGGAAGCGCGTGGGGTGCCTCCTCTCGTCGAAGCGCTTTTTGCTAAGTTGCCTTTCGACTATCAACTCGAGTTCAAAATGCTTCTCACCTTGATGAGCAAGCGGATGCTCGGCTTGACCTGGAACGGTCCGCTGAAATCGTTTACAGAGCTGGATCCGTCGCAACGCGAGGCGGTGCTGCAAGCGTGGTCTGTCTCCCGATTGGGGAACCTTCGAGCTGGTTTCAGCTCGCTGAAAAAGCTGATTTGTTCGATTTATTATGGGCATGGAGATGCTGGCGGTGATGATAAAGGAGGCTCGGAACCCGATGTCGTCTGGCGGGCCATTGGCTACCCTGGCCCTCGGCTAGATCATCCGGCCCGCTCGCCCAGTTCGTCTCAATCTGAGTCACTTCCCGCTTTACCTGTGATCAAGGCGGCTGCTTCCGAAACCCTCAGTGCAGATGTGATCGTCATCGGTTCAGGCGCCGGTGGAAGCGTGGTCGCAGCCGAGCTCGCGAAGGCGGGGCGAGATGTTTTGTTGGTGGATAAAGGGCCCTACCTTTCCGAAGCGGAATTGAATCAACAGGAGGTCGAGATGGTAGACCGCTTGTACGACATGCATGGGGCCTTAACCAATCGCGAACGCTCGATGACGGTGTTTGCCGGAAGTTGTATTGGTGGCGGGACAACGATTAATTGGTCGGCCTGCTTGCGTACCCCGGAGGAGATTTTGGCCGAGTGGGCTGGGGAGGGAAATCCGCACTTTACCGATGCCGCGTATCAGGGATTGTTCGGCGAAGTTGAAGCGAGGCTTGGGGTTCATTCCGAGACGCTGCGGCATAACCCGCAGAATCAACATCTTTGGCAGGGAGCGGAAGGAGTTGGGATTAAACCGGCCTGGATTCCGCGCAATGTTGGGGTTGAAGATGAGGCGGCGTGGACTCGCAGCGGCTACGGTGCTTTAGGAGATGCCTACGGAGACAAGCGGAGCACGCCACGCACCTGGTTACAGGATGCCGTCGCTTGCCAGGGGGAGGGGAGTGGCGCACGAATTTTACCGAACTGTGAAGTGACTCAGCTTACGATTAAGGGAGGCGAGGTGACGGGCGCGCAAACCAAAAGCGGGCTAACCTTAAAAGCCAAACAGGTGGTCTTGGCGCTTGGCGCATTGCGGACGCCGGTGTTGCTGGAGCTAAGCGGTCTCTCCCATCCTCAGTTGGGACGGCACTTACACATGCATCCGACTTCTGCGGTTTCGGGGGTGTATCCGGAAACGGTCGATCCTTGGTTGGGGCCGATGATGTCCGCGATGGCGGAGCAGGGGCGAGTTCGATTTGAGACCGCGCCGTTGCATTCCGGCTTGATGGCCTTGGCGCAAATTTGGCGCTCCGGCGAAGCGCATAAGCGAGCTATGTTGCACGCGCGGAATACGGCGGGAATCATTTGCTTGGTTCGAGATCAGTGTCCCGGAAGTGTGCGCGCTAGCCGCAGCGGGATTAAGATCGATTATCATTTGCAAGGCGCGGATCTGGCGGAAATGCAGAGCGGACTGGCGACTGCGTTACGAATGCATGAGGTAGCTGGCGCGACCTCGGGTCAGCTGATGCATCAACAAGCGGCGCGCGTTTTTGCGTCTCATGATGGTGTGCAAGACGGTGTGCAGGATGGTGAAAAGGGAACGGCGTGGGGAGTCGATCCTGATTTGGCTTGGCGGAGCAATGATTTGACCGTGTTTAGCGCGCATCAAATGGGAAGCTGTCGCATGGGCGGAAATCGCACCGCGCATGTAGTTACGCCTATCGGAGCGGTGCGCGGTATGCGGGGTGTCTATGTCGCGGACGGGTCGTTGTTCCCGAGCGCGAGTGGAGTGAACCCGATGATTAGCATTCAAGCTCTGGCGCTGTACGTCGCGCGGGCTGGGCTCTTGTAGGTTGCGGCAAATGATTCGCGTTGTGTATCTGCGGTTTCGACCGGTTCTAAAACTCAAGTCCGAGTTTGTGTTTGTAAAGCGACTCTTCGAGTTCTTCGCCGAGCTTTTTTCGTACGTTCTGCGTCTTATTTAATTTTGCGGTGAATTCGCTGTGCCGTGTTTCCAGAATGCCCTTGAGGTCTCGGTATTGGCTGTCTCCGGTCCAGGTCTGTGGGGGAGGGGCGACCTCGCCTGATTTTACTTCGGGGCGCATGCGCGAGAGGGCTCGGTTGATTTCTACTTTCTGTCGTGCGTCCAAGTCGATTTCTGCCTGTTCGATGCGTTTTATCTCCTTATGAAGATAAAATTCGTGCTCTTTCGCTTCGTCATATGCCTTTGAAAGAATTTCCAACCGCTTCTCGGGAGGCAGTGGTTTGGGCTTCTTTTTTAGGGATGAACAGCCGCTACCAAAGAGGCTGGCGAGCGAAATGCTGAGGATAAGAAAGAGGTTCATGTTCATGTCGGAGTGCATAGCACGGAGACTCTCACTCTAAAATCACGAATTTGCCCTTTGCATTAGTGGTTTCTGTATGTATTCACTTATCCGAAAAAGCAGATATATAAGATGGATAGTCCGATTCTAGGCCTTTTTAAGGCACTCGCGGACGAGGTTCGGCTCCGAATCCTCGGATGCTTATCTGTATCCGAATTGTCCGTTGATGAATTGGTGCATGTAATCAGCCGTCCCCAGTCGACGGTGAGCCGGCATCTTAAGCCCTTGCGTGAGGCGGGATTAGTTGAAACGCGGCGCGATGGGACATCGGTTTTTTATCGGCTTGGCCCGGCGTTTCAGCAAGGCGAATTTTCTGATTTTCTCAGCAGTCGCTTGGCGGATTTTCCCAGTGCGGAGTCGGATCGTTTGGCGGTTCGCAAAGCCTTGGAAGAGCGTCGTAAACGTAGCCGCGAGTTTTTTGATCAAATTGCCGGTGAGTACAATGCCTTGACCGAACCAGGTGGTGGGTGGCCGGTGTTGACCGCGGCCTTGGCGTCTGGGTTTCGTGGCAAGCAGGTGGCGGACCTTGGGGCAGGCGAGGGGATGCTTACGCTCTTGCTCGCGCGCTTTGCTACCAAGGTGACGGTGGTGGATCATTCCGCGAGCATGCTGACCTATGTGAAAGCGAAGGCCGAAGCGAAGGGCGTGGCGGACCGGATTGAATTGGTGGAAGGCGACTTGGAAAGTTTACCCCTAGCCGATGCGTCGATGGACGCGGTATTTTTGAGTCAGTCGTTGCATCATGCGGCGCGGCCGGACGTCGCGATCACGGAGGCCTCCCGTGTGTTGGTGCCGGGCGGTCAGTTGGTCGTCCTCGACTTGGTTGAGCACCAGCATGAGTGGGCTCGCGAACAATGGGCTGACCAGTGGCTCGGGTTTACTCCCCGTGACCTCGAACAATGGATTTCCGCAGCTGGGATCGACGTTGAATCGCTCGAATCGTTAGACGGTTCGACGCCAGATTTACCGATCTTATTTTGCGTTGGATTTAAGAAAAACAAATAAAATTAACCGAAAGGAACATCATGGCCGCAAAAACGACCACGAAGAAAAAAACGCCTGCAGCGAAGAAGAAAAAGAAGTTCACCGATTACGTGGTGAAAGACATTTCTTTGGCCGCTACCGGACGTAAAGAACTCGATCTTGCATTTGAAGAAATGCCGGGTCTCTTGTCGCTCCGCGCACGCTACGGCAAAACCAAGCCGCTCAAAGGCGCACGGATCACTGGATCTTTGCACATGACCTTGCAAACCGCAGCGTTGATCGAGACCTTGATCGACCTCGGAGCAAAAGTCCGTTGGGCAAGCTGCAATATTTACTCGACTCAAGACCAAGCGGCAGCGGTTATCGCGGCGCAAGGGATTCCAGTTTACGCCTACAAAGGCGAAACGCTTAAGGAATACTGGGAATTCACCGACAAGATTTTGGACTGGGGCGATGGCGCTGGACCCAATATGATTCTCGATGATGGTGGCGATGCGACGTTGTTCGTTCACCGTGGCTTGAAAGCTGAGACGGATCCATCCGTGCTCGAAAAAGCCGGAACCGAAGAAGAAAAAATCCTAAACGAGCAGATCAAAAAGGCGCTGAAAAAAGATCCAAAACGTTTCACCAAAATGTCCAAAGACCTTTTGGGTATCACGGAAGAAACCACCACAGGTGTACACCGTTTGGTTGAGATGCATGAACGTGGTGAGCTCTTGGTTCCTTCGATCAATGTAAACGATGCGGTCACCAAATCTAAGTTCGACAACAAGTACGGTTGCCGTCACTCGGTTACCGATGCGATCTGCCGTGCAACTGATGTTCTCATCGGTGGTAAGGTTGCTGTCGTTGCTGGTTACGGTGATGTGGGCAAAGGATGTGCGGAAGCGATGCGTGGGCAGGGTGCTCGGGTTATCGTAACTGAAGTCGATCCGATTTGCGCGTTGCAAGCTGCCATGGACGGGTACCAAGTAACCAACATGGAAGAGGCGAGCACCTTAGGTGATATTTTTGTCACCACCACAGGTTGCATGGATGTCATTACCGAACGTCATATGAAACGCATGAAAGATGGCGCGATTGTTTCGAACATTGGTCACTTCGATAACGAGATCCAAATCGAGAAAGTTGAAAAGTACAAGTGGGATGAAATCAAGGGCGACGACGTTCCTGGTGGACCGTTGCACAAAATCACCTTCCCGAATGGCAAAAGCATTTTGATGTTGGCGCGTGGCCGTCTCATGAATCTCGGTTGTGCGACTGGGCACCCAAGCTTCGTGATGTCGAACAGCTTCACCAACCAAGTTGTGGCGCAGATGGAGATCTACAACAACCCAGGGAAATACCCGGTTGGGGTTCATCTCATTCCAAAACACTTGGACGAAGAAGTGGCACGTTTGCACCTCGACAAACTCGGGGTTCAGCTCGAAGTTCTTTCGCGCAAACAAGCGAAATACCTCAATGTACCGGTTGAAGGTCCTTACAAGCCTGAGCATTATCGCTACTAAGTCACGGTTACGTTTCCCCTGACTCGCGT
>Ga0209186_1001319_pt1 | contig 18553 bp, 10 predicted proteins | sample SidtaG_FD_187426 | JGI IMG/M metagenome (GOLD analysis project Ga0209186, IMG submission 187426) | Marine algal microbial communities from Sidmouth, United Kingdom - Sidmouth_Male2 metaG (SPAdes) (version 2) | ecosystem: Host-associated > Algae > Red algae > Unclassified | place: Sidmouth...
CGTGATCACCAAACGCGGGACTTTTGTTTTCATGATATCAATTTCCCTTCACCAAAACATTTTCGAGAGAGCAACGCTTCTAGGTTCGTAGTCCTATGAGCCTTGGCGTACGGGGGCTTGAGGCACTAAAAGCTGTAAGGCACTGTACGTTGGCCTGCGTGTTTAGCGAAACAATTTCTCCGCATCTTGATATTAAGCGGCAATGAATGCTTTCGTGTCTGTATGCATCAGAAATGAGCCTGACATCCATCAGGAATGAGCCTGACAACAATGACACAATATTAAGGTACTTGCTTAAGTCGATTTGCATCAACAACGAGTGGAAGTCCAGACGACTAAAGGCGCATAGCGCTGACAAATAAATAGCCATGGCTGACGAACGGAGTGATGAGGCCGTGGTCCCGGCGGATTCCTCCTCCAAGCCGCATCGCGGCGACACCCAACCGGAAGAAAAGGGCATAAGAGTATGATAAACGACATCGAGTAATTTTGCGCACTCGTTTTAGTGAATTCTGGGCACAGCAGGATGCAAGCAGGATCCAAACTGGGCGGGGCTGAATCCTGCGCCTCGGCTCGTGTTCTCTTCCAATTTAGCGCCTCCCCCTCGTTGCCTCTTTTGCACCATGTTGATCGAACGGATTGACGCCTAAACCCGTGGTACCAATAAAATGTACCATGACCTTCCAAGGTCGTGTTCGTGCCATGGCCTTATAGGCCGTGGTGTGGTAAGGATATTCCTCCGCTATGAATTCTAGGCTGTAAATCACGACTCCGTGTCGTAGGTTATGCAAACGCACTCAAACGAAAACACGGGTCGTGAGAATAGTTGAGACTATTAGATCGGATCGTATGGGCCAAAGTGAGGAATTCGCAGCCGAATCTGCTAAGTCCGACAGACTCCTAGCCCAAAACTATTCCCAGCGGCCAGGTCTCCGACCACACCGCCTACTTCGACGATGTCATGGCCACCCTCTGCGACGTCGCCGGTGTCCACTGCCCCGAAGGCCGCGACTCCATCTCCCTCCTCCCCACCCTGCTCAGCAAAAAATAGCAGGCCGTCCCGCCCTACCTCTACTGGGAGTCCTACGAAAAAGGCGGCAAGCAAGCCCTCCGCTCCGGCAAATGGAAAGCGGTAAAAGAACCTTGGATCGGCGGCGACATCCAACTCTATAACATCGAGGAAGACATCGGCGAAGCACGCAACATCGCGGGCGAAAACCCAGTGGTGGTCGAGCAAGCCGCAGCCTATCTAAAAGAAGCGCACGTCCCGAGTAAAAACTAGACCCCGCCAAAACCAAGAAAACCCAAGACCCCGAAAAAGAAACCTGCTGGCGTCTAAACGCAAGAAATCAAGCGTGGCCAAATTCGGCTTAACATCTTGAACATATCCATCTAAGACTCCTAATAAAGGAGGGTTAGAAATGCCCAAAAAAAGTACTGTATTCGCGTGGGATCTGGGGAAAGCATCACTCGGCGAGGCTGTAAGACAAGGTGATCACATTGTCGCGGTCGAGTCGTTCAAAATACCAGAGGATCACGCATCACTAGCGGACGAACGGACCCGCCGCCGCGCCTACCGCACCCGCAAAGCTCACAAGGCCCGCGAAGACTACCTTCAACAGGTATTCCAAGAAGCGGGACTGGAAACCCTCACCGGCAGGCGCGGGAAAGAACTCGGAGACCCGCGCCTAGAACGCGAATTTCCCGCCCAAGGAGAAGACACCTGTTACACCTCCTCCCTCTTACGCATCAAACTCATTGAAGGCGAAGCCCTCGCCCAATGGCAGGTCTATAAAGCGCTCCACTCGGCCATCCAGCGACGCGGCTATGACAGTGATGTTCCTTGGGCTACAAATGCAGACCGCGACCCAGACAAAACAGGCGACGACAAGGATGAAGCGGAAAATGCCGCCAATGCCGCTCGCTTCCGAGCGTCCTGCCTTGAGATGTCTGATGATGCTGACTACCACCTTCCCTGCTTTGTCGACGCCTGGCACATGGGCCTCTGGACCGAACAAGATGGCATCACCAGCCTCCGCATCGACCACCATGCGCAACGCGCACGTGGCTATGTCGCAACCCGCGAAGCGGTCGAAACGGAAGTGCGCCTGCTCTTCACCGCAGCCCAAACCCAATACCCTGAACTGGGCATCTCTGTAGATGCCTTTCTCTATGGCCCAACCGAACTCGCCTACGCTTCCATGAATCCGGATCTCTGCAAAAAACATGGGATCCGCGAAGGAGCCGCCACCGATTGGCGCGGCGTACTCTCGCAAAAAGTACCGCGCTTTGACAACCGCATGCCAAACCGCTGTTGCTGCATTCCGCGCTATCATGTCTGCCGAGCCACCGACATTTTGCATGCCCAAGTTCACTTCCTACTCGGACTCATCAACCTCCGCTACATGGGTGGAAACGAGACCTTCAGCCTCACTCCCGCAGAGGTCAACGAATGCTTCCAAACCGCTCGGAAGAATGCGTCTAAAAAGGACAAAGATAAAAAGGCTGACCAATATAAAATCACCAAGACAGCCTGGAACAAGTGGCTGGCTAAGAATGACCGCGTCGCAGTGGTCAACAACAACGAGATCCCAAAACCAAAAACAGGCGGACGCTCCCGCTACAGCCGTCCCGCGCTCCGCATCATGCGTGATCTCATCCTCAGCGGTGATTCACCTCATGCCTTCCGTAGCGCCCTCTTAGCCGAAACCGACAACCAAGATCCGCTCAAAGGCCTCGTCCCCAGCGACCTCGATTTCCTCGCGAAGATGCCGGATGACTGGGAACGCATCCACATCCCTTCAGCAACCTTACCTAAGTCCAACGAGGAACAAGAAGCAGCCATTGCTAAACTCATCGGCAGCCAAGGGGATCCTATTGTCTGCCATCGCCTTGGCGTCCTCCACCAACGCCTCAAAAAACTCACCGCGACCTACGGAGAACCCGATCTCGTTGCCCTCGAATTTGTCCGAGAAGACTTCATGGGCGAAAAGGCAAAAAAACGCCTCATGGACTTCCAAAAGAAACGCACCAAAGCCCGTATCGCAGCCCGCGAGGAAGCCAAAACCATCAGCGACCGAGGCAGCGCTCCCCTCAAACTTCAGCTCCTCAAAGAGCAGGGCGGCCGATGCATTTACACTGGGGACCACCTCTGCCTCGAGCAAATCGACGCCTACGAAATCGAACACATCGTCCCACGCGGCTCCAAATACAATGGCTCAGACGCCATGTACAACAAGGTACTCACCACCCATGAGGCCAACCAAGCCAAAGCCCAACAAACCCCGTTTGAATGGCTGGCAGGAACCCCGGAATGGAGCGCCTACCTCGGACGCGTCGATAGCATGCGCGCCCGTAGCTCCAAAAAGAAAATCAACCTCTTAGTGAGCGAAGACGCTCCTGACATGGACCGACGTTATACCGGCCTCGCCGAAACCGCTTGGATCGCCAAACTCTCGCAGCAACTCGTATCGCTCTTTTACGGATGGCCCACCGGTGAAAAAGGCTCTGAACGCCGCGTTGCCATCGTCTCGGGTGGTCTCGTCGGCAAAGTCCGCCGCCAACACGGCATCAACAAAATCCTCTATCCCGAGATCGAAGATTTGGAAAAGCTGGATAAGAAAAACCGCGAAGATGACCGCCACCACGGCCTCGACGCCATGGTGATTTCCTACATCCCAACTTGGGCTAGAGACCCAAAGAAGGAACGCTACTTCAGCTTCCCCGATGGAATCGACGCGCCCTATTTCAAAGCCAAGATTGATACCTGCATCCCAACCAACTTGGTCTACTCCAAGATTGGACTCGAAGAAACGGTGTATGCAAAACGACTCCTCCCTGCTGGCGAAAGCGCAGTCTTGCGTCGCGACCTTGCAACCATGGGCGGCGATGTAAAAACCTGGACCGTAAAAAAAGCAAAAAAAACTGCAGCAACCGTGGTAGAACCCATGATCCGTGAAGCGATACTCACCTTTCTGGAAACCTCTCCGAGCCAAGCTGAATGGGTCGCCTTCGCGAGCGAACTACGGTCCAATAGCCACGATCACAATGGCCCGCTCATCAAAAAAGTTGCCACCCGTACCGGCACGCTCAGCGAGTACGCAGATCTTTCTAAAGATGAAACAGGTCAGTATCGCCGAACCGACAAGAATACTGGAGTGGTTTTTTACAAAGACAAGGAAGAGGAATTCCAAAGGCATCAGATTCTCGGACATGAGTCGCTTTTTGAAGCGCAAGCAGAGGTGGCATTAATCTCATCTGAGATTATCGGCTTTTTTGAAGCGGCTTGCCTAGTTGAACTTGGAAGTGACATTTCTCGAAAGGGCAGCGAAGATATTTCAGCAGGCCGCTATCGGTGGAAATCCTATAAACACAACCGTTCAGTTATTCTCGAGCGTCCAGGGGAAAAAGAGATCAGTGTATCGTGGAAATCTGTCTGCGAGGCCGGAATTAAACGCCTGGATGCATAAATTATGCAGCATATCCTGCACGTCTTCAAACACGGAATGCGATTGGGCAAAGAACGCGGCATGCTCGTTGGCGAACTCAAGAACGAACGAGACAAGCGCATGCCGATTGCCGATCTTCGTGCCGTGGTGATCGCAGCCCGAGGCGTTACCTTTAGTTCAGAATTGATTGCCGCCTTGGCCCACAACCACTGCATCGTGCTCCACGCTGGCCCCGACTACCAGCCGGTGGCCGTCACCGCAGGCTTGGCGCGGATTGTCCATGCACAGGCCGCGATAAACCAAGGCAAACTTACCTCCCAGGAACAGGCCCGCTACTGGCGGCCGATTCTCCGACAAAAAATACAGAACCAAGTTGCGCACAGCCACGCTCTTAGCCTTCCCTGCCCTATCGCTGAATACGAAGCAAGGCAGCGTAAACCCAATGAGGCCCGTGCAGCAAAGGCCTACTGGAAAAACTTCTTCAACGCAGTTAACGAGCCCATAGGCCGTGACCAAGCCGGCAACACGCCTGCAAACGCTATGCTAAACTATGGTTACGCCATCTTGGCCGCCCTCTGCCATCGGGCCATCATCGTGCATGGGCTCAACCCACTCTACGGCCTGCACCATGTCTTGCGCGCTCGTGCTCACGCCCTCGTCTACGATGTGATCGAACCCCTGCGCCCCTTTTTGGATGCGGTTCTCGTTGCCTACCTTCGCAAAAAAGGAGATCGTGATATGCAGGGCTGGGCCAAGTTCGCAGCAAGACGGCTTGGCGAGGCCACGCTAGAGCACCCGAATGGGAAGATAAAATTTCTCGATGGCATTGATGTCTACGTAAAATCCTTGGCAGACGCCATCGGTAACAAGGAGGTTAAACAATTATGGGTACCCGAATTCCCCCACAGAATGGATTCACAATGGGCTGGTTAATGGTGATGTTTGACTTGCCGGTCATGACCAAACGACAGCGGAAAACCGCAACGGGTTTCCGGCTAGCTCTTTTGGACCAAGGCTACATTATGGTGCAATATTCAGTTTATGCACGATCCTGCACCAGCTGGGACGCAAGAGAAGCGGCAAATAAACGCTTGGAGGCTGTGATTCCTGAAGGCGGAAATGTTCGCGCCATCTTCATCACCGATAAACAATGGCAGAAAGCTACTACCTTGATTGGCGAGTGCTACATGCATAAACGCTGGAATCCGAATCCAAAAATTCCAGAGCAAATGGAGTTTTGGTAAAAATAACTGATGGCTCCGGGTAACCTCTCAGAGAGGATAGTGCCGGAACATCAGCTTAGTCAGTTAAGACTTCCCACCTAAACGTCACACAAAACAGGACTTATGACAAGCCTGTTCTAACGGGTCGGAAATTTTTGGGAAGTCAAAACACACCCAGTAGCTTCTCCGACGCGCCCTTGTTCTAACGGGTCGGAAATTTTTGGGAAGTCAAAACTTAAGATGACCCACGAAGAAAACGAAAAATGTTCTAACGGGTCGGAAATTTTTGGGAAGTCAAAACCAGTCCTTGCCCTTCTCCCAGTACTGGAGGTTCTAACGGGTCGGAAATTTTTGGGAAGTCAAAACACTACACGTCCAAGGCAACAGCTTTGAATGGTTCTAACGGGTCGGAAATTTTTGGGAAGTCAAAACTGGTTTATCAGTGGGTCCATAATTAGCACCGTTCTAACGGGTCGGAAATTTTTGGGAAGTCAAAACTTGCGGTAAGTGACCCCTACGCGAATAGTTGTTCTAACGGGTCGGAAATTTTTGGGAAGTCAAAACGCCTTCATCTGACGCTTCTGCTTCGCTGCGGTTCTAACGGGTCGGAAATTTTTGGGAAGTCAAAACATGGCGTATGGATTCAGCATGGCGATTTTGGTTCTAACGGGTCGGAAATTTTTGGGAAGTCAAAACTGCATATCTCCTATATTAAAAGAGTGGGTAGTTCTAACGGGTCGGAAATTTTTGGGAAGTCAAAACTTCCAACTCGCGCTTGTGTGTCGCGCTGTGTTCTAACGGGTCGGAAATTTTTGGGAAGTCAAAACTGGAGGTTATAGATGAACCTCTTGCGCTTGGTTCTAACGGGTCGGAAATTTTTGGGAAGTCAAAACTTTGCGCTTAGGCTTGGCCTCATGAGCTTCTGTTCTAACGGGTCGGAAATTTTTGGGAAGTCAAAACCAAACCTTATAGAGTAACCGGTCGCCTTTAGTTCTAACGGGTCGGAAATTTTTGGGAAGTCAAAACTAGAGCGGGCCTTGGTGCGGTTCGTCGTCGGTTCTAACGGGTCGGAAATTATTGGGGAGTCAAAACTCATAGGTCGCTGGGTCCCATTCTCGGGTTGTTCTAACGGGTCGGAAATTTTTGGGAAGTCAAAACCACGAGAATATTCAATCTTTCAGGATGCATGTTCTAACGGGTCGGAAATTTTTGGGAAGTCAAAACGAATCCAGTCGAGCGAATGTAATTCGCCAGGTTCTACGAGCCTTGGCGAGTTGGCGCTGACGAAGGGCAGCCATGTGCTGACCCTGCAGGCCACGGATATAGCGGGAAACTCGGTAATGGACTTCCGCCTCTTGATGCTCGCGCGAAAGTAAGCTGCCGTGATCTTCGCCATTGAGTGGCAGAGGCCAAATGAAAGGCTGCCATTGAGTGGCAGAGGCGTGGCAAAATAAAGTGGCAGAGGCGCCCCCCTCTGTGCGGAAGTTTGGCGTATCCCTGGACAGGTTGCTTCAAACGAGATCTCCCTCACTGTCGGCGGTTGGAAACCGCCGCTCCTTGGCCTTCGGCGCATCGCTGTTCTTTTAGAACACCTCACAACGAACTCGTACCATGCCCTTTCGCGGGCGTGTTTGTACTATCGCCTTCCAAGGCGGTGGCGGAGGCGGCGGAGGTGGCTGGTAGGGTATTGACTGTAAGGGAGGTGCCTACGCACCTTCGGAGCTTGGTGTTAATGAGCGCCGTCATCCCCGAGGCAAGCCTCGGGGCTAAGTGCCTCCGCTCCTTCGGAGCTACTCGCTGGACAATAAAATGAATACTTCAGATCCTAATGCGTATACCCAGAAGACTTTAACGAACCAACGCGAGCGTCATGCGTTCAAACCGCGAAGCGGTGCAGGCACTTCGGAGCTACTCGCTGGACACCAAAATGAATGTCGCAAATAAATGACCACGATGGCTTAACTTAGCGCGATTGTAGTATACCGTATTACAACAACACGCCCTAGTGTTACCGACCGAGCTAAATATGCCAATTGACATAACAAAATCAGATGCGGGCATGGATTGGAAAATCACCCTGCCGCTAACGGAAGAAGACAGGCTGCAGATTGAAGCTGGGGCTTCGATGGCGTGGCTCAGTATCTACCACAAGGTCTTCGGTAAGGAAGCGGCTTTTTTCAGGCGGCATTTACGCCCTCAGCGAATTCAAATCAATGAGGCATCAGCGGCAGCGATTAATTCCCTAGCGGTGATTCCCGGGTTAGAGGAAATGCACGTGACCTTCTTAGGCGGCCGAGGAGTTATCTCAGCGAAGCAGGGTCCAGCGTCCTTTCACATTCACGGTTTTTATGATCGCAAACCGACTTCTGTAGATGCGGATATCAACGCTCTCAGTCAATGGCCGCAGCTGTCCAAACTAAGCTACCGATACGGTAAACTTCCCATCAAAAGCGTACGCCGTTTTGGTGACTTTGAGTACCTGGAATCGCTCGACCTCGAAGACACCCACCTATCTGACAGGAAGTTGGAAGCGCTGGTGCAAGGCTGCCCGCTTTTGAAAAAACTGCACGTACCTGCGAACCCAATCAGTCTAAAAGGTTTGCGGTTGATTGTTGAACACCTACCCGAAATGGAGAGCCTTGATCTTTGGGGCACGCGGTTGGAGGTCTCCGATTTACAGCTCTTGAGTCAGCTTAAAAGGTTGAGCTATTTCAGTTACGGCTCGTTTATGAGGAAGTTTGATGCGGACGAATTTCTCGCAATCATAAGCCGGATTCCCTCGCTGAACTTTATCTTGGCAGACCAAGTTCCTCTCTCACCGTCGCAGGTAGAAGAGTTGACCAAGCTGGTTCCATCAGGCCATTGGCGCGATGAAGCGGATCAATCACGCCGTTGGCCCTGAGGTTTCTTTGTCTTCCTGAAATCCCAAGAGACCATTGGCACGTAATTAAGCCATGGTCTTCGTAGTTACCTCCGTTTCATTGGCTTGGAAAGAGTCCCGTCAGGGACGACAGAAATTAGCGCGGGGTGCAGTGGAGCGGAACCCCGGGAACCAGTGAGTTGAATCCCAGCAATGAGCCATACACCCTATCTAGCACAACCGCTCTGAGCGAGGCGTAGATCCTGGGCCCTTGGCTTAAACCCGTTTGATTTATGTTTAAAACTCCAAACCCGAGCGAGCAATTATCTTTCTGCCTTCCTGAAAAGAGAGCACCGGATTTAGTTTGTTCTCCGATCGCGCGTCCAGCGCTTTAGATTTATTTTCCGATTGTTTCCGGTGGTTTCCTTCGGTCACCGACCGGCTAATTGACTTCAAGCCTCCGGCTTTCTTTTCAGGAGCAGAGCGCACTCCTTTTTCATGTAAATCGACTTATCTATGTGCCATTGGAGTCTGACACCTTCTGACATAATTTCACATTGGCGATGAAGCCGACACACGTAAGTCTGCACGCAGTTTGGTTTTCTATTGAACCAGATAGCTTGCCTCCATACATACTTAGTGTCATTATGCCGCCGCAAGATTGCAACGTTTCTTTCCTAACAATTCTTCATGACCTAAATTAAAGATCTGTATCGGGCTAAAATGAGAATCACGGACTCGGTTTCCTCGAAACAATAACAAGCCTGGAAACAAATGATTACAATTCGTGAATTTAAACTAGGCGATGAAGCCGACACTTGGGATGTGTTCTATTCGTCGATCCATCAGGTATGCTCCAAAGACTATAACGACGAACAAATTCAAGCCTGGGCTCCGAGTGATTTAAATCCGAAGCGATGGAACGAAAAGATGCGGAGCATCAAACCGTTTATCGCGTTGATTGGCGGAAAGGTTGCTGGCTATGCCGACCTCCAAGCAGACGGACAAATCGATCACTTTTTAGTGCATGGTGACTATCAATCACAAGGGGTTGGTACCGCGCTCATGAATCACATTCTCGACAAAGGGGCCATTCACAAACGGCTGTATTCAGAGGTCAGTCATACGGCAAAACCCTTTTACGAAAAGAACGGGTTCACCGTCATTACGGTGCAAGAAGTCATCATGCATGACGTTCTGTTGACGAATAATGTGATGGAACGTCTCCAATGAGTCAATTTCGCGTGCTTCCCGATATCCCAACCCACATATCTCATTAAAACGGCTTTCGGCCCATTCGGGGACGAACTGCGAAGCGGTGGCATTTGCTCGCCGTGGAGATGAGAGGCTGACCTGAAACTTCTTGATGGCGTTTCAACACTGTTTCAACCACCAAGCGAAGCGCGGGAGGAGGCGCCACTATATTTTTCACGATAAAGCACGTTTATTACGACCTTTTTGGACGCTTTTAGCTACAATACGGATTACGGGCTAAAGCCCTCTTTTGTTAAACCGTCAGTTCCTGACGACGATGACTCGTACTTCTTAACGGGGGTTGAAACCCCCGCCTAATATGAGCCGTCGGTTCCCGACGAAAACTCCCGCTGACCTGAAACTTTGACAACGTTTCAACACTGTTTCAACCGCCAAGCGAAGCGCGGGAGCAGGGGCCACTGTGTAATCAATAGAGACATTCGCGATTAATCCGATTCTTCCACCTCGAGGGCTTTAGGCCCGAAGGGTCGCCGTCCCTTCAGCCCGGCTCGAAGGCCCGCTGAACGGTTTTAGGAGTTTTTGCCAAGGCACAAAAAAGCACCCCGAGCCAGAAGTTAACTCGGGGTGCTAGGTGGTCGAACAAGATTTTGTTAGGTTACATAATTGTTATGCGTTGGTTTAGTTACCGTATGCAGATTGGCCGTGCTCGGTAAGATCGAGACCGGTCATTTCATCTTCTTCAGAAACCCGCATGATGCCGGTCATTTTCATTCCGAAGAAGACGATGAACATGGTGATGAAGGCCCAAGCTGGGATAGCCAAAGAACCAATGACCTGTGCGCTCATAGGGTGACCACCGAAGATACCGGTCGCCAATCCGCCCCAAACACCGCAAGCTCCGTGAACGGGGAATGCGCCGACTGGATCGTCGATCTTGAGTTTCTCGAGCAATTTAGTTGCGGCGAAGACGATGACACCAGCGACACCACCAATGATGATCGCTTCCATGTTCGTCACACTGTCGCAGTTCGCGGTGATTCCGACGAGGCCGGCCAATACACCATTCATTGACATGGTGAGGTCGGGCTTCTTGCCGATGAGCCAAGAGACGATGAGAGCGAGCATACCACCAGCAGCAGCGGCAAGGGCGGTGTTCACGGCAATGATCATAACCGCGTTGGTATTATCCACACCGGTGATCGCAAGCTGCGAACCGGGGTTGAATCCGAACCAACCGACGAAAAGGATAAAGACACCCAAGGCGGCGAAGGTCAGGTTGTGACCAGCCATGGGCTTGGCACTGCTGCCGAACCGGCCGATACGAGGTCCTAGCACAATCGCAGCGGCAAGAGCAGCGAATCCACCCACGGCGTGAACCACAATCGATCCAGCAAAGTCGTAGAATTCCATCGCGTTGAGCCATCCACCGCCCCATTTCCACATACCGGAAATTGGGTAGATCAAACCGGTGAGGATCACGGTGAAGACGAGGTAACCGACGAATTTCATCCGTCCGGCAACCGCACCAGAAACGATGGTTGCAGCGGTAGCGGCAAACACAGCTTGGAAGAAGTAGTCAACCTGACCATGCAAGACACCGCCTGCAGGCGCATCGGGACCAGCTTCAGAGACGCCGAAACCGGCGAACCCAAAGAACTTACCCGCGAAGGCTTCGCCTGGATACATGAGACCGTAACCAATCACGTAGTAAATTAAAATTCCGGCACACATATCCACCACGTTCTTGGTGAGGATATTGACTGTGTTCTTACCGGCGTTCAAACCGGATTCGAGCATGGCGAAACCAGCCTGCATGAAGAGAACAAGCACTGCGGCAAGGAAGAGGAATAAATTGTCGACCGCGTATGCGAGCGAATCGGTGGCACTTGGCTCAACCGGCTCTTGCGCGCCAGCACCGGGGAGAATGATAGCCAGCCCCATCAGTGTGATTGGCATCCAATGTCTTCTTAGAATGGTTTGAAATTTTGTCGGTTCTTTCATGATTTCTCGTGATTTGTAGTTGATTTAAAATGTGGCCCATCTGGGCGAAGGTTTCTGACAGCTGGTATAGCATGAAGAATGCCAATATTTCTGAAGGAAGACGTCGATATTCTATAAACAACCTAATTAAAACAATTTACAGAATATCAATTTGAGGCAATCTGTTAAAAAGATGGTCGATAGAGTATACGAAAACGTAATATCGGCTAAATAATCATACATTTTTGTTCCAATTAGGGCCTAGCCAACTCGCCACATGTGGGTTAAGATAGGTAAAAGACGCACGTATGGAACCTTCTCCCCCCACTTCTTCGAATCCATCTGAGGCCTTTTCGGATGCTCCTCAGACCCCAGCACCTATTTCTCGCGGAATTTCTGATCGAGAGCTGCCTAATCCCTGCTCGATGGGATATGAACGCTACAAGAATGTCGCACCCTTCGCTCAGGGCGGCGGGGCGGTCTTAGAAACGGCGCTGGATGAGAACTTAGGGCGGCACGTGGTGATCAAGAAACTGCTTCCGGAGTTGCGTAAAGATCCGGTGATGCAGATTCGATTTTTTCGGGAAGCGCGGGTCAGCGCAATGATTCAGCATCCGGCGACCGTGCCGGTGTATGAGATTGGTCGCGATAACGAAGGGGTCCCCTACTTTACTATGAAGAAGGTCGAGGGACAGAGTCTTCAAGAGGTGTTAAAATCAGTCGCGTCGCGAGATCCTGCTTTCAAGGAGTTTTTTGCGCGCGAGCGGTTGGTTGATATATTTCTTCAGGTGGCGCGGGCGGTTTCCTCTGCGCATGAAAGTGGGGTGGTGCATCGTGATATTAAACCGAGTAACATTCGGGTTGGAGATTACGGGGATGTCTACCTGATGGATTGGGGAATCGCGAAAGTCATGGAAAACAAAGCGAAGCTTCCGGAGTCAGGCCAGGTGATCGAATTTGAAAATCCAGAGCAGCTTGACCTGACGGAAAGCGGACGGGTGTATGGTACCCCGCGATACATGTCTCCAGAGCAAGCTCAGGGCGATGCTGAAGTCGACCAGCGATCGGATATCTTTAGCTTGGGCATTTTGCTGCATGAGATGCTCACAGAGCGCCCCTTATTTATTGGAGCCGACCGCGACGAAATTCTGCGCGACGTACGAACCAAATTTATCAAATCCCCGCGCAGCGTGGTTCCGCTGAAAATGATTCCCCGCGAACTCAACGCGATTTGCATGAGAGCATTGTCTCACGCACCAAACGATCGCTATCAGACAACGCGCGCCATGATCGACGACCTGAAGGCCTACCGACTTGGCAAAGGCGTTTCGGTGCAAGAGGACACCCCATGGGAACAGTTTAACCGCTGGTACCGTCGCACCATGACCAAACCCGCCTGGCTGGCTTTAGCAGGAGGCTTGGTGGCCGGGTTCCTTATTGCCCGGATCAAGTAAGTTAAAAGCATCGCATTTTATCGACCGGTTAGACGCCAAGGCCGGATGCTTTCAATCCGCGAGCTATTCCGGTTTTTTGAACTTGTTCACGAGGTCGCAGAACCCGCTAGCGAAAATAATGGCACGGATAGAATGAGGCGTATACATTACAGCTGCCGCTTTATCTAAGGTCTTAGGAGCCACATGCCGACAGGGACGTCGGCGCTCCCGGGCTCTTCGTCCATTCCTTTGCCAGCCATTCCGCTGGATTAAGCTCCTACAACTCCCTTAAATGACCGCAGACAACTTAGCAGACAACTTAGCAGACAGCCCTTATTTTTACCGGTAAAATGAGATTTTTTGGCGTTTTCGTCATATAAGACGCTTTTAATCTAACGACGGCTATGATGTAACGGATGTATGCACTTTCGATTCATACTCTTACTCGGTAGCTTGCTTTTACCCGCTCACGCGGAGCTTGACTTCAACCTCGATGTCCGACCAATACTGTCCGACAAATGTTTCTTTTGCCACGGGCCAGACGGTCATGAGCGCAAGGCGGATCTGCGACTCGACACCCAAGAAGGATCACGCCGCGTGCCCAAAGATGGCGTGGCGGCGATTGTTCCGGGAGATCCGGATGCGAGTGAAATGGTCAAACGGATGCTCGACACAGAAGACCCGATGCCACCGGAGGAGTCACACAAAACGATGAAGCCAGAGGAAATTGCCATCCTCACCCAGTGGATAAAAGAAGGCGGGGAATATTCGGACGCGTGGGCCTATGTCGCACCAGTGAAGACAGAGGAACCGGTTGTCAGCGATACGGACTGGCCGAAAAATTGGATCGATCACTTTGTGCATCACCGTCTCGAATCGGAAGAGCTTGATCCCTCCACAGATGCTGACGCGGTGACCTTGATGCGTCGGCTTCACTTTGACCTTACGGGCCTTCCCCCCAGTCCGGCCGACGTGGATGCCTATGTGAAAGGCGAGACCAGCTACGAAGAGGTGGTCGACCGATTGTTCGCTTCGCCGCTCTATGGCGAACGAATGGCGATGTACTGGCTCGACTTGGTGCGCTTTGCCGACACGGTGGGCTACCACGGAGATCAAGACCACAACATCTCGCCTTACCGCGACTATGTGATTCGATCATTCAATCAAAACCTTCCCTTTGACCAATTTACCCGCGAGCAGCTTGCAGGCGATTTATTGGAAGATGCTGGTAAATGGCAGAAGGTCGCTTCGGGCTACAACCGACTGCTTCAAACCTCGCACGAAGGCGGGATTCAGCTGAAAGAATACAACACGATTTACGCAGCGGATCGGGTACGCAATGTTTCGGAAGTGTGGATGGGAGCAACCGTGGGTTGCGCGCAATGCCACGACCACAAGTACGACCCGTTTACGATTCAGGATCATTACGCCATGGCCGCCTTTTTCGCTGACCTGCATGACGTCGGGTATACAGGAAATACGCTGCCGACCGAACGCCCGCCTGAGATGCTCTTTTTCACCGACGCACAAGAAGCTCGGCTGGGCGAAATCCTCGCAGCGCAGCGGAAGATTGCGGGATCAGAAGATGCCTTGCAGGCAATCCTTAAGCAACGCGCGGAGCATCAAAAACTTAGCGAAGCCAAACCAGAAAAAGAACAGGCTGCGGCGCATGCAGAGAAATTGAAAGCCGCCGCCGCGAAGCTTCAGACGCTTATTCCCGAAGGAACGCAAGAGGACTGGAGCCGCTTGGACGCGGAAGAAACCGCAATTCGAAATCAGGGTCGCTACACCATGATCACCGAAGCGAAGCCACCTCGTGAAATGCGTGTCTTGCCGCGAGGGAATTGGCAGGATGACAGCGGAGAGATTGTGTACGCTGCCGTCCCGACCTTTCTCGGTGAAGTAAAAAATGCCTCGACTGAAAGCGCGCAGGCGACGCGGCTGGATCTAGCCAATTGGTTAACCGACGCGAAGGACGGAAGCGGCGGGCTCACGGCACGGGTATTTGCTAACCGCTTTTGGTATCTCTTTTTTGGCACCGGTATTTCACGGTCGCTGTCTGATTTTGGTGGGCAGGGCGAACCGCCCTCCGACTTGCAGCTACTCGACAACTTGGCAGTTCACTTCATGAATAGCGGCTGGGATGTGAAGGACTTGCTGCGCTTGATGGTGACGAGTCGAGCCTACCGCCAATCCTCGGTGGCCAGCGATGAATTGCTTGATCGTGACCCTTACAATCAATTGATGGCGCGCCAATCGCGTTATCGATTACCGGCCGAGATGATTCGCGACAACGCATTGGCGGTCAGCGGTCTTCTACAACAAGACATTGGCGGGAACAGCATCAAACCCTACCAGCCCGCCGGCTATTATAAGCATTTGAATTTCCCGCCCCGAGGCTACGAAAACGATGTGGGTAAATTGCAATGGCGTCGTGGCCTCTACGTGCACTGGCAGCGCATGTTTCTCCACCCCATGCTCAAGGCGATGGACGCGCCTAGTCGCGAAGAATGTAGCGCGGAGCGACCACGCTCGAATACACCGACTGCGGCCTTGGTACTGCTGAATGATCCCACCTTTATTGAAGCGTCGCGGGTGTTTGCCGCACGCATTCTAACCGAAGGCGGCGCGGATGTTTCCAGTCGGCTGACCTTTGCCTATCGGGAAGCCCTTTCGCGAGCCCCCGACGCAGAAGAACGCAAGCTCTTGACCGACCTCTTGGAGATGAACCGGACCGTCTACAAAAATGATGAAGCAAGTGCGAAGGCCTTACTCGCCACCGGGATCGCTCCCCTAGGTGGGCGCGAAGCAGAAACCAAACAGGATTTTGATGTGGTCGAATTGGCGGCCTGGACAGCGGTGGCGCGAGCCATCTTGAATTTAAACGAAACCGTGACGAGGAACTAATGCATATTTCTAACCAATCGAATTCCTCTTCACATTCTCATCCGGCCTCGGGCCTTCCGGCGCATGTGGAGCAAGAGATTGCGGCCATGTCGCGGCGAAGCTTTCTTGGGCGTGCGGGGCTAAACCTCGGTGCGGCCGCAGCCGGTGGCTTGATGGGTACGACGATGCACGTGCAGGCGAGCAGCCCCACCGATGCCTTGGCTCAAGCCCCTCATTTTGCCGCCCGCGCCAAACGGGTCATCTTCCTCTGTATGGCAGGCGGGCCATCGCATTTGGAGACCTTCGACTACAAGCCGAAGCTCGACGAAATCAACGGGCAGGTCATGCCCGAGTCCTTCACCAAGGGACAGCCAGTCGCGCAGCTCCAAGGAAAAGAGCTACGGGCTCAGGGCCACCTGACTAAATTTAAGCGCTATGGGAAGAGCGGTCAAATGATCAGTGATTTCCTGCCGCACACCGCGAAGATTGCCGATGATATTGCGGTGATTCGCTCCATGGTAACCGAGCAAATCAACCACGATCCGGCGCATACCTTTATGAATACTGGCAGCGTGATCAGTGGTCGCCCCTCCATGGGCTCCTGGGTGACCTACGGACTCGGTTCGGAAACCGAAGATCTTCCTGCATTTGTCGTCCTCACGAGTGTGGGCGGACGGAACCCGCAACCCATTGCGTCGCGGCAATGGTCGGCCGGCTTCTTGCCAAGCCGTTTTCAAGGGGTCGAATTTAATTCCACCGGTGATCCGGTGCATTACGTTAGCAATCCCAATGGGGTGAAACCGAGTCAGCAACAGGCTTTGGTCGACACGATTCGCGCTCTTGACCAGCGACGCAACCGGCAGGTGAATAATCCTGAAATCGACACGCGGCTTGCCGCCTACGAAATGGCCTTCAAGATGCAAACTTCAGTGCCAGGCTTGATGGATATTTCCAAGGAACCGCAGAACGTACTCGACATGTACGGAGCCACTCCCGGCGATGGTTCCTATGCCTCGAATTGCCTTTTAGCGCGACGTCTCGCGGAGCGTGGGGTCCGGTTTATCCAGCTCTATCATCGCGGATGGGACCACCATGGCGACTTGGAAAAATACATGGGTGTTTGCTGCGAGCTTACCGACCGCCCGACCTGGGCCTTGATCCATGACCTTAAAAGTCGCGGCATGCTCGACGACACCCTGGTGGTATGGGGCGGCGAATTTGGTCGCACTCCGATGTTCCAAGGCACCGGAGATGTTGGGCGCGATCACCACATCAAAGGCTTTTCCATGTGGATGGCTGGCGGTGGAATCAAAGGCGGCACATCCTATGGTGAGACGGACGAACTCGGCTACCACGCGGTAAACGACATCGTGCATGTGCGCGACTTGCACGCGACCATGTTGCATCAACTCGGGCTCGATCACAGTCGCTTCACCTTCCCCTTCCAAGGCTTGGATATGAAGCTGACCGGAGTCGAACCTGCCAAGGTGGTTAAAGGCGTTTTGGCCTAAGATATAAGGCTGCGATCACAGAATGGAAAACCCCTACCCCTCCCCATGTCTTGGAGACAGAGGCTAAGAAATTGGCGACGCAGGTCGGCTAGGCGCCTGTCGGCAATGGCACTTAGATAAGCGGTCCAGCCTATTTTCTGCGACATGTGACATTGTGGGAATCCGCCCCGAAGTGGGCGGGATAGCGTAGCCCGTGTGCAAGGCCCCGCGAAGCGGCCGCAGCGCCGGGTTTAATGCAGGCGCAAAAGGCAACGAGGGGTAAGCGCTATCGTGCAGGAGAACTCGAACCGAGGCGCAGAACGTAGCCCCGCGCAGTTTATATCTATATCCTGCTTGCATCCTGTTACGCCCGAAATCCAATCAAACGAAACCCCCAAAATTACCAAGAATCGTATATCATACGCTTTTCATCCGCTACGGTGTCGCCGCGACGCGGCTTAGAGGGGAAATCCAACGGGACCACGGCCTCCTCACTCCGTTCGTCAACCGTGGCTATCAATGGGTCAGCGCTCAATGGCACTTAGTTAAGCCGATTTGTATGGAAAGGAGTTCGCTCTGCCCTGAAAAGAAAGCCGGAGGCTTGAAGGCAATTAGCCGGTCGGTGACCGAAGGGAACCACCGGAATTCATTGGGAAATAATATGAAGCGCTGGAAGCGCGGTCGGAATAGAAACCAATATGGGCGATGCCTTTCAAAAAAGCAGAGGTCAACTGATGCGTGCTCAGAATACGATTTTTAACTGAAAATTGTACGGTTTTAGCCAGCTGGCGAGGTGCTGCGCCTCGCTCCGATTTCTCTTCAAATACAGGGCTTATCCCTCGTTGCCTTCTCACGCCTGCACGTAACCCGGCGCTGCGGCCGCTTCGCGGCCTTGCACACGGGCTTGTCTATTCGAAATCTGCTTTAAATGAGTTGCCTTTTCTAGTTTAAGAAAAGGGTCTCCCGAAGAAGGCATTCGACGGGAGATGGTGGGAGAGAGCCAGTCGCGGGCTGAGGA
>Ga0209186_1001320_pt1 | contig 18550 bp, 9 predicted proteins | sample SidtaG_FD_187426 | JGI IMG/M metagenome (GOLD analysis project Ga0209186, IMG submission 187426) | Marine algal microbial communities from Sidmouth, United Kingdom - Sidmouth_Male2 metaG (SPAdes) (version 2) | ecosystem: Host-associated > Algae > Red algae > Unclassified | place: Sidmouth, United...
AACGCTTACATGTGGCTGAGGAGATCAAGCGGGAATGGGCACGAATACTCGAGAATATTGTCCGTTATCGTGACAAGAAGGAACCATGGTGCCTGACTCTCTCTGACGAAGCCAAAGCACTTCACGCCGCCTACCATCAGGAGTCGTTGGGCAGTGCGAATAAGAGTCCCGATGTTGGTTCATTCTATGCCCGGCATGGGGAAATTGCCTCTCGGTTGGCGATCGTCCTGCACATGGTCGAAGCGCAAGGAGGGTTTACACTGACGGAGATCGGGGAGGATACGATGGGCGCAGCAATTGGTCTGATGCGTTGGTTCGCGGAGCAGCAAATGATGGCTCTCGAGGGCTCCAGACGGCAAGCGATGGAAACTCAATTCACTGACCTGATGGAAATTGCTAGGTCCAAGGACAAAGACCACGTGACTCCCTATATGGTGAGCAAGACCAAATGGGCTGCGGATCGGAACGAGGCGGAGGCGCTACTCAAAAGCTTGTCGAAGCACGGGTTCGGGTCATGGGAGCAGCGAAAGATCCCCGGGAAACCAGGTCGGCCGACCCGCGGGCTGTATTTCAATAAATCGAATTGATTACATTTGGCTCGACATTGCAGCCGATCATGACGCGGGCTTTGAATCGCCGACGGGAACGTCGAGGCAGGAAGACGTCGAACACATTGGTCTGGATTATAAGCCGTTCCGCCGCGGCCAGAAGCATCTGAGTTGCCTCAGGCGTCGCCATCGTTGTCGATGTCGCTGACGCCGCAGCCGCGGATGCCAGCCTCGATCTTGGCCGCGTCGGCGGGGCCGGTGGCGGCGGTTCGGGCTTCATGTTATTGACCGACTTCAAGGATCTTGGAACGGGCGTGCGCTGGAGGTGGATGAGGTCAGAGCCACCCAACTTGTACGGCGCGCGCAACTAATCAGGGTCGGGCTCAAAGTGGGCCGGGCATGGGCGATCAAGGAGGCCTTGAGATGGTCATTCCGGAGCAAAGCGTGCGCCCATAAATACTTTGACTTGTGGTACTAGGTGGGCTCGGCGCTCCCAAATCGAACCCATCCGGAAGGCGGCTGAGACCTTGAAGCGACATCTCGGCATCCTCGCCTAAATGGACAGCCGCATCACCAACGCCATGTCGGAATCCTTGAGTGCCAAGATCCAAACCGTCAAAGCCAGCGCAAAAGGGTCGATGAACCTTCTTTTATCAACGGGTCAATGAGATGCCGCGAGCATAATTAATCAGATTAATCGCATTAATAGATAGGTAGGTGAGGTGTAATGGGCAGGATTAATCATATTAATCACATTAATAGATAACCCCTACATGCATAAGACGATATCATCATGCGGGGCGAGTAGTCTCTCGCATGGAATGCGCAAGGATCCTTGGCCCACCTAGAATTACTCGTCAGCTTTATAGAGTACATTTCTGATGATGATATGTCGTCGCACTTCGTCGAAGCCATTCCTTCTCTCCAGGCTAGTTTCAATTCTCACATGGATATGTATATATTAATATGATTAATCATGTTAATTATTGCGCTATGGCACATTGCCCAGCAAGTTCACTCAGCCATTCCTTTTCTATTCGCGCCTGAAAACCCCACCCCAAAGATCCAATGACCCAGAAGGCCAACGCATTCACACACGAGCAAAAGGTCGAGGCCGTCTTGCTCTCCCTCTATCCCTCCATGACCCTTCTGGCCGTCGCCCAAAAGTTCGGCTGCGCTGAACGCAGCGTCTCCATCTGGCGCGCTGATCCTGAAGTTCTAGGAGCAGCCCAAGAACGCTACCGTCAGGAACAGGCCGAGAAACGCGAAACTGTAACGCAGCGCATCGCTGAGGCTGGTCCAAGGGATAACCGAGCGATCATAGAGGAGATCACTCAGCAGGCGAATGAGTGCGTCCACTACGCCGCGCTAGAAGCCAACCCTCATGCCAGGCTCAAGATCCTTAAGGAAGCCGCTGAGGTCATAAACAAGGTCGTTGCCGTTGAAGGCAGGTTGACGAAAGCGAAAGCCCCAGACGAGGAAGACGACGAACTCGAGTGGATGTAGTCAACCGCGGCGACTGCCCCTAACGACACCACCGATCGAGGTGTCGAATTCGTTCACCCGAGCATCAGGGTCTCGTAGTGTGGCTCGCATTGGCCGCCGGCTTTTAACACCCCAAGGTCAGCGACCAAGAATATGCGGGAACAGGTGCGCCCAAAGGAAACGTCGTTAAAGAGGCGGGTATAAAGATGCGCTGGCAAAAGAATCCCCAAAAAGCGTGGCAAAAGAGTGCGTGACCGAAAGATGGGAGTGGAAAAGATTTAGGCAAAAGATCCGTGCCTAAAGATCCGTGCCTGAACATGGGCGGTTAAAATGTAGGTAAGTAAAACCTGCACGGCAAAAGATGGACCCAAAAGGTACTCAGGTAGAAAGGCGCGCTTAAAACATGCGCGGTTATAAATTCCCCCTAAACTTGCCGACAAAAACTCGACCCCACCCCCCGGGTACCCCATCCCCCCGTGCGTTTTTAAAGTAAAAGTGTCGGATACCTCCCTCTCTTTTGCGGGATTTAAAAACACGGAAATGAGGCAATGCCCCCATTGCCACGAGGAATCGTGTCTGTCATCGGCCTCAAAGGTCACCGTTTGCGCCTTCTCGAGTCAGGCACTACACTACTGGTTCTTCTTCATGAAATAGGTCACCATTTGACGCGGCCGCATGACGCGCTCAAGCGAATCGTTACCGGGTTCCTCGGGCGTCTCCTTCATTGTTTCGGTCCTGGAGGTCCGCTGGGTGGTGTATCGGTAGGGGCCGAAATCTTTAACCTTCAATTTGGTCTTTACCTCCTCGTCTTCCAAATTCACCATGTGCACAACAAGTGTCTTTTTATCTGGGGACAAAAACCCACAGACATGGACTTTGTGTACCCCGAGGGCGTAGGACTGGACTACGTCCATTCCGGGTTCGAGGGCGTTACACCATTGCTTGAAGGCCCAGTAACTCCTCGGCTTATGGTAGGATTTACCCCATTGAATGTGGGTAAAAGCTTCACCCGCCTGGCGCGGCGGGTAGGCCCAATCGTACGCGTGCCATGCATTTACCCCGTCGTTGAAGCACTCAATCATCCGCGCCCAGAATTCGGTCGCACTGACAATCAGGTCAGGTGACTTGTCTTCTCGGTGGTAGCTCCATTCACTGCACCAGACGTCACGTTCTTCCCCTGCAACTTTACGGAGCTGCGTCCAGCGTTTGGAGCTGCGATGGTAGTCGTGGCTGGCCAGCACACTCATCTTTGTATCCACCTTCAATCTCTTCATGGCCGGCCAATATTTCATCGCCGCCCCGCGTGCACTCAACATGTTGGGGCCGACTACCTTGGGTGGCTTCACATCGGGGTGCCGCAGCTTTATTTTATCCGCATAGTCGAAGTAGGTCTTGTGGATTTTGGCATGGTTCTCGGGAGTCAAATAGTAGCTGGGTTGGCTGTGTCCCCAATCAGATTCATTGCATAAACTGAGATAGTCGACCGGCACGCCTTCATCGTGCATGTGGATCAGATAAGCCCACACATATTCACACACTTCCAAGCCGAAGCCCTTCTTGTAGGTGCCGTAGGCTTCGCCACCACCACTCACGGCTCCATTGGTTTTCATCCACGCTGGAGGCGTGTACAGGGTGGCGTAAATTTTCATCTCTGGGCGGCGTTCCTTGGCCGCCTTGCAGATGGCCAATTTACTGGCGTTCGCGACGAAATTCGTTGCTGGGAACGCGATCTTGTAGGGGTCCTCGTTGTCGTTTACGGGCTCCAAATCGGGGGGAATCATGACTTGAAGATAGTCCGTCCTCACCTCCTTGAAGATGTCGTCGTAAAACCGATTCTGCAGCTTGTCTTTCCCGCTCTTACTGAAGGACGTCATGTGTTTGCTGTAAAAAATCGTCCCACACCCCATGCCACGATACTCTTGTTTGGTATTTGTCGTTTCGATGATGAAGGTGGTGTCGGCCACGGAAACACTGAGAAGACAGGCAAAAGTGATGATCGCGATTTTCATTTGTGGAGCAATTTGTTTCCTCTTGCGGGAACGATCCCGCATGCGTATGAATAGGAGATGAGGATGCAGAAGGCAACAGGATTTGGTTTGCTCGGAATGGCGGTGCTTCTTGTGGCCGTTTGGTACGCAACAAGTTCCATGAGGAGTTCCCCTGAAACACCTTCGGTGCGCGAGGTCATGCTCAAGCAATACGAATCGCCCCGAGCAAAGACGAAGTCTGTAAAACCATTCGAAAAACTCTACGAAGATCTCGTCTTTCAGCACCCGGGTGATCGGGTGTTCCAAGGATCTGCCGATAAAACCAAGCGCTTGTTGAAAGGATATAACCAACTCACGCGAAGCCCCGATCCCAATCATCGGGTCAAATCTTGGATTTTCCTCGGTCAACAAGCTCTCCGAGACGGTGCGTATGAAACAGCGCTCACCTATTTCACGGATGCCTATTTTGCTGACGATGTGTCAGACGACATTCGCATGGAAGCTGGAATCCAGCGGATACAAGCGTTGCATTTATTGGAACGGGGGGATGAAGCACTCCGCGCACTGGATCAAATGACCGAGGAATTCCTTCAAGCGTCTTTATCCGAAACCGAAGAGACGAACGCTCGAAAAAAGCTGGCCGAGGCTGCGATTCGTATGAACGAGCTTGATCGGGCCCACGCAGTATTGGACCCACTCATCCAATCAGGTTCTAAGGTCGGTCAAAATCAAGCGGAACGCATGGCAAAACATTATCTGAATGCCGGGCAACTCTCGAAAGCAAGTGACGTACTTGCGTCGGCCCTGAGTGAAGGTGGTCCGCGTTTTCACGTCAGCGGAAAGTTGTACAAACAATGGGTCGATACGCTCTACCGTATGGGCGACTTCGAGGGGGCGCAACTCGCTCGGGAAATGGCGCTTCTTGATCTGACCGATCCACAATTCGCCAACATCGCTCTCCAACTCGCAGATGTCGTGAAAAAGCATGATCTGGGGACTTGGTACGATGAACTACAGGTCTTGAGCGAATCGGATGATGCCCAACTTCGAACCGGCGCGTTGGAGCGACTGGCAGATTACGCCTTATTGCGACGGGACTTTGAGGGAGCAACCGAGCTATGGGGAGAACTCCTAGCGGAAGATGACCGCGGATTGAACCGTCGGCAAAAAGACTATTTGAAATCCTTGGAAGCTCACTTTCGGGCCGGCGACGATGTAACCCCCATGGTCAATGAAATCACTGACTTCCTTGAGACGGCGGAAATGATTTCTGCCGATATGGGACTTCTCTTCGGCAGTGCCTTGGAGCGACTCGAATTAATGGAAACCGCTGGGCTCGCCTATGAACGCGCTGCCGAATTTGGCCTGGGCAGCCGGTCTGGAAACGAAGCTCATCGCAGGTGGGGAGAAAGCCTCGTCAGTCAGGGCGAGGCGCGTCTGGGTGCCGTGGCCTTCCAAGATGCAATGGGGCACCATCTCGTGCGGAACGACTGGGTCGCCCACACCTGGGCGATTGTCGGGATGCAAACCGCCATGGAAAACATTGACGGCTTCGCTGATGATGCAGCCAGCCTCGACGCTTCCATTATGGAATCCATGAGGAAAGTCCGCGACGTAAAGCAAACCATCTTCATGGCTCAGAGCCTTCAACGACAGGGGTATGATGACTGGGCCGAAACTGGCTTGGAAATCGCCAAGGAAAGATTCAACGCCCAAGCTCCCAACATGGATCCAGCACGGCGTTTCGCGATGGCAGAAGAAATCGCCAGAGCCTTTGGGATCGAGCGCGATCACGCAACCGTCATTGAAGTCGCCTCAAGAGCCTTGGAGGAAAACACTCTCGCTCCCTCCGTAATGCAACCCGCGGAGTTGACGCGGTATTTAGGCCTCTCTTACAATCTGGGTAGAAGCCTTACATTCTCGGGTCAACGAGATGCAGGAAGGGAACGAATTAACGAGGTTCTTGCTGTCATGGACCAGCAAAACACTCACCGATCCAGTTTCTTAACCAATATCGCCACCATGAATCACTCACGTGAGCCCGAACACTCCCGTGAACTCTTCCGTGCTGCGATCGCCACTGGTGACACCAATCCCTATGTGCAGGTGGCGAGAACCTACCTCGGTGCAAACGAATATGAACTGGAGAATTACGAATCCGCTCTCAATTACGGAGAAATGATCGTGGCCTTTTCCAATCCCTTGGCAGAATTAGGTTGGCAACAGAGGACCAACCGAAGCGGGCACTACCTGATTGGACTGTCGGAAAGTGCGCTCGGAGCGGACGTCAATCCGGAGGCCTTGCTGGAGGAAGGATCCGTCTGGAGCGTTATCAGACGCCAAGGAAACTGAGTCCTCCGCTTTTGGAAGAAACCATGCTCAGAGAAATCCGCACGCTCGGCCTCGCCTTGCTTCTGCTGGCAACCGCAGTTCCACAGACCGACGCCCAGTCTACCTTCATTTTTGTCGAAGAACTGGCTGAGGCCGGAACCAAGCGTGTCCATCTAAAGCAAATGACCGACTTACAGGTCGATCAACAAGGCCTGCTCAGAAACTCAGATGGACAAGCCGTCAGCCTGATTCTCCCCGCACCGAAAAAGCAGAAGAAAAAGTGGGGATTTTTCAAACCTTCCAAACCGAAGTTCGCCGACAAAAGCGACAGCATCGTCCTTGGGCAGGTCAACGGACTCACGTTTGATGCAGGACCACACTGCGATCCCCAGTTCTTCCACAAGGAAGATTCCGTTTGTGTGGTGAACGGATGCACCAAGGTAAAGGCCCTGGCCCCTCCTGATGGCTCCCGTATTGTCCTCTTCCCTCCCCGCCAGGCCCTGCTGTGGAACGAACCCCCACAGCAAATTGCCCGCGGCCTTTGCGCCTTGGGCCTTTATTTCGAGGAACGTGTGCCCGGCGCCCATATCGCTCTTGCTACACCCACCCCCCTCCTGACCCATCCCGACTACTCCGAAGCCGTGGCGGAGGCTATCCGGAAAACCTGCTCCCAACGCATGTTCGAACTTCTGGACGTACATGAGAGATGTACCCGCGGGTCAAACTGGCAGGGCCGCTATACCTCGGACGGCTTCCTCTATACCTCCGCCCCCATCTCAACCCATGCCAAGGAGCTTTCGGAATGGCTGGAAGATCAAGTCGGTAGGTCCTCCACCGTACAGGAATCGCCTCTGCTCAACAAGGACGGCGAAGCCATCCGCTACCGCTGGGAACAGCCCTCCCCAGCCCCCCTCCCTGTGCCTCCCTTTTTAAACCAAATGTGGAAAGCGAAAGAGGGTATCTGGCAGCAGATCGGAGGGAAATGGCGTGGCACTTTCAACGCTTCGAAGTCTTCAGATCTGCTGACCTATCCACTAAATCTCTCTACGATAGGTCCTGGGCGGCTAACCGTCCGCTTGTCCTCCAATCGTTCTCTGTCCCCAGAGGAGTATCCTCACGGCATAGTGAGCGACAAGGACGGCTTTTCCTTTCAACTGCCCCCCAGCTCTTTCCAAAAAATCGACGGGGCACTCGAGTTCACTTACGAACTGGACGAAAGCAACGCCGACATCCGTGCGCTCGATCACCGAGCAGTCTGGAGTGAGACGTATCGACGCCGCTGCGACCGCTTCGGCCTTTCATTCCTCTGCAAATCGAAGGAGGCGGTCACGTGCCGGCTTCTTGAGACCCAATTCAAACCCACACCGCCCGTCTCTGAACCGGCGAAAATCGTCTCCTTCGAAGCTCCCGCGACCAACATTCCTGTCTTCGGACGCTTCGAACCCCGCTTCACGATCTCCGGTCTGCCTTCCGGCAACTACTTCGATCCGGAGAACGCTCAGGTCATGCTGGAAACGGTTGCCCCGAGTGGCGTCACCAATGTGGTGCACGGCTTCCTGTATCAAGACTTCCAGCGGTCCTTGGAGGACGGACTCAACGAGCGCCTCCAGGCGCAAGGCCCACTCAATTGGCGGTTCCGCTACTGCCCAACTGAGGTCGGCCGCTACCGTTTTCGCGTCGCTGTTCGTCAGCCCGGCTTGGAAAGCTGGAGTGCCCACTACCATTTTGAATGCATCGAGGCGGAGTCGCCGACGACCTTCGTCAGACTCTCCACGACGCATGCCAAACTATTCGAGGACAGCACCGGCGGGAATGTCTACCCGGTCGGACTAAATGTCCACAGCCCCATCGATACCAAGAGTGAAAAAGTGTTCGGCCCCGACTACATTCAGAAAGGCAACGAGGGCACTTACCTATACGAACGCATTTTCGCCAAGCTGGGCGCCGCCGGAGGAAATACCGCGGTAGTCTGGATGGCGCCATCGTGGCTGGAACTCGAGTGGGACAGCTCCTACCCAGGCTGCCACGGACTTACCGACTTTCATCTCGGTCGCGCCTGGCAATTGGACAAATTGTTCGACCTGGCGCGCGCCAACGGAATCCGAATTCATCTCTCTCTGGAGAACCATGGCAAATTCAGCACCTTTGCCGACGCCCAATGGAAAGAGAACCCTTACAACAAGAAAAACGGTGGCATGGTGCAAACACCTGACGCGTTCTTCACCTCTGTGGAGGCGCGGGATGTGTATCAGAAAAAACTCGACTACCTGATCGCGCGTTGGGGGCACGACCCGCACCTCATGGCCATCGAACTTGCATCAAAGGCAGACCTCATGGGCTCTGCTACGGGCTTTGGCGGAGGCCCAGAAATGCGCAACTGGCATGTGGATACCGCCTCGTATCTGAAGGCGAAGGACCCCAACGATCACCTGATTTCATGCCACTACTCGCGCGATATGCGCAACGTCGATCCGGAACTCCCGCTCGCCCCCGAAATCGACTTTTACGGGGTCAACGCCTACGGCCCGAGCATGGGTTCAGCCATGAACTCTGTCTTTTACAACGATCGTGACCAGACCGCCCAGAGCATTCCCTACGCCACCTGGGAGTTCGGTGGCAGCCCGTATGGTTCAAGCCGCCAGCAGGTGGCGGCAGATGTGCACGCGGGACTTTGGTCCTCCCTCTTTCTTGACTCGGCCAACGCCCCGTTCCTCTGGTGGTACTCTTTTGCCGACCGGGAAAATTTATATCCAATCTACAAGGCCTTCACAGCGTTTGCCTCTGGTGTCGACAAACGGAAGGTCTCTTCCACCTACCGCGTGCAAGCCAAGGGGATCCACCGAGCCAGTATTCAAGGATACTATCAGGTATACTCGCCATTACCTGACCAAACTACCTTGCTCGACGGATGGGTGTACGTCGAGAAAGCGGTCTTCCCTTTAATCAAGGAGGTTCCCATCGACGGAGCCGAAGACAACCCCGCTCCGGTTGTTGCCCCGAAGGTTCCCAGCAAGTTTCCCGCGCTTCCCCGCCCCGGACCTGAAACCCGCGAGGAACGGGAATTTGATCATGCCTTCAAGCATGACGTGGCACTTCGCCTTCCTCCCTTTCCCGTAGGATCGACCGTCACCTTTTGGGATACCGGAACGGGAGCCATCATCGCCACCCAGTCCCCAAAGCACCTTCACGATGGGATGCTGCTTCGACTGCCCCCCTTTAAACACAGCCTTGCTTTCAGAATTCAGACCGCCAGCCGCTTATGAAACACCCTCCCGCCTTCTTTACTCCTTCTTCGTCCGTTCGTTTTCTCCGAGCTCTCCAGGTTCTGGCGATGCTCTCTCTTGTGGGATGTTTAGCGTCCTGTTCGTCCTCGGATAAAATCGTGGACGTCACGTTGCTTGAAGCGGATCTCCCACAACAAGACCTTCTTCTCTGGCTCGACGCCGACCAGGCCGGCGCGGAAGAGGGGGCCAAGAAAATCAAAACCTGGGCCGATCGATCCGGAAATGGCAATCACGTGGAGGCCGACTCCACTGCCATCAAGATTGGCTCCAAAAAAGTGGCGGGCCGGCACGTCTTGGAGTTCACCGGAGAGGAAATGTTCATCGGTGCCCCGCTTCGGCCGTCGCCCGGCCCCCTCACCGTTTTCATCGTATCTACACGCTCTGATAAATTTGCCAGCGACGAGGCGTGGCAGCGCCTCTATTCCAGTTGGGACGGCGGCACCGAGGACGACAATGTCTGGCCCAGTTTTGCCCATTCTGCGATCACCGGAAAAGGCGGGCAGGCCTACGATCCGGTCGTTACTGAGCAACGCGATAACAACCGTAGCCTCGGCGTCTTCGCCATTGGCGGCAACGTCAAGCTGGGCGGCAATAAATTCCGTGGCCAGATTTGTGAGATCCTTGTCTACGGACGTAAGTTTACCACCGAAACCGAATATTCTGCGGTTCGGGACTATCTCTCCCGAAAGTGGGGCGCAACCATCGCCGCCAACCGCAACGGCTGGACCCGTCGGGGTATCCTTGAAAATCCGCCTGAACGCTCCAATGAGCAGTTCCCTCTCTCCGACCAGTCAAACGAAGAGGGCTGGACCATGGTTGCTGAATTGTCCGACGAGTTTGAAGGGGACCAGCTCGACGAGGACAAGTGGTTCAAAGTCAACCCCGATTGGCTTGGACAGGCCCCCGCGTTCTTCTCCACCAATAACGTCTCCGTATCAAACGGCGTCCTCAACCTGACCTTCCGCCAGGACAAACGGCCCGAATGGTTGGAGGACGAGAAATTTGACGGCTACAGCGCGGCCTCGGTCATGAACCGCAAGCGCGCCCAATACGGATATTTTGAAGTCAGAGCCAAGCCGATCGACTTTGCGGTCAAAAGCAAATGGGTGATGCACACCGGCTATGAGGATGATACCGCCAGCAGCATCGACATATTTGAACTCCAAGGCAAGCAGTCCGGAAAGCGCAACCAACTGCAGATGGCTTCGCGCATGTTCAAAGCGCCAGGCCTCGAAAAAGGAATCCACCAAAAAGGGGTATGGTACGCCCCGTTCCCTCTCAACGAAGACTTCCACGTATATGGCCTCAAATGGACATCCGACGAGATCACATACTTCTTGGATGGCGTGGAGGTCCGACGGGTCGAAAACAAGCACCACCATTTAGATACCCGCATCGCCTTCCACTGCATGCCAATCAGCCCGGAAAAGCTCCCACAAGACGAGCAACTCCCCACCGCTTTCCAAATCGACTACATCCGCTCTTGGCAGAAATCCGGAATGAGCGTTCGGCAGTGGAAGTAGGGCGTCATTAGTGGTCACCTGCCGCTATTGTGCGTGCTTGATGTGCCATCATTGTCAAAAAATACTTTCTTTCATTTGACCAGACTAATCATTGGTGATTTAAAGAATCTTCAGGAGTGTTTTATGGTTAATTTGTATAAGTTGGTAGTAATTTTATCCTTCATAGTAGGTGGAGGTTTGTCTTTTGTCACGGTCGCACAAGAAGGAACACCACAAGGAACACCACCAGAAACAACCGGTGGCGGTCATAATACAAATGGCGGGACAAATCCCGGAATCCCAGGATGTCCTCCTTCCGACCACACAAGTTGTTTTGGAATAAGTATGGATCCTAACGGAGGTCGACTACTCGGATTTTTACACCAACTGCACTTCACTCGAATTCCGGTGGATGAAGAGCAAGGCATTTTTCGATTTGAGGTTTCAGGCCCCGCCTATGTTATACACTACCGTGCAATTTCTGCAGCCGGTGAATGTTACGATGGACCTGGATCGCACCTGATCCCAATGGAAAGGCAGGTGAACGTTTCTTGGTCAGTCCAAGGCCCTGGTTCAGGTCCCTCCTCTCAGTCTGGATCTGAAATCGTTCTGGATATGTCTGCACCAGGGCATTATCGAGTTAGTGCGGATTTTCATATTCCCGGCTCGGATCTTTGCAGCGATTACAATTATTCTCAAGAGGAATGCTATAATGTTGTTCGTAGTAATGTCACCTCCTCAGAGGCTACTTTAATCGTTCCGGCCAATACCGGGGATCTGGACAGTGATGGCGTGGTCGATTTTGCTGATTTGGACAGTGGAGAGTTTGTGCCGTTCGATGTCTCTTGGGAGGGCTTCCCTTCTTGTCTGGACGTAAGAATCTCATTTTATATAAATGCACCTCCGTCTGTTTTTTCCGATGAGGAGTCCCTAGACTGTGGGCCTACTTTCTATTCAGGCAGCGGATTCAGGATCTGGACTAAGCCCGCCTCCACTCTGCGAAACCCTGAACGCGTAATTGAAGGCGGGCATTATGTGAAGTATGGTGCTCTCGTAAGTGAATTGGTGGCAGGCGGAGCTGCACAGTCAGGGAATTCTGTTCGATTATATTTGGAATATCTGGGGGTAAGACCGAGTCATGTGCTCACTACATCTCTAAGGACCACGGTGAGCGGGGGAACGGACCACTGCAATACTGACCCATACTGCCCAACCGGATCACATACATCTGAAATCCCCGTCGTACCTTACGATTTTGATTTGTCCTGGTCGGATGGCCATTCTGGACTGACTAGGCACCATATTCGAGTCGATCAGTTGCAAGATTCGTGCCACAAGCAAGAATTGGGACGTACATCCCAGGTGCATGACGGTGTTGGCGACGAGAATGGGGAGTTGATTCATGAACACGCCCAACTTGTTATTGATCAGCAGGATTTAATAGGCTTGTCTGCACGGTTTTCAAAACTGGGTGCAACGCCAAGCCGAATCCGGGTTTCCTACTCTGAGGTGTCAGATCCCGTAAACGACGTCTCCGTCTCAATCGCCGGCGTACCGTCGGTTACTGACGGCAACGCACGTCTCTGGGGGGCAAGATACCCAATGGGCCAGGGGGTGCCCACGTGGCGCGCTAATAAAATTAACGCTGCAACGCGTGGCGATTTCATCCCTCATAATGAGTGGATTTCGTGGGATCAACTAACTTCATACAGTGATGAAATTCAACCGTTCCACTTTTGGAATAGTGGACTGAGTACGCCTAGCGAAAATCACGAGTGGGGCAGCTACGTTTTCTATTTTACGATGCAGGCGGTCGGACAGGGAGATGGTTCCATAACGATTGATGTTGAGCAATTATTTGGCACCGATGTCCGGACTTTTTCAGACACGATTCATTACACTATTTCGGATGACTATGCGTTGGAAACGCCAGAGCCGCCCCTGGGTGGTGGCGGTGATGGTAGCGGTGATGGTTCAGATTCTGGAGATTCGCCCACGCCCGATCAGTCGCATGCCAGGCTGAACTTATCCGCACTCCATTTTTGCCCTGGCGAGACGATTGGGGGGACGGTGGAGTTTACCTCTAATTACAACGTCGGATCTGGACAATCCTGTACTGCGCGACTCATGGATGGAGATACAGAACTTGAGTCGAAGCAAGGTGTTCTCGTGGGCGGAGAGCTTGAGTTTAGTTTTACCGCACCGGATATCAAAGGCACTTATATAATTACAGTTGAAACTCCTGGGACGGAAGTCCTTTCCTCAAGTATCGAGGTGGTTGGAGGAGGGACTTTCCCCCCCCCAAACGCTCAACTTTCAGGATGAGAAACTCGTTGTAACAATTCATGATTCTATAACGGCTGATGAACCGTCAGACGGGGAAGGTTATTTCCACTACAAAGGCCGAGCAACAATACAACTCTCATTTGGTACAACCACCTTAGGCATCAAAGATGTGGTACTTGCGGCAGTTGGCGAGAATGGCCCAATTGTGGAATTCGATTATAACCATTGCTCTAAGACGTTTAAGGCTTTCACCATTCGCTGGGAGGCTTTAAACATCGATGAAGAGAGCGAATTCTATACGCCGCCGGGTGTTGATTCAACAACTGTGGAGATTTGGGATTTTCTCGACGGACCACAGGAGTTATTTGGATTCTCAAGGCATTTGGAGGGTAACCCTCTTGTGGATTTCAACATAAGTGAGGTGGATCTTCGATTGGAGTTCGCTGAGGAGACCGGTGGAGCGAGTGAGTTTGTAGAAGGGGTGCCACAGCCAGTTAAGGTTACAGGATTCAACTTGCTTACGATGCAGCTTCTAACGCATATCAAACTGTTACCTGAGACTGAGACTTCGAAGATTCAAGCTTGGCTATTAGATAGCATGCATGGCGGTATTAGGTGGAAATACCCCGAGTTGGACTCAGAGGTGCCTAAGTGGGACTTTGCGGGGATCAGCGATATTGCGGTGGAAGTGACAAAAGATGGGCAGCTGATTGGTACGATGACTGCCTCATTGAGCGATGTTGGTATCCTCACCGCGGATCTGGATCAAAAAAGTTCGCTGCCAATTCAGACTGAACATTTCACACTGACCTTCAAGAACTTCAAATTTGGGTTTGAAGTGGACATCTTTAGTTCCGCCGCGTGGCAGGAAAGTTTTGAGATCACTGGTGCTGAAATGACAGTCGGGATCTCAAATATTGAAGGTGTTGAAGGCTCCTTTTGGGGGACTGCGGAATTTGGAAATAACTTGAGTCTAACGGAAGTTGAAATTCGAGCGCAGGGCTTGAAAGCAAGTGTTTGTGGCGGCAGAATAGAATCTGTTGACGAAGCTGGTGGGGCTTTTTTGACCGCCTCATTTGATCCAGGATTAGAGCTGCGCTCAATCTCCGGAGGTGGAGTGAGATATGTTCATGGCTCTCTTGAGCCAATGGATGGAGCTGCGCCAGATGTTGGCGATCTTCCTGTGGAAGTCCAAGCTGCTGCTAGCGCAGCCGGGGGAGATTTAAAGAACTATCTCGAACTTCGAGAGTTCCAAATTCAAGATGGCAGTTTAATTTCGTTGAAAGGAAAAGGGGCAGCACACTTCAAAAACTTCAATGTGGTGCTGGCTGATTTTCGATATGAGCAAGGTGCAACACCTGGATCATATAAGATTTCCCTTGAGGAAGGCTCGATGGGAATGAGTGTTAATGAAGATGTGGAGGTGCAGATCCGGATCCATGGCTTGGACATCGACCACACGGGCAGGGTGAAGTTGCATGGGCTCTCGGGTGAGTTGCATGCTCATCCCCTCTACATCGATGTTCAAGCGACCTTTTACGACACCTTGGACGGAGCCCCGTTTGATGGATTAGATGCGATGCTTAGCGCAGAAATTGGTAAAGCGAGCATTGACTTGGATGTTGAGTACGGGTCTCACAACGACAGTGAAGGCCGGTGGAGGCACTTCTACGGCGCTATTAGTCTTGAGGGTGGTAACGTTGGACTAACAATTCCCTACACAGGATTGAAGCTCAATGGGGCTTCAGGTGGAATCGCCTACAATTACAACATGGCTGCCACGGACCCCGGAGACGTGGTGGCAAGTCAATCGCCTTGCGAGCTATCCGCTTTCGATGCACTCACTGCAGGGGGGGCCTTTGAAAAGGGAACCCACGGATTTCTTATGGGTGTCTCGATTTCAGATCAGGCAAGCCGGTTTTTGCAACTCAACTCTGCCGTTAGAGCCACCTGGGGGAATCAAGCGTCCATCGCTCTTGCCGTCCAGATTCAGTCCCCTCCCGTCAGTGCAGGCGAATCGCCTATCGTCTGTGCGGCGGGTCTCTTCAACTATCAGTTCCAGAATCGAACCTCAGGAGAGCAGACCCCCGGTCTGATTACATTTAACGGAGCAGCTGAGGTGAACTTTCCTGCCGAGACCGGTAGTCTATTTTCAGTTCCCCGGGCGGATCTGAATCTGGTAGCAAAACCAGCGCTTGGTTTCTTCAAAGTCAATGCCAACTCCGAATTTAATGTGTTAAAACTTGGCCCAGACCAGCCTCAAAGTCATCTGCTCAAGGGGACGAGCGACTTCATGTTCTCACGGACAGAGATTATTGGCGAAATGTTCACCCAATTTGAGTTCGATGGTGACCTGACGCTTAGGTATAATAAAATGTGGAGGTTTCCTGACGGGTTCAATGAAGATGGAGCCTGTAATAACAACCTAAATGGATTTGGATTTGAGACTGGGGTGGATTTGAATGCGACTGCCGCAGCTGATGTGCGATATGTCGAGGCGTCGGGAATATTCGAATTTGATGTGACCGCCAAACTCGATACAACAATATTTGCGAATTACATGAAGGACGGGGTGTGTAAGGTGAATCAACTGATTTTTCGCGGTGACCTTTCGGTCACACGGAACCCGGAGAACGGAAAGTTCACAATCAAAGTGCCTCAGTTGAAAATATACAAGCTGGGGTTCCAGCAGGAGGAGATATTGCTTCGACAAGTCAACTTTCAAACCCAAGTTTCTTCATTATGATAGCAAGATTAGCAATTGTTTTAAGCCTGCTTTTGGTTGGCGCTTGCGGGAAGCGAAGTTCGGAAAATGCTGCTCCTCAGCAGGGGCCGACGCCTCGTGCTGCAACGGTAATTGATGCACCCAAAGCTGCCCCAGCGGGCGCTTCTGAGAAGGTCTCTGGGTGTGGTTTGTTTGACGGGGACTACTTGGATGTCGTCGTTCGTCATGCGAAATGGCCTGTTGAAATAACGGCGTTTGATGTCGTAGTGCTGGATGCATCAGGCGGAATACAGGAATCCTTGAACCCCGCACCCTTAAAATATGAGCTATTAAAGGAAAAGGGCTTGGGGGGATTGATCAAACAAAGCGATCCTCTTTTTAAGCAGGCTCAAAGTGCCGTGGCGGAATACTACGCCAGGGGAGGTGAAGAATTTTCTGAAGAGGCACAGGAAATGCATGAAGGTTGGGATAGAGTTCTGGAGCAACGGGAAAAATTACTCCAAAATAATCACAACATGTTATTTGGTCTTGGCATGCGTTTTCGGGTTAAGATGCCGCCCGCCCGCGTTTTATGTTCCATCGTGCCCTCAGGTGAAACAGGTCCAGTCTACGGCACATTTGAAGTTCTCCCTCTAGCTGAGAACACGATTCCAGAGCGAAAATTTTTAAGTTTCGAAAGACGAGGTGATGGAGTTACCTATGACTTTGAGTTTGACGACAAAGTGTATTATAATGGCGTGGAATATGCGGCAGTAGTTAGTTTATCTGATAACGGTGAAGTAACTTGGCAGGGCCCCCCGCTGACTAGCCATAAATCGAGGAAGGTGTACATGCCGTATCGTATGATGAAATCTCCGCCCGCTAATCCTGATACGGTGGAGTACGCTTTGAAGGTGGTGGATTGCTTTGGACATTCTATAATTTTGCAGGAAGAAAAAAAAAAGTGATTGAGAGTGTGCCTGTGTTGAATGTGGACTTGAGGCTGGAAAAAGTCCTGACCTCAACGAACAAATGCGTCAAACTTTCGTGGAGTTTTTCCGAGCAACTTCCGGCATCTTATAAAGATGCGAAGATACAAATTATGTGTTCTGAGCCTCTGGGTTCCTTAGGCCCTGAAGAGTCTCCCCGGTACAGCAAGGTCGATTCAGTCCCAGTTTCGGAGACGAACTTTCTCCATCGGGCAAACTTTACGGAGGAACTCGCCGTCCTTTACCAACTTGTTCTAAGCCATCGGGGCAAGTATGTGGACTACTCTAGCCCTGTCCTCTACCAACATCCCGGCACTTGGGTACCTTTACCTGCGGAAATTGAAAAGATCGAAAAGACCATGGTCGACGGAAGACTCGCTTTCCTCGTTTATCCCACAAGAAGCCCATATTTGGAGAAATCGACCTATTCTGTTGCTGTAAAATACGGGCGGGAAATCCCTACAATCAGGACTGACTTGGCCCATTTGGATTCAATTCCTCTAGTTCTGTCCGAGGTGGCCCAAACTGGGGCAGATTTTCAGATTAAAGTCGTGGAGGAGGCAGTGGTGGAAGTGCCTGGAACGGAGGCAAAGCAATGGTACATCCCAGGTGAATACAGTCGGTTGCATTCTTTGACAGAGCCCCGCCAGCCCATATCTGTTTCGATCCATGCGAGCAAACAGGATCGTGTCTTAAAAATGGAAGCGCTTAGCTTTCATGAGGGCGTAACGTCCGTTGTCGCTGTCGTTGATGGAAAATTTTCAGTAAATTTCATTGAGCCGTCAGAGAAACATGCGGAACTCGACTCCTTCGGTACATCGGAATTTTATTCGGTGACGAACTATGAAAATGGAATTAGTGTAACCGGTAGATTAACCTCTGTCCGGGCTACACGTAGCAATCAACCCATGCTTGAGAGAATCGAGTCCTTGGAAGGTGGAAGCCATATTTTGAATTTTGTCTGTCAAATGGTTTATCTTGACGGCTCCCTTGGAAAACCCAGAGATGATTTTCCGCGCGCATGGCTGTTTGTGAACGGAAAGCGGATCGCGCAATGGGCAGATCCGCCAGGTGACGGAGTGGTCCGGTCGCCCGAGGTGGACCTCAAACCGGGCGATCAAGTGCAACTCGCGCTTTCTGACAGTCGCGGCAGGCTTAGACTGACCCCCGTGTACCGCATTGTGGAAAAACGAGAGCAAAAGGAGTTTCATGTCGAAACAGAAATTAAAGAAAACCGTTAAGGCATATCTGGATCTCGGAGACTACTCCTACAAATTCGTCAAAGTCTCGGAGTCGGAGATCAAAATGAATCTCGGATTTGGCACCTCTGACTGGGACCCGATGGTGGCGTACTATGTCCGCAATTGCCTGGCGAACCGATACACTGGTATGGGGCATAACATATACCCCGTTCCAGATGTCTGGTCACTCGA
>Ga0209186_1001323_pt1 | contig 18533 bp, 18 predicted proteins | sample SidtaG_FD_187426 | JGI IMG/M metagenome (GOLD analysis project Ga0209186, IMG submission 187426) | Marine algal microbial communities from Sidmouth, United Kingdom - Sidmouth_Male2 metaG (SPAdes) (version 2) | ecosystem: Host-associated > Algae > Red algae > Unclassified | place: Sidmouth...
CGGCAAACGCCTGCTACAATCCAAGAGCCCGACCGCCCTTGAAGCCGCTTCCTTTGCCTGGACGGGCGACCACGAAATCGCCATCCGGTTCATCCCCAACCAGCAACAAGCCTGGATTTCCGCCGGCCTTCGAATTGGCGACAAGGTGGTGGATCTGCTGGATGAGGAAACTGGGTATAGTCGTGTCCAACCGACCGCGTGGCCGGCGACGGGCGAAGACAGCGCCACTTGGCCCAAAGTCTCCCCATCGCAATTTCGCCGACCGACCATGGGCGTCTGGGCCCTCCAAGCAAACGCCGTAACCGGCTTCCAGCATCACCCCATCATTATTTCCGCCTCGAACTTCGATCGCCAGAGATCCGCGCAGCCGATCTATCTGAAACGAAAGATCACCTTTTAACGTCATGAAACGCATCCTGATCTCCACCGTCCAATTTGTGGCCTCCAGAATTCCTGGCTGGCTCATGCCCAAGAAATTCAAGTACACCGCGGAATACTGGTTCTGGAAAACCCGGGTGATGCTTGAAGGTCCGGACCTGGCCAACGCCTTTTACGAGGAGATGATCGTCGAACAAACGGCCGCCCTGCCCGATTCCTCGTTCGTCGATGGCAAGGTGATTGCCGATTTCGGCTGTGGTCCACGTGGCAGTCTCTGCTGGGCGAAGGGCGCAAGCCGTCGCATCGGCATCGACGTGCTGGTTGATCAATACCGAAAGCTCGGTATCGAGAAACACAACATGGAATATGTGAAATCGACCGAAACCGAGATCCCGCTGGAGACCGATGAGGTTGACATCATGGTCACGGTAAACGCCATCGACCATGTCATGGACTTCCCGGCCATGTGCGACGAGATTTGCCGCATCCTGAAGCCGGGTGGCATGCTGATCGCGTCGATCAATCTCGATGAAGCCCCGACGTTCTGCGAGCCGCAAACTTTGACCATTGAAATGGTTGAACAACACCTCCTGTCCCAGTTCTCGCTGGACCGGAAGGACATGCAAGAAAGCCATAAGGGCCGGAAACTTCGGATTCGGGGCACCCATACCCCCGCGCCTAAACCGGCCTAATCGCGAAAACGCGATTCGCGCACTGGGCGCGTTCAGAGACCTCGAATGTCGCGCAAGGCCTCTTTGCCGAGACCGTTTTTCTGGTAGAACGCCGTCTGAAGTTCCATTTGAGCCGCACTGTAAGACGCGATTTCATCCTCTTTGAACTGGCTGCTATGCCGCTTGTAGCGTTCGAGCTTTTTCGGGAACGGAAACAAACGTGACAGATGCCATGCGACAAATTCCCGGAAGCGGTAATAGGAGGGCCAGACCGGGAACGTGGGTTCGGGCGCGTTCTCCTTCTTGAGTTCGTCCAATAGATCTAAAATCGCATTGCCCGCCCGCACATGGTTGAGCCCGTCGTCCCACTGGATGGCATCCTCAATGATCTTTTTCCGTTCGGCCTCGCGCTCATTAAAACTGGCGACATCCCCGTGGGTATAATAGTGCTGGATAGCATCATGGAGTGAGGAGCTATCGGTGAAGCAAGGCGATCCCAAATGGACTTTGCCGCGGTCAAACTCACGTCCACTGGGATTGAGCAACAAGGTTTGCGTATCTCTCAGCCATGCCTCCATATCTGTGGTCGACTCATAGGAAATCCAAACGTCCGACGCATCAATGCAATCCAAAATGCCTTCCTCCAAATGGAGGACCAACACATTGGTCCGCTCCCTCACCCCTTCGATTCCTGAAGACAAGTCCCCTTGCTGGCGGGTCGGGTGCTCCTTGATGAGAAATAGAATATCCGGATTTTTATCGATCAATTCGCAGAGAATCCGGCCGAAATCCTTGCCGTCCTGACGGAACCGCTCGCAGACCTCCGGACTATGGACCGATTCGACATAGGAAAACAGATGGTCTTGCGGATAGAAACTTCCGAAATTCCAACAGGCGACCCCGACCACTTTTTGAAAGGCCTCCTTGCCGTATTTGGCGAGCAAGGATTTATCGGCCGTATTCGGTCGGATCTGGTACATGTCAAACCCAACGGCGCCGGTAACAGCCAGATTGGGACGGGTTTCCGGATGGGCTGACAGGCTTAGTTTCCGAGAGCGTTCGGACCAAAGGCAACGTAGACGCTCTAATAGAATTTGCTCGTGGTTCCACCCCCAGAAAAATTGCCGAGGATCCAAGTCGTCGCGGCAGTTCCCTTCGGACGTCAGGGTTACGCCAACCGTACCATTTTGGACGGCAAACTGCATCACCTCGTGATTCAGCCGGTCCCCGATCGAACTCGCCTGAAGAAGAATCGTCGGACTGGTGGCTGCCAGAAGTTTGAACCCCTTCCAGATCGGCGCCTCGTCAACCTGCACCCCTTGAAACCTGAGGTAATTCGACACCAATGTGGACATGATACGGTCACGCGTCGGACCGGTGGAGTATTCAAGATTGAGGATGGTGGCTTGGCGTTGGTTCATGAAGGGACGAGAGTTGATCTTAGACCGCAATTGACTAGGTGATAATCTCGAACGACACAATGAAGAGATTGATTTGGATTCTGGGCCGGTTAAAAACCTTGGCGAAATGGGAGTGGGACTTCCTCCTTTCAGGAGGGGGGCCTCTGCTCCACCGACTCGGGTATGCCCTGCGAAAATATCTCTGCATCGCGAAACACGGCCGGCACATCTCCTATCAGGGAACCACCTTCCATTTTGACAACCGTCTCGCACCGGCGGTGTTCCAAGTCTACCCCGTCGAACTCCAGCAACTAGCGGGCATCATCCCGGTGGCGAACGATTGGAAGATTTTGGATGTCGGAGCCAATCTGGGACAATTCGCGGTGTGCTTCCTGCACGCCTTTCCCGGCATCGACATCAGCTCGTTCGAACCAAACCCCTACGCGTACGAATACTTGGAGAAAAACCAGGAAGCCCATCCAAGCGCCAGCCAGTGGAAGATCATTCCCTGTGGCATCGGCGCGAAAGACGAAGCGGTGACCTTTTATTTCGTGGAAGGGAAATCCGCCCAAGGAAGTGTCTATGAGGACAATGCGACAACGGGATTGCAGGGCGACGCCACTGAAATCGAAGTCCAACTCCACTCATTAACCACCGAACATTGCGCGGCGTTCGGTATCCCCACAGAATTTGACCTGATTAAAATCGATGTCGAAGGGGCCGAACTGGCGGTGCTCGAGGGCTGTATCGATATCCAATGCAATTACCTTCTTCTTGAAGTCTCGATGAACCGCACCGGGGCGAGCAGTCGGGAATCCGTCCACGAACTGGTCGAGTCGACTTTTGGGAAACGAGCAGAGGAAATCTGGAATTCCGGGGCGTCAGGCCAAGGCACCTCCATCGACCTCCTGTTCAAACTGGTGTAGATTCGTGGGCATGATCCAGCAAGTCGTTCAAAAGCTAAGGACGAACGAACTCTGGCGCTTCAGTCTCCTGTTGATGATTACCGCGCGTATCGGCGATGTCATCAACATGGTCATCTCCCTGTTCCTCGTGCCAGAAATGATGGACCATTCTGAAATCGGGGCGATTCTGCCGCTCATGAGGATGATCAACGTGATCGCCGTCCCGATCACCGTGACGGCTGCGGTGTTCCTGCGGTTTTCCACCAAGTTCGAAGCGAACGGACAGCCTGAAAAAACCAATAAACTTCTCCACGACTTCTGGCGGATCAGTTTGGTGCTTGGGCTCACGATACTCTTCGCCATGGTACTTCTCGCCCGCCCCCTGGGAAAATATTATGAGGTGTCTGATTTTCGGGTCGTCTGGGTGATCGGAACACTCGGATTGCTCGCCTGCTGTATTCCCCCGTTGCAAACGGCCATTCAAGTCCTCGAACGCTACCGCATGTTTGTCTGGGGAAATCTCGGCGGGCCAACGCTCCGACTGATCTTCGCCATTCTGCTCATCGGCCCGCTACAAATTTTAGGCCTGTTTATCGCGAACGCCTCCGCCAGCGTGATTCGGGCCGTGCTGATGATGCGCGACGCGGTCCCCTTTATCTTGTCGCGCAAAAAGCAGAAATCCTATCGCGGCCACCTTCCCGACATGATGAAATTTGCCATCCCGTTCGGGGTGTACACGCTTCTGGTCACCTCCCAACTGTTCCTAGAGGCGTCGGTGGTCCGGACCGCTCTCGGCGAAGCGGACTCCGCAGGCTTCTTCATGATCACAACGCTTGGCAGCGCGCCCATGTACTTGCTGGCCGCGCTGACGCCGATTTTGCTGCCGATCTTATCGCATCGCCATGAGAAAAAAATCCATAGCAAACAAACGCACATTCTTATGCTTCTGTGCGCCCTCGCACTCGGCCTCTGTATCACCCTCGTGTTGTTCCTGATCGGCCCGTATATTTTCACCTGGAAGGAAAGTTGGCAGGTGTTCGCCGAGCACGGACCTTTTCTGTGGACCCTGGGCCTCGTCTATTGCCTTTCAGCGGTCGATGCCATTCACAGGACAAATCTGCACGCCCAATCAAATTTCCGCTATCTGTTGTACTTTGGCCCGCTTCTTTTCCTCGAGATTGTGACCTTCACATTTCTGGCATTCCACCCGGAGTTTCTGGCCAAGCAATTTGGCAGCGCAGCATTTCTGGTTGCCATTTGCGCGATGCTGGGCTTCCGACTGCCCCTCTTAGCCGGAACGGTCTGGGACTTGCGAAGGCCATAGAACCGAATTTCCCAGTAGCGATCTGCGCTGAGGAATTTTCACCTTTACAACCTGATTGGAACGGTGATTGAAATACGGATGAGTTTTAAAACAGAACAAGAGAATTTTTGGGCAGGGGACTTTGGGGATGACTACATTGGCCGAAATGATGATAGGATTGGTATCGCCAGTCGAACGTCCTTGTTTTCAAAAATTTTTGATAACACCCGACAGATTTCGTCCGTACTGGAGTTCGGCGCAAACATCGGGAACAATCTTCAGGCCATCAATAATCTCCTGCCAAGCTGTCAACTTGGAGCGGTTGAGATAAACCAAAAGGCCGAGGCAATTCTTAAGGGCAGATTACCCCAAGCCGCCACATTTCAGGGCTCAATATTTGATTTTTCCCCCGAAGAGCTAGGGACGTATGACCTAACATATACCTCGGGCGTGCTGATTCATATTAATCCCGATATGCTGGGAGAGGTCTATAAACGACTATATGAATGTTCGAAAAAGTATATCATGGTGTGCGAATACTACAATCCAGCGCCCGTAGAAGTCAGCTATCGCGGTCATTCTGAAAGACTGTTCAAGAGAGACTTCGCAGGCGAACTACTGGACTTGCACCCTTCCATGGAACTGCTCGATTATGGCTTCATTTATCACAGGGATAATAATTTCCCGGGCGATGACTTGAACTGGTTTTTGTTAAAAAAATAGATTCCGACATCCACCCACAGAAACCTTGATTCCCGCTGTGGAATCGAAGCGCGTAGCCGACATCGGCTGATCCGGACGGCATATTTCCAGGAAAGCAGGGCGCTATATTTTTATTCTGATGACCTCGAAAGCTTCCGCCAAAAAGTTTCCGGACTCAGAACCACGCTTTTGAGCAAGGGCCCGGATAGCCTCTGGTGATCGTGGATGGGGGAAGGCTCTCGTTTCAAACGAATAGCATGCCATAGCCTCAATCTTTGCGTTCAAATCTTCTTCAGAGATTTGACAGAAGGCATTGGGCAAAAAAGGCCCCTTGTGACCAGGAGCCTGCCATTCGGTCGAGGACAGGGTCTCGAAGGTCATCAGGGTGTCAACAATCTGGCCTGGAGTCGGCCGACAAGCTGTGACGACCGCGTCAAAGGTCCGTTGGTGATCAATATTCGTATCCCCGCCGTGATGCGTCCATATGGTATGGGGCTGAAGCTTGTCGATCTCGGCCTCGATCACCTTGATCAAATCGAGAAGATCGACGCGATCAAAACGATTATCAGGGAAGTCATGGATCGCAACGGAATGGTAGCCAAGAGCCTTGCGTGCTTTTTCAATGTCGGCTCGATGGCGAGCCATCTCGGAACTCCAGGCATCGGGATCGCGCTCGTCCGCACGGGATGTCAGACCTTCGCCGAGAATCAGACACCGGATATGCGTGGCACCAGCCTGACAAAAACGGTGGATCGACCCACCTGGCCCCAATAGCTCGTCGTCTGGGTGTGCGACGACAACAAGAATCGGTTTACTCAGTTCAATCATGACGAGAAGATCCTAACACTTCCAAACTGCGAGTAAAGCTCAGGTAGGATTGGCCATCAATCTCCTTTTCAGCCTCCCGGAATCCCATTTGCCGGAAAAGCTTGGCCGATGCTCCGTTCCCCGAGTGCACGATGCCCAGAAGTTCCAAGGGACTCGGCCAGATACTTGATAGGGCTTCAATGCCAGAGCGGAGTAACTCTCTTCCAAGTCCGCGCCCCCTGAAAGAGGATGAGATGGAATAGTCGATCCGGGCAATGGCATCCTCAACCTCAAAGCGAATCTGGCCGATGGGGCAACCCGACTGCTCGAAGACCAGAAGAACCGCATCGGGGTCCTCAAGTTTTAGGTGAAACCACGTGAGATGGTTGTCCAGCGGAATGCGCTCCCGTGAAACGGACATCGAGCGCACCGCCGGATCATTGACCCACCCATAGTATAAGAGAGCATCTCTCGGACCGGTCTTCCTTAAAGAAGGTTGTTCGCCCCCAGATCCGAGCCACCATGCTAAAATTCTGCGCACACCAGAGCCATCCACCAATCCCATGGAAATATCTCGTACTCGAAGTCGGTCCAATCGTGCCTGACAAGCCTCTAGTGCAAGCCGAAACGAGTCTGCAAACTTAGAATCAAAGACGATCATCTCGGAAAGAACGTCGTGCTTTAGGTAGTAAGATTGATTCGCCCGTTGGTCCTCCCCGGTTCGAATTCCGATGACGGCAGTTCCAACAAAGGATACTTCATGAAGCGTCTGGCCACAGTTGCAGACCACCAAGTCGCTCTGACGATAACGTTCGAGCATTTCACCTGCATCCAAGCAGCCGAAGACCCGAATGTCTGAATCCTCCTCAAGGTCTCGAATGGCCAGGAAATTGGCGTCGTTGCCGGCAACAACGTGAATCGACAAACGAGGGTCAAATTCCCTCAAGACGTCAACAACGTGACGAAAGTCCTCTGGAGAAGCCATGCCGCCGAGAGTTATCATGACGTGCTTCAAGTCCTTCGGGGGCTTCACTCGCCGCTCCTCCGCGAGGAACGTCGGCCGAAGGATCACCATCTCCGACCCGCCGATGTCTTCTAACGCTTGTGGGAACGAAAAGCCATCACCATAAGGGTTGGGCACGACCACTCGACATCCAGAATAGGCAAGCCGTTGGTAGTCGTCGAGAACCAGCGGAGGGTTCTTGCCGTCCACGAGCTGGTCATAGAAGGTGTCATCCGCCAGATAACTGTCGATGAGAACGTGGCAATCTTCATCGAGTTCGCCAAGGGCGGCATCCGGATCATCAAGCCAGGACAAACGAGTGATAGGAACTTTTGTCGGAGGCCATTCCCCTTCCCCTCGATGATCGAGAAACAGGCGCACCGAATGCCCGAGTTCCGCCGCTGCTTCAAGAATGGCGGAGACACGTGTGAAATGCCCGAATCCGATGCCGGATCCAGATTCAGTGAACGCGATGATATTAGCCATGTTCGGCCATAAGACGCAGGGCGTTCCGGTGAAAGATTTTTTCCAAGTCCCCATCCGAAAAGCCGAACCGTCCGAAAAACTCTTGGTGTGCCTCAATGGAATCCTTGGGCATGACGTAGGGACAATCCGAACCGTACAGCAACCGCTCCGGGCCAACCTTTCGGTAGGCTAGAGCCAGATTTTCCTCCACGGTTCCCATCCCTTTATAAAACACCAAAGAAAACGACGTCTCCAACCAAGCATTCTCAGCGTCGAGACATATCAACATGGCATCAAGGCAACGAAGTCCGCCCGAATGAAGAATGATCACCGGGGTATCCTCAACGGCAAGAAGGACCTCGCAGGTCAGCCGGAGGTTGTCACATTGGTACAGTTTCCGCCCACCGTAACTCGCATCAATACAGATCATAAGCCCCTCTTCCGCCGCCATTTTTGCGCAAGCAACCGCGAGGGGGATCACGTCATCTGTCAGATCCTGTACATAGGAGTGGAACTTAATCGCCGTTACACCTTTTTCCCGAAGTCTCAGCATGTGTTCACGAGAGTTATAAAGGCGAGGATCTAATAGTTGTGTGACCATCAGGCATTCGAACCGCTGACGAAGTTGGGTCAACAGACCGGTGGGCCATGGGCCCTCCAATCCGGCAAAATTCTCATTAAACAGCATCACATTAATGCCAGCGTGGTGGTCGAAATTTGGGGATAAATTCTCCCACGAAGCTTGAAGTTCCGCGTCGGTTGATTCTCTTTCCGATCCGATGATCCGCCCTACAGCCTCCCCGGAAAGAGAGGGAAGGTGCACATTCAAATCAAAGAAGGTCATGCTTTGTCCAAACGCACCATGAACTCTCTCTGGGGGATCGACGCATAGTCGTGGTGCATGCTGACATGCGGGGTCAACTGAAGGCTGAAATCAAGAATGACAGAGGGTTGGTGGTAAAAAACAAAGTCCTCTGGTCGGTAGCCGGGATCGTGCTGGGTACTCAAGAAGTCTACAACAAGGGACTTTTTTACCGCCGAAAAAGCCTGTCGAATCATAAATTTGGAATACTCCAAGTTATCAGGAGTCCCATGAAAATTGAGATTCAAAACGCCTAGCATGATTCCAAAATCCGCAACCGGATGTAGCGGCACCTCATCGACTGCGAGATTCAATACGTGAAAGGATGCACGCGAATCTTCTGCCCAAGCCTCTTCACATTGGGAGATCAGGTCAGGATTAATGTCCCATCCAACGTAGGACGCCGACTCAAAACCGTTGTCATTAAGGAAACGCCAATAGTCCCCGAATCCACAACCGATGTCGAGAAGGGAGCCTTCAGCCACGCTGCCAAGAAGTACATTGGCCTGCTGAAAACGGTATAATTGTTGCTCGTCCGACCCCCACCCTAACGTTTGAACAGTACGACCAAAGGTCTTCAGCCGCTCGGAATAGCGCTGAACCATGGCCTCGGTCAGATCCGTATATTTCGAATCAGACAAGGCCTTGGCCCTCTTTCAAGTCCTTGGCCACAACTCGGAAAAGCTCGCGGGTTGGATCCAAGGTGTTGATCGTGGACATGCTGGCAATCAAGCGCCGAACATCCACACCGAACTCCTCCGAGACTTCGACGGCAATCCCCATGAAACTCGTGTGAAACCTGCTCACACCAATGTGAATCTCTTCATCGGAACGACCTTGTTGTCGGGTCATGCGAGAGACGACCACACGATTGGCAAATTCGTACAAGTCGTAGAGGTCAATGGATCGATCGAGACATCCCATTTCACGCAGTAGAAACACCAAAATTTCGGTTTGCGCGTTTCCGGCACTACGCCCCATGCTCCGCACACAGGAGTCAACATAGGTCGCCCCTGCGTCCACTGCAGCAAGAGTGTTTGCCACCGCCAATGAGAGATTATCGTGACCATGGAATCCGATGGGGGCCTGGCAGAAATCGCGAGTACGCGTGATATAATTACGCACCATATCCGGCCTCATACAACCTGCGGAATCAACTAGATAAATTGCATCTGCGATTCTCCATTGGTCAATTTGGCTAGCGATTCTGGAATATTCGAACGAGTTAACCGAGTAACTCTTCATCAAATTGACAGCCGTATGTAGACCAAGCTCCTTGGCCTTTTCGACGAACACCCTAGCGTCGGCGAAGCGGTTGATATTTATTCCGATACGGACCAGGGAAATGCCCTCCTCCGCGGCCAGAACAAGGTCGTCCATGGTTCCTATTCCGGGGATGAAAAAGACGCCAATCTTCGCCTGGTCCGCAGCGTTGACTGCGGCGCGGATATGCCCGAGATCGTCTTCCAAAGAACTCCCGTATCGCGCCTCCCGATAAGCTCCAAGGCCGAGACCATGCCCGACTTCGACCCACTCGAAACCCAGTTTATCCAAGCCCCCGACGATGGCCGAAACATCAGCAGAAGAGAATTGGAAATCCACGGCATAAGAGCCATCGCGCAACGTATTTTCGACGATGTGGATCATGACGACACCTCGAAATATTCAACATCGAAGGCCTCTTTCAAATTCACAAAATTCTGCACAGCTTCAGCGCGATCGTCACCCACCACGACCGTCATGATGTGCCGTCCAGCACAATCACTAATCGCTTCGACCATGTCTTTTTCGCGGTAGAGAGTCCGAAATTTCAACACCCCGGGCACCTTATGCATGGTGGCGGCATTCATCCGTCTGATGACCTTGCCGGCTTTGAAATCCAGAAATGCGAGAACCACGCCTTTTCGCATCAGGTGGGCACCAAAGGAAGGACGTTTACTGGTATCGCAACCAAGGGCCTGATTGATTAAAATGGCATTCAGATCAATTCCCGTAAGATAAGGAACGATGCAAGAAGATGTGAAAACACCTCCTCCACGGTTTGTGCATTCGACAAGGTAGATCTCTCCTTCAGGCGTTAAAATATACTCCCCATGTGTGTGCCCACTTCGAAACCCCAAGGCCCCTACCACGTCTTCGTGAGCCGTGAGAATCTGTTCGGTTTGGGGTGTGTCGAAGATCCCAGGGTAGATGATTTCTTTCGTGACGGGTTTAGGGCCTTCATCAAACTGGCGCGAAGCCACAGTTAGCGCACGATGCCCATCCGAAAAACAAAAGCCGTCGGATGTCACAAGCACTCCCTCAATAAAGCGCTCACAGAGCACGGTCCGGGAATGGGAGTTGTGCACGGCATCGATATAGGCCGTCAGCACTTCTTCTGGGGAATCTACCCGAGTGACACCGAAGGTCCCACGACTGTCGACGGGTTTGAAAATGCATGGGAAACCAATGGATGCAGCTGCGGAAGCGGCATCGCCTGGATTGTACACACGTTGAAAGACGGGCTGCGAGACGCGTGTTTCGGAGACGAGCGTGCGCTGCTGAAACTTGTCGTTGGAAACCCGCGCACTCTCCACGCATGGTTGTCCTTCTAAGTCGAAGCGACTGGCGACCAAGGCTGCTGTGTATAGGGAAAAGTCACAGTTATCGGTCAAAACACCATCGATCCCATGCGTCTCAGCAATCCTGCAGTGACCGAGGACATCACGGCTGTCCTTGACATAGTTGGACCCCGCGAAATGGGCGGCTTCAGCCAAAGGCACGGTATGGCTAGCCACGAGCTCAACCCCCATTTCAACAGCCTTCTCAAGAAGATCTGCTTGTTCCCAGCCTGATCCGATTACGAGGACTTTTTTCGACATATAGAGGCTCGATATAATGGCGCTAATGGATTTCGCATACCGCCTGATTTAAAGGAAATATGCCCCGATGCAAACCGAGAATACAAGCATCTTCGATGTACTACTCGGCTTCAAGACGGAGGTCGGCCGCGTTCAAGAGGGCACCCGAGTCCACCGACCGCTCAAGATGCACTGAACCCTTCATGAAGTCGAACATCTGACGCGCATCAAGTCCCTCAGTATACCGCCGGAACATGAGATCTTCATGAACAAGCCGGTGCCCCTGCGGCAACGCACGCGCCGCAAATACCCGGGTACGAATCTGTGTCTGAAAATTTTGTTCCTCCGGCTCCAACGCAATTCTCAAGGGCGCCTGCCGTCGACAACAATCTTCGGCCTCGCGTATCCCCTGAACCATTTCAGTAAACGCCAAGGGGTCCAAGGAAAACGAAGCATCGGGGACCGGCAGGGACCGATCGAGTGTAAAGTGCTTTTCGATGACTTTGGCCCCCTTTGCAACCGCCGCTATCGCGACAGCCATCCCCGTGGTGTGGTCGGAAAATCCGACCGGACAACCAAACAGTTGTCCATACCGTATCATATGATCGAGGAAAACACGGTGAGGTGGCGTGGGATAAATGCTGTTGCAATGTAAAATTGCGATTTGAAAATTCTTCGCCTCCAGAAATATTTTAACCATCTCCTCAAGCGTTCCAAGTGTCGCTAGGCCAGTAGATAAGATGGTTGGCTTATTCTGCTCTGCGACTTTCCGCACGAGTTGGGGGAAGGTGCCAATCTGTGCGGAGGCGAGCTTGTACATGCGAACGTCGAGGGATTCCAATATATCTATCGACCGCAAGTAGGTTGGAGTTGAAAAGAATTGGACGTCATTCTGCCTTGCTTCGACTGCCAGCTCTCCATGCCATGACTCCTCAAGGTCTATACGACGGTGGAGTTCTTGAGTCGACTCGCTGGGCTGGTGATAGAGGGCATCCAGATCGATCGACTGGAACTTGACCGCATCTGCTCCGGCCTTGGAAGCCGCTTCAATCGACTCCTTTGCCAGATCGAGGCTCTGGTTATGGTTGGAGCCGATTTCGGCGATGACAAACGTTTTGTCTCCGCCAATTTCGAAGTCTCCGATGGAGAATGTTGGGGATAAATTCATGCTTTACCTAAGTAATGAGAGTCGTTCGAGGCCCAAACGCAAGCGCTCGACCGTCGTGGAAATGGAAAGCCGCAAGAACCCGGAATATCGTTCACCGTAAGCCTCTCCGGGGACAAGGGCGACACCAGATTGCGTGAGGATCTCCCCGCAGTCCCAAAGGCTCGTCCCGTTGGAAATACATCGGAGAGGGATAAAGAAATAGAACGCCCCAGAAGGAGAGAAGGGCTGCCAGTCAGGAAAAATCTCTAGGACAAGCTGCCGGTTGGACTCATAATATTGTTTAAACGAACGAACCTCGTCCAGATCGTCAAGAAAGGCCTCCCCTGCATACATCGCCGGAGTCGACGGACAGGTGGCGATGTTTTGCTGCATCCGAAGCACCGAGTCCAGCAATGACAAATCATGAGACGCAAAATAGCCGAGCCGAAGCCCGGTACAGGCATGTGACTTACTAAGGCCGTTGAACACCACAACGCGTGGCAGCTCGTACAATTTCGAGGTATTCTGAGTGCGCGATTTTGATTCAAAAAAATATTCGCGGTAAACCTCATCGAGCAAAAGCCACATGCCATGTTTTTGAGATACCTTGGCCAAGCGCTCAATCTCCTCTGCCTGATAAACGTACCCGTCGGGATTGTTTGGAGAACAGATAATCAATGCTTCCGGAGGATTCCGTTCGAGCTTCTCGCGCCAATTCGGATCGTGCCGGTCCACAGATGAGTATTTCTTTCCGGTAAGATGGCAGAGTGCAGAATATCCCAGCCAAGCCGGTTCAACGACTGCAAATTCCGTTACGGGAAGACAGGCCATGACATAGAACAGCCCCTGCTTCACCCCTGGGGTGGCGAGAATCTGCTCCGGAGCGAAACCCGAATTGAGATAGGTGGCAGCGGCCTTCCGAAAGGCGGCTGAACCCCGGGCTTGAGTGTAGTGGGAGTGCCCGAGATCGAGCGCTTGGTTAAAACGTTCTCGTATGTTTTTCGTTGGGGCGAAGTGCGTATCTCCAATACTCAAGGCGACCACGTCCTCCCCTCGTTCGCGCATTTCTTTGGCGCGACGAGTCACCTCCATCGACGGCGATGCTTTCAAGGCGTTCATTCGATCATGCATCATGCTTTCTTCGCCTGGACAGAGGCATTGATCGCGACGAGCTCAGGATGCTCCGAGAGGAGAGTCGCAATTTCACCATGCGAAAGATCAGCGGCCCCATACTCCTCAATCAGGAGTTTGAGCAATGTATAGTCTGCTTGCTCGTCCAGGGTGATGCGAAACCGACTGGTATCGTTTTGCTGCGTCATGTGTCTGAAGACCGTACGGCCTGATACATTTCGATTGATGTACGGGGTCACATGCTCCCGAAACACCCTTCCTTCGGCCTTTTCGAACGCTTCCTCCAAGTAGGCCGCGTTGAATACTTCAAATTCTGTCCCGTGCGGAAAGGTTTTTTGTAGAACCGACGAAACGTACAAGTAGGGTTCGCGGTCCGCCAGAAAAACCCTGACGCCTTCTTCGATCAGACTGGCATCAATCAGAGGGCAGTCGGAGGTTACCCGAACAACAACATCGAGCGAGTGTGCTTCAGCGCAGTGGTGGTATCTGCCTAAAACATCGTCTTCACTTCCTCGACTAAAGGGGACTTCTAAGGTTTCACACAATGTGGTGACGACATCATCGGTTTCGTTAACTGTCGTGGCAACGATCACCTTGATGTTGGACGATTGAAGTCGTCTTACATGATGCTCCAGCATTGTGATGCCCGCAGCTTCCATAAGTATTTTGCCCGGGAGCCTTGTGCTCGTCATGCGGGCTTGGGTGATAATTCCGATTTTCATAATGTTGTCGCTTTCCCGACTCAAGGGTTTGAGGTCACCCCGGGTTCAATGATTCAACCGAGTGCTGGATCTTCCCAATCCTAGCCGAAGTAATAATCAACGATTCTCACCTTATCGGCATCGAAGGCCTTGTTGTACCCCGTTTGCAGCGAGTCCAAAATCTCAGCACTCCATTGGCCCGTACACAAAACAATGGCATCCGCAGATTTAATGGCGGCGGACGCGGCATCCGGTGTGTACACGGTGTGGCCCGGAACAAATCCCGCCTTTCTGGGATCGCTATCAATAATCGTGAGCCCCACCGCCGGAATGTCCTTTTCGGCAAACAGGAAATCGAAATTATCGTTGGCGGCCCAGACCAGAATCGTCATTTCGCGGTTCAGCCAATGGTCGATACATTCCCGTGTCTCTTCCACGCGAGCGTAAAAATCCTTTGCCTTTTCCACCCCTCTCATGAAGGCGGACTTGTTCGCATCATATTGGTTAAACGCCCTCCGGCCTTCGATCACGACTTCACTCGAGGGTGCCCCTGGGGCATTCGTTGAAGTGGGGAGATGGCTTTCCGTTCCCAACGCAAGAGGAACTTTGCGGAAGACTGCAAAGAATCCGAACGGCCGACTGGCTTCATCGTTGCCACTTTCCAGAAGTTCAAAACCGATCTGACGAGCAATGTGGGCGAGGACCTCCACCGAAAAGTGATTGGTATGTTCGAATAACATCAGCGCAGCAATCTCATGAGGGTAAAGTGCCAGATCAGGCACTTCTACCACCATGATGCCGCCGCTCTTCAGCAGATTTCGGCAGTCCTCTAAAAAGAGGCACACCCCTGGCACATGTTCGAGGACAAAATAATGGGCCACCATATCCACGGCCCCCGCTTGCAGCGAACTGATTTCGACAATGTCACAATGACTGTCCCCTCCAAGTTCCTGGGTAATCACTCGCTCGAAGGAGGTCTCGAGGCGCTTGTGGAATTCGGTCTTTTCCTTGGCCCCCAATTCCACATACGTCCCACCCGCCGAATACCGTTCAATCACCGAGAGTCGGTTTTCGATGCTGTAGTCGACTTTATAATAGGTCATAGAATCGGCATAATATTCGGCCAGACTAGCATCCGTGAAGGCTGGCGCAACATAGACGAAACCACATTCGGGGCAGATAACGTTGTGCACATCGAAGTGCCATTTGAGGCGTCGCGACGATACAATGCGTTCGTACCTCCAAAGACTTTCAGGCGAAGAACAGCCACAATTGTCACAGGCCCGGGGCTGAGTCTCAATCCTAACTATCTGCTTCTTGATCATTACGGATACATTGTTGATGCATGAAATGGTATGGATATCTTACGAATCGTAATTCATGCAATTCGGCAGCCCAATGGCCCTTCCTTCTCGACAACCCGCAGTTGCAGAGAGTGTGTTCTTGCAGATCATTGACAATATTCCCTTATTTTTTTGATAACAAATTCCTGCTCCGTATCTGTCAGGGAGGGATACATTGGCAGCGACAGACAGCGCTGATAATACCCTTCAGCCTGAGGAAGCGAAGTCACCGATCCAAGACCCTGGTAATACGGCATGGTGTGCACCGGAATATAGTGCACTTGCGCGAAGATCTGCTGCTCTCTCAGGAACTGGTACAGTCCCGGACGATCATCAACCAGAACGACGAATAAGTGGTAGGCGTGGCCGTCATCCACTGGCGGGGAAAGGAATCCAACGGGCGTGTCGGCGAACGCCTCGTGATAGCGTTCGGCGATGGCGCTGCGACGTTGGATCCCGGCATCGGCGCGAAGGAGTTGGGCGGAACCAAGCGCCGCCTGGATGTCGGAGAGACGGTAATTGTATCCCAGTTTCTGCATCTCATAATACCAGCCACCATGCGCAGCACAGAGGCGGTCCGGATCTTTGGTGATGCCATGGGTGCGCAAGAGGCGAATCGCATCGGCCAACTCCGTATGATTAGTCGTCACCATACCGCCCTCACCGCAAGCAATGTGTTTCACAGGATGAAAAGAAAAGATCGCGGCGTCCGCGAAGGCGCCATTTCCGCAGGGTTGCCGCACACCTTTTGAGTCGGTGAAAAAACCTCCGGGGGAATGGCAGGCATCCTCGATGATCCAACAACCGTGTTCGTGGGCCAGAGACCGAAACGCTTCAAGGTCGACCGGGAGACCCGCAAAATCGACGGGAATGATGCCGGCGAACGTTCCGGCCGGATTCGATTCCAACAAGGTGCGAACGTGATCGACATCCAGTAGCGCGGTCGTCGGGTCGACATCGGCAAAGACGACCTCGGCTCCGCAATATCGAACGCAATTTGCGGAAGCGGCAAAGGTGATGGGGGTCGTGATGACTTTCTGTCCGGGTTCGAGGCCCAGAGCCATGGTGCACAGGTGGAGGGCGGCCGTCCCATTCGAGCAAGCAATCGCATGGTCGGCGCCGACATAGCTTGCAAAGGCCTGCTCAAACGCAGCGACAGCGGGACCTTGGGTGAGAAAATCAGACCGAAGCACTTCCGAAACGGCAGCGATATCCGCCTCGGTGATATGTTGGCGACCATAAGGGATCATAACGTTTCTGATGTCCTCTTGATGTTGCAAGAGACGAAAGCAGAGATCTCTTTTCTCTTCATGGCAATGGCTGGAAGTCCGGGGCAACATGGCGTTGGATCTGCTCCCGGATATCCTCAACACTTAAGAAATCTTCGTTGCTACCCGAATTATAGGTAAATCCCTGCTGCACTTTTTTCGCATCAAACGAGGCACAATATTCGTCCACGCTCCAGAATGGGGTGGCGGGACAGATGACATAATAGTTCCCCAGTTTCAGAGTGGAGAACGAATCACTTGCCGTGATCATTTCCTCATGCAGTTTTTCGCCGGGACGAATACCGACGATCTTCTGCTCGCACTCCGGTCCGATTGCTGTCGCCACATCGGTGATCCGGTAGGACGGAATCCGGGGAACAAACACCTCGCCGCCCCACGCATTTTCCAATGAGTGCAGGACCATATTCACGCCGTCCTCAAGCGAGATGCTGAACCGGGTCATCTCGGGGTGGGTAATCGGCAGAACGCCTTCAGCCCTCTTTTTCAAAAAGAACGGAATCACCGAACCCCGTGAGCCAATCACGTTGCCGTAGCGAACGACAGAGAATCTCAAGTCACGACTGCCTTTCATGTTGTTGGCCGCGATGAAGAGTTTGTCAGAGCAAAGTTTTGTCGCCCCATAGAGATTGATGGGCGCGGCGGCTTTGTCGGTCGACAAGGCGACGACTTTCTTCACCTCGGTATCCAGCGCGCCATTGATGACGTTTTCGGCGCCTAGCACGTTGGTCTTGATGCACTCCATCGGGTTGTACTCTGCCGCCGGCACCTGCTTGAGCGCCGCCGCATGAATGATGATGTCGATTCCCTCACAGGCACGGCGGAACCGGTCGCGGTCGCGAACGTCGCCAATAAAATAGCGGAGCTGAGGGTATTCCGAGGTCGGAAACACTTGCGCCATCTCGAACTGCTTCAACTCGTCACGGGAGTAGACGACCAGACGCTTGGGCTTGTACTGAGCCAAGACGGTTTCGATGAACTTTTTACCGAAGGAGCCTGTGCCTCCAGTGACGAGAATAGATTGGTTTTGCAATGACGACATAGCGTTTTTGAACGGGTACCCCGCGCGGAAGATTTTGCAAAGAAAACCTTTGTTGAACTTAAATGCTATAGCAGTCAGACTCCAGAAGCCTCCCCGTGAAACACACCAAGTACATCCTCTTTGCCGTTTTTGGCCTCCTGCTGTTGATGCTTTTCTGGGAGCCGCTAATCAAGTCGAACACCACCTTGTATTCGATGGACCAAGCGCCTCTCTACAAGGAAGATTTCCGCTCATGGAAATTGGATGCCATGAGCGGCGCGTGGTGGGACGACGGACTGGGATCCCCGGGACGCTACAATTTCTATCCCTTGGACCTTCTTGCCGGCGTCATGCCTTCCTACCAGTGGCACCACTGGACCTACATCATCTCCACCCTCCTCTTCGGACTCGCGATCTGGGGGTTCCTCCGCTCCCGCGGATTGCCGGCGTATGCGGCGGGGATGGCGGCGACCGGCGTGGCCTTCTCGGGCTATTCCTTTACCTTGATCTCGGCCGGACACCGGATGGCCTTCTACCTCTATCCTTGTGTCGCGGGACTGTTCCTGTT
>Ga0209186_1001324_pt1 | contig 18529 bp, 22 predicted proteins | sample SidtaG_FD_187426 | JGI IMG/M metagenome (GOLD analysis project Ga0209186, IMG submission 187426) | Marine algal microbial communities from Sidmouth, United Kingdom - Sidmouth_Male2 metaG (SPAdes) (version 2) | ecosystem: Host-associated > Algae > Red algae > Unclassified | place: Sidmouth...
GATCCCAAGCGAATGGGATGACCCGAACGAAAGTCTGTTGCCATCTCGGTCGTCCTTAACCGCACCGGCTCGGGAGCCCCTCGCCCTCCAGGGTTCATTTCGCAGGGTTCCAAACGCGGTCAAATCCAAGGCCGGAAAAGTCTTTCACGTTTGCTGTAGCGAATTCGGTGACGCCATGATGAACCAGAGTCAGTCCGAGGCGGACGTCAAAAATCTTCCGTCGAGGGAAGTTCTTGCGCGCGGCCTTTTTCCACACCGTATCCATGACTGGGCCGCTTTCAATTCGGACGACATTTGATGCATCAAGAAAAGACAGGGCGACATCCACCGCTGCTTTTGCCGACAAGGGCTTGCGCATCACCGCCTTGTTTCGAAGGTGATTGTACAACTCCACCAGAACATAATCCGTGATCCCAACGCGGATCGACGGATGGTCGAAGGTCTCCGTAATGAATGCTGCGGCCTTCGGCTGAAAACGAGAGCTGGGATTTAGTGAGTAGAGAAGAATGTTGGTGTCGATGCCAATCATGAGACCGATCTTAGTTCATCTTCAGCGGCGATCGCGTCCAGATCCAGTTCATCAAAATCTTTGGCGAAAGCACCAGCGGGGAGCACGGGGAGTTGAAACGGCTTGCCCGAAATCGCCGGGTGTGTGCGGCTCATATACTCAAGGCCTCGGCGCATCACCTCTGCCAGCGACATTTCGCGTTGGCGGGCAATCTCTTTCACCCGCTCATACAACGCTTCAGGGATTTGTACCTGTGTTTTTATCATGATGGCAAATTACCATCATGTTGGCACTGCGTCAATGCCGCCCGGCGTAGGTTTTGATCCGTTTGGAAGGGCTTCGTCGTGCCTGCTCAAGCTGATCCACAAGCTTCAGCTTGAGTGCGGCATCGACATTTCCGAACGCAACCGATCCACCTCGCGACCCGCGAGGAGTTCGACGTCGGCGTAGCGCAGCGCGCTGTCTTTGGCCACGTCCCGAACCAACGTGCAGCCCTCGGCCAAGCCCATCGGCAACAGGCCTTCGGCGCGCGCGGTGTCGGCGTTTTCGCATTCGCCGTAGGTCATGTACCAGCCGATGCCGTCCAGCACCGAACCCGCTTTGAGGTCGGTCTTGGCGACCGCGATCACGTCGACCAAATGCTGTTCGGGCGCGAGCGTGACGTCGTCGAAACAGCACAGGCGCGCGATCGAATTGGCCACTTCGAAGTGGCAGAGGTGGTAGGGGTGGTGGAAACTGTACAGCGGACCGTCGCCGAGTTTGTAGTACTTGAGATAGGGACGTTGCGCTTCGTTGTCTTGCACTGCGTAGACGTACACGCCGGGGGCGGGGGCGGCGCCGACGACGTAGTCGACGATGCCCAGACCCTCGAGCAGTTGTTCGGTGGGGTAGAGGTCGATGCACTCGGCGATCGGCGTGCCGCGTTCGACGGTGGGGCCGTGCATGCCGCGTTTGCCGACGCGCATGCCGACGGCGTTCGCCACGCTCGCTTGTTCGAAACTGATTTTGCTGCCGTCCGCGAACGAGGTCACCATGTGCGCTTGCTGGTTGTGCGCCTTGGCGAAGGCCGCCTGCGTGGTCGGGTTGCGGTAAGGGTCTTGCAGGCCTTTAATGTTGCCGCACAGAACCGGGCGCAGGCCCATGCCTTTGACGTAGCGGAACAGGTTGAGCTGCACGCCGGGTTGGTCGCCGTCGGCGACGGTGTAGAGCAGGTCGGCGCGGTCGGCGAGGCGCTTGAGTATCGGGCCGACGGTGGCGTCGACTTCGACATTCATGGTGCACTGGTGCTTGCCGTGTTCGATCGCGGCGAGGGCCACGCGAGTGCCGAACTCGACCGCGCCGGTGACGTCGACCACCACGTCGATATTGCCGGCGGCGCAGAGCGCGAAGGCGTCTTCGGTGATCGCGCGCTGGCCGGACGCGATCGCCGCTTCGATGGCGGCGGCGGAATCACAAACGACGCTGACCTCGGGGTCGACCGAGCCGTCGCTGGCGCAAAAGCAGGCGCGGGCCTTGTCGAGATCGCGGCTAGAGACGGCGACCAGACGCATGCCTTGCATGACGTGGTTGAGCTGCATCGCGACGCCGCGGCCCATGTAGCCGGCGCCGACCATGCCGACGCGGATCAGGTCGCCGTCGCGTTCGCGGCGTTCGAGGGCTTTGTCGACGATGATCATGCGGGGCTTTCGCTCCAGTCGGGCAGGTCGCGGTCGCGTTCGGAGAGCACCTCGGGATCTCCGGGCCAGTCGATGCCGCCGCGTTTGATGGCCGGGTCGTTCCAGCGCAGCGCGCCTTCGTGTCCGGGCGCATAGGCGGCGGTGACTTGGTAGAAAATTTCGGTGTTGGGCGCGGTGGTGTAGAAGCCGTGGGCGAAGCCTTTGGGGATCCACAACGCGACGCCATTTTCCTGGCTGAGTTCGATACCGAACCAATCGAGGTAGGTCGCCGAACCCGGACGCAGATCGACGATCGCGTCGAACAAGGCACCGTGGCTGCAACGCACCAGTTTGTCCTCGGCGTTGTCACCGGTTTGAAAATGCAGACCGCGCAGGGTGCCGGGTTCGGCGCTGCGCGAGAGGTTGGCCTGCACAAATTCAGGCCGACCGAGGCCGGCCACCTCGAACTCGTCTTGGCAGAACGCGCGCGCGAAAAAGCCGCGGTCGTCGCCACGTCGTTCGGGGCGGATCACAAAGGCGCCGGCCAGTGGCGTCGGTTCGAAGATCATTTTTTAAGATTTAAAATATTTAAAATTTAAGATGTTAAATCTCGGTTCACTAGACCGAGCTCTTCCAATGTGTGGTCCACGGCGCGTCGCCAGCGTCCCAGAGTTTCTCCAGGTACATCTTATCGCGCAAGGTGTCCATTGGCTGCCAGAAGCCGTCGTGGCGGAACGCGGCAAGCTTGCCGCCCTTGGCCAGCGCCTCGAGAGGGTCGCGTTCGAACACGGTGTCGTCGCCAGCGATCTCGTCCATTACACTCGGACTCATGACGAAAAAGCCGCCGTTGATCCACGCGCCGTCGCCGTCCGGTTTTTCGCGGAAGCTGTTGATCCGGGTCTGCTCCGGACTCAGCGCGAACGCGCCAAAGCGCCCGGGCGGTTGCACCGCGGTCATGGTCACGGTCGCGGCTTCGCGTTCGTGGAAGGCGACCAAGGCACCGATGTCGATGTCGCTGACACCGTCGCCGTAGGTGCAGCAAAACGGTTCGTCGCCGATGAACTCGCGCACCCGTTTGATCCGCCCGCCGGTCATGGTGTTGAGTCCGGTTTCGGCGAGGGTCACACGCCACGGATCGGTGGAGTGGCGGTGCACTTCCATCTCGCCGGTGCGCATGTCGAAGGTCACATCCTCGGCGGTGCGCATGGCGTAGTCGGCAAAATATTTGCGGATGACGTAGCCTTTGTAACCGCAGCAGATGATGAAATCATCGATGCCGTAGGACGAATAAATTTTCATGATATGCCACAGGATCGGCATGCCGCCGATCTCCACCATCGGCTTAGGCCGCACTTGGCTTTCTTCACTGATCCGTGTGCCGTAACCGCCGGCGAGGATGACTGCTTTCATAGCGCCTTGCTAGTCGCGCGTTCGGGGGTTTGAAAGCACATAGTTCGGGGGTTGGTGAGTGCCGGTAATGCTTTCACTTGTTGTTTCGACTGCCGACAAAAATTCCGGACGCGACCAAGACCATGCCGATCACCGAGGTGAGCTCCGGCGACTCGTCCGGTAGCAGGATCCAAGCGAAGCCAGCGCCGAGCACTGGCACGAGAAATTTCCAGAGGTTCACCGCCGACACTTTTTCGCGTTGCAAGAGGCTAAACCAAATCGCGAACGCGGCCGCCGACAGGAACGCGAGGTAGACCAAGGTCCCCCAGAACGCGGCCGGCACTGCGCGCAAATTCTGTGGCCCCTCCAGCAGCAATCCCACCGCCAACAAACCCGCGCCGCCGAGCAACATCTGCACGCAGTTGAGTTGGATCGGTCGCGTCCCTGCCGGTGCGCGTGCCACCAGAATATTGCCGACTGAGCTGACGACGCTCGCGCCGAGCAGGACCAGCATGCCGAACACCTCGCTGCGTCCAACCGGGTCCCAAGGTTTACTGCCGAACGCGATCACCGCTACGCCGAGCAAGCCGAGCAGAAAGGCGACGTTCTTGCGTGAGGTCATCTTGTCGTTGGGCATCCACCAGTGCGCCATCCAGGCGACTATCACCGGCGAGGCACCGATGACAATTGCTGCTTGCGCGCCGCGCACGAGGGTCAGACCATAAAAGAACGCGCTGTAGAGCAGGAAGGTGTTGCACAGCGAGACCCCCCACGTGTGTGGCCGCATCGCGAGTCGGACCAGGTCGCCGGGTTTGCGCCAGCCCGCTTGGCCATCGGCGCTCTTGCTAAAGCCGACAACCGGCAGTTGCATCGCCCCGCCGAGCAGGAACCGGAGTCCGGCGAAGGTGAACATCGGCATGAAGCCGAGTCCGAACTTCACCCCGACAAAGGCGCTCGCCCACAACGTGCAGGCGGTAATGGCTCCGAGTTTCGAGGATGTTCGCATCAGGGGCAAGGCCCTGCAGGACGGTTGCCAAGGCTGCAAGCGTAATGGAACTTCGCCAAGACCGAGGCTCCGTTATTCGTGTTTCGGGGGTCCCTCGTGTGCTACGGCTTCAGGGCCATCAGCAGGGTCTCCAACTCGTCGGCAACATCTTGGGTACTCGGAAACGGATAGGGTGATTTTCGCTTTGAGCTAAGCCGGAAGGCGGGGCGTAGACGATGGATTTGGGAGCGAAGGGTGGCTTCGCTTTGTCTGCGGTACCGGGCCAGTTCGGCGAGGTCGCCGTGACCATCCAGGAACGGACGCAAATCGTCGAAGGCCGCGCCGCGTCCGTTTTCGTGCCATTCCGCCGCGATTGCATCGAGGGCTTCCCGGATCAGACAGGTCACTTCAGACGTGTCCGAAGAGATTTATTTAAAAGCCCTACCGGGGTGAACCGCTCCACACCAAAGGACGTGAGATGATCGGCTCCCTCGACGACGAATAGCCGGGCGGAATTTCTCAAGGGCTTTCGAGCATATTGCGCACGTTCGGCGAGGTCACCGTGGCCCACGTCAGCCTGTCCATTTTTGACTTAGCGCGGAACCATGCGAATCGCCCGCAGATCCAGTAGGGTTTTTTTGCGGCCTAGTCTTCCAGCATGAGTCCTTTGGTTCACGCCGCCAACTTTGCCATCCGCCCTTCCTGTTTGTGTGAAAATATCCGTTCCAGTTGCCGGCAATTTTGTTACAATCCCTCTGGTTTTATTGACCCATAACCCTGAACCCCAACCCGCAACAGAAGGAACACTGTAATGAAGACCCATCTCCGCATCGCCGCCGTTCTGGCATTCTTCGCACTGCTCTCCGGAGTCACCACCGCGCAAGAGAGCACCATGCTCCGCTCCGCCGATGAAAAGCTGATCCAGCTGAGCCTGTTCAATCCGGTGCAGCTGTATGATGAAAGCACCTCGGTACGCGGACTTCGACTTGGTTTGATTTACGGCAAGAACCACAATCTCTCCGGCGTCGACTACGGTTTGGTCAACAAACTTACCGGCAACATGACCGGCTGGCAGCACGGCCTGTGGAACGATGTCGATGGCGACACGCTGGGCTGGCAAGACGGCTTGGTCAACATCACCCGCGGCGACATGACCGGCTTTCAAGGCGGCGCGGTCAACTATACCGGTGGCTTGATGACTGGCGTTCAAGGCGGGGTGGTGAACATCAGCGGCAGCACCCGCGGCGTCCAGTTCGGCCTCTATAACCAGACCGAGGAAATCGTCGAAGGCCTCCAAGTTGGCCTGCTGAACTTCAACCGCAGCAACGATCCGTTCGCCTTTCTGCCGATCGTAAACTGGCACTTTTAGTCCGGTTAAACCCAAGCCAACCGAGGCTGTTGCAAAGGGGCGTTTGGCAAACGCCCCTTTTTTGGATTCATTTTGAGGTTGTTTTCCACAGCCTATTAACAAATTATTAACAAATGAACCTGAGCACGAAATCTATTTCTGTGCCGTGTACGCTCATCTGTGCGATTGGGCTAAGCCTGTTGTTCACGGGCTGTACGGCCACCAGCATTGACGGCATGCGTCGACCGGCGGTCGAACGTATCGGCGGCTATCCTGACCGCGCCGCGAACGAACTGAATCTGCCCTACCGCAAACGGGTTGACGAATTGTTCCAAAATGGTGGCCGACTGAATTCCGAACTCAACACCCGGCAAATGGCGCGGGACGGCGGCGGCATGCTCGAGTCGCAGAGCGTGCAGCGCAATATCGACAATCTGAAGGAGGAGCAGGCGTTCCTCAAACGCAAGATCGCCGACATGAACCAGAAAGCGGAGAAAGCCAATTCGTCTGGCCGCGCCGAGGAGCAAGCGATCTCCAATGCCAATTCGGCGCTGCGCAGGCAGCTGGAGTCGCAATCGTTGCAAATCGAATCGCTGCAAGAGCAAATCGCGATGTTGCAGGGATCCTACGGCGAGTCTTACAGCTACACGCCGCCGCAAACGTATACGCCGGAGCAAACCTACGCCCCGCCAGCCCAGCCCTATACTCCGCCGCAAACTTACTCGCCGCCGCAAACGTATACGCAGCCTCAGCAGAACTACACGCAGTCGCAGCCCTATAATCCCCCGGTCTACGAAGCGCCCTATCAGGTGCCGAAACCGCAAACGGTGTACCAGTCCCCCGCGCCTCGATACACTCAACCGCCGGTGGTTGAAGTCCCGAATATCATGTACGAGGACCCGAGCATCGTCCACGCCCCGCCGGTCTTTCGCGAACCGGAACCCTTGTATGCGCCCCAAGTTGAGCTACCGCAGACCCCACGAGCTCGGGTGATCCAGCAGGAAGTCGCGCGGACGCCCACCACGGTCGTCATTCCAAAAGATCCGGTGCGTCCGAGTCGGCACAAAGTTCGGCCGGGTGAATATTTGTCAACGATCGCTAGCCGTTACTCGGTCTCGATGCCGGACATCCTCGCGGCGAATCCTGAAATCGACCCCAATCGCTTGCGGGTCGGTCAACTCATCAAAATCCCCTAAGCCGTGGCGGACGACGAAGATTTACTCGGGCAGTTCCCCGAGATCCCGGAAATTCTGCATTCGCTGGAATTTGACTCCCCGTTCAAACGCTGCACTCAATGCCAAGCGGAGCTCGGCTCCGAGGAAACGTTTCAGTTGCAAAAGGTGATGAAGCGGGGCGAACCGATCATGGAGTTCGCGCTGTGTGAGGAGTGCCACGACGAGCTGATCGATTCGTTTTCCGAAGAGACCAAGAACCGGCTCGAAGACTACTACGAGAAAAACGCGATCAGCGATTTCAATATCGAGACCTGCATTTTTTGCGGGATCCCCCGTCGCGAGTTGGAGGAATACAATGTTTCCGGCCACTGCATTGCCGATCGGCTCTTGGTCGGTTCGTGTATTTGTTTTGATTGCCTCATGAAGATCCAGCCATTGTTGTCGAAGCAGACGCGCGATTCGCGTGACCGCTTCCGCGAACGGAATTTCCCTGGCGTTCCGGCCGACGCTAGGCCGATGCTGGTGTGATCCTCATGGTTGAGTCCAGGCCTTGCGTTCTGAGCCGCCTGTTTTTGTCATCTGTGGTCAGTGATCGATAATGACGGACCGATTTTCTGAATCCACGGTGGATCGACTGCGCACGAATGAGCTTGTTGTTTAACCGTTCCGCTTCATGCCATGCGTTGTGAAAGGACCTTCTCATTCTGGCAAGCTGCGGGCGGTCTTGTTGCTGCTATTCGTGCTCGCCGTGACCACAATGTTACTGGTGGTTCGCTTGGTGTTTGGGGCGTGGTTTTGGGAGGTTCAGGGCTGGGCGGTTGTTACGCTGGTAATGATGATCGTGCTCACGCGGATCATTCACGGTCTCGGCCGGCGACTCGGCACAGAACGCGGCGGCGCGGCCTTGATGCTCGGGGCGAATTTTGGGCGAATGGGTATCGGCGTAATCGCCATGGCGTTGGTGCTAATTGAGCACCGCGCAAAATTCTCACCGTTTTTCACTAGTACAATGGTTGGGTATATGTATTACCTCGTAGCCGAAATTTTTGAACTACGAACGGATTCTTTGCGTGATTAACCCACAACTACTTATGAATGAAGGACTTATGGCGTCAATCTCGCTCGACAAGGTGATCAATTGGGTCATGGGCCACGTCGTCGACAACGAGAAATACTTCGCTGTTGGTCCCCTGAAGTTGTTCGGGTTGGACCTCAAAACCCCGTCAATCAGCCTGTTTGGCATGGAGCACTACGCAGCGATCACCTCGCATTATGTGTACTTGCTGCTGGGACTTGTCGTCTTTCTCTTGCTGATGATTTTCGGCTACAAGAAAGGGGTTGGCGCGCCGTCTGGCATCGCCAAATTGCTCGAACCCGTCATCGTTTATGTGCGCGACGAGATCTGCAAGCCCAACCTTGGTCCAAAAGACGGTCGCAAACTGGCACCGTGGTTCCTCACTTTTTTCTTCCTCGTCCTGTTTCTCAACCTGATGGGCCTGATCCCTGGCTTCGGTTCCGTGACCGGTAACTTGATGTTCACCATGGCGGTTGCCTCCGTCGTGCTGTTTTTCATGACGTTTTATGTCCTATTCAAAAATGGTCCCAAGGCGTGGTTTTCGGCCTTCGTGCCGCACGGCGTGCCTTTACCCATTTTGCTGTTGGTGACGCCGCTCGAGATCATCGGTCTGCTCATCAAGTCCGGCGTGCTTGGACTGCGTCTCTTCGCCAACTTACTCGCCGGGCACATCGCCCTGCTCATCATGATGGGCTTGGTGCTCGCGTTCGGCCTGATCGGTGCGTTCTTCACACCACTGGTCATCTTCGTGTTTATGTTGGAGATTCTCGTCGCCTTTCTCCAAGCCTACATCTTTACCATGCTTGCCGCGCTCTTTGTCGGCCAAGTGCTTCACCCGGCTCACTGATTCCACGATCACGCCCGCCATTTTCACTACAATCAAAACAACTACACAAACAACCTAAGGAACTCGGACAATGACACGCAAATGGGTCACCCTCCTTCTCGCACCTATCGCAATGGCTCCGGCCGCTTTCGGACAAGACGTCGCTGATGGCGTCGTTGAAGCCGCCGTCAACCCCCTCATCGGCCTCGGCGCCATTGGCGCCGGTCTCGTTGTCATCGGCACCGCTCTCGGTATCGGCAAAGTCGCCGCCTCCGCCCTCGAAGGGATGGCGCGCCAACCGGAAGCCTCCGGCACCCTCCAAACCAACATGCTGATTGCTGCCGCCCTCGTCGAAGGTGTGGCTCTGTTCTGCGCCATCATCTGCCTGCTTTCCGTACTGGCGAAGTAACGCGTTCATTCGCAGCGGGATTTTTCCAACGACGTCCGCGTTCGCCTGTTTGGGCTGCGATGGACAAAGGGAACCGACATGAAAGCATTGCAGCAATTGCAGCGACCTCCCACGGCGTTGATGGCGTTCGGCCTTGTGCTGGCGCCGTCCTTGTCCATGGCGGCGAGCGGAGAGGAATCCGTGGAGTTGATCAAAATCAACTTCGGGATGTTCATCCTCTTCCTGCTCACCTTCATGTTCGCAGCCTTTCTCCTCAACAAGTTTGCCTTTGGCCCGATTCTGGCCGGACTCGACGCCCGCGATGAGCGGATTACGAGTTCGATCGAGAACGCCGAAAAGGTCGAGCAGGAGATGGCCGAGATCGACACCAAACGTGCTACCATCATCGACGGCGCCGACGAGCAGGCCAAGTCGATCCTCGACGAAGCCCGCAAAGGCGGCAACGAACTCAAGCGCGTGATGGAAGAAGAGGGCAAAGAAGAAGCCCGCATCATGCGTGAAAACGCCGAGCGGGAAATCCGCTCCGCCGAAGAGAAAGCACGTGCCGACCTCAAGCTCGAAAGCGCCGACATGGCCGTGCAACTCGCCCGGCAAGTCTTGGGCGAGGAACTCAAGACCAACGGCGACGCGTTCGTCAACAAGCTCATTAAAGAGCTGTAATCGACCCGTGAACCAGGAACAGCCCCCGAGATGATTTCCACTGTCGCCCGCCGCTACGCCGAGGCCTTGTTCGACGTCGCCAAAGACAAGAAGGCCTTGAAAAAAGTTCGAGAGGAAATGGATGCGCTCACCAAGCTCGCCGATACCTCCGACGATTTCACCGCTTTCCTGCGCAACCCCGTCATCAAAGACGAGGGGCGCGTCGCGGTGTTCGACCAAGCGCTGAAGAACACCAAGTCGCCGACGCGCAACTTTCTCCGCTTGTTGGTGGATAAAAAGCGCACGGCGATCCTGCCCGACATCGGTCGCGCGTTCGCTGAACTCCACGACGAGGCGGAGGGTATCCTCCAAGTCACCGTGACCGCAGCCCAGGCGTTCAGCGCCGCGCAATCCACAGCGCTGAGCACCAAACTCGCTGCGAAATACAACAAGAAGATCGTCCTTCAGACCGAGGTCGATGAAGAGCTGCTCGGCGGCTTCCGTTATCGGATCGGCGATGAAATCACCGACCTGAGCATCTCCCACAAACTCGAACAATTTCGGATGAAGGTTCTCAACACCTGAGCATCCACCTACGCTAATCAAGGACCACTAGGACACCCCCATGGCCATCGATATCAAACCGGACGAAATTTCGTCCATCCTCAAGCGCCAGCTTAAAGAGTTTAACCAAAAAACCGACGTCTACGAAGTCGGCTCCGTCCTCAGTGTCGGTGACGGCATCGCCCGTGTCCACGGACTTAGCGGCGTGCAAGCCGGCGAGCTCGTGGAATTCCCCGGCGGCCTGAAAGGCGTCGCCCTCAACCTCGAGGAAGACAATGTCGGCGTCGCCATCTTCGGTTCCGACACCGGCGTGAAAGAAGGCGACGAAGTGCGCCGCACTCAAGAAATCGCCTCGGTCCCAATCGGTGAAGCCCTAGTCGGCCGCGTGGTCGACGCGCTCGGCAACGTCATCGACGGCGGCCCGCCCTTGAAAACCAAGAAGCGTGCCGTCATCGAACGCAAAGCCCCCGGCATCATCGAACGGAAAGACGTGCACGAGCCGATGCAGACCGGTATCAAAGTGATCGACGCGCTCACGCCCATTGGCCGTGGCCAGCGCGAACTTATCATTGGTGACCGTAAAACCGGCAAGACCGCGCTCGCGATCGACACCATCATCAACCAGCGCGGCGAAGACGTCTACTGCTTCTACGTGGCCATCGGCCAGAAGCGCTCCACCGTCGCCCAGGTCGCCGAGACCCTCAAGAAGTTCGGCGCGATGGAATATACCACCATTATCTCCGCCACCGCCTCCGACCCAGCGCCGATGCAGTATCTGGCACCGTTCACCGGTACTGCGATGGCCGAGTACTTTCGCGACACCGGCAAGCACGCGCTCATCATTTACGACGATCTCACCAAGCAAGCGCAGGCCTACCGCCAGCTCTCGCTGCTGTTGCGCCGCCCGCCCGGACGTGAAGCTTATCCCGGTGACATCTTCTACTTACACTCCAGACTGCTCGAACGCTCCGCGAAAATGAGCGACGCCGAGGGTGGTGGTTCGTTGACCTCCCTGCCGATCATCGAAACGCAGGACGGCGACGTGTCCGCCTACATTCCGACCAACGTGATCTCGATCACCGACGGTCAGATTTTCCTCGAAGCCGACTTGTTCAACTCCGGACAGCGCCCCGCCATCAACCCCGGTCTGTCCGTCTCCCGTGTGGGTGGCGACGCACAGATCAGCGCGATGAAAAAGGCCGCCGGTTCACTCCGCCTCGAACTCGCCCAGTACCGCGAGCTCGCCGCCTTCTCGCAGTTCGCGTCCGATCTCGACGAAAGTACCCGCAAGCAGCTCGAACGCGGTCAGCGCCTGATGCAAGTCATCAAGCAGGGCGTCAACGTCCCGCTCGATGTCGCCAAGCAGGTCGCCATGATCTACGCCGGTACGAAAGGCTTCCTCGACGAAGTTCCGCCCGCTCGGATCACCGCCTTTGAAGCCGAGTTCAATCAGGCGCTCGACTCCAAATACGCCGACTGGGTTCGCCTCTTCCACAAAGAGAAGAAGCTCACCGACGGCGTGGTCGAAGAACTAGAACGCATCCTCGAAGACTTTAACCGGACTTTCGAGTAGTCGGTAGTGAGTAGCCAGTAGTCAGGTGCACCAGGCAGGTTAGACATTGAGTAACACAAAAACATTTGAAGATTTGAAGGTGTGGCAGAAAGCCCATGCCTTCACCTTGGCTGTTTATCGCGTATCCGCTGCCTTTCCGAAGTCTGAAAAGTTTGGTCTCACCTCTCAGCTGCGCCGTTCGGCTTCTTCAGGTCCAACCAACTCCTCCACCGCCCCCCCCGGTGACCGACCTCACGGACGACCAACTACCTGTTGGCTTTGAATTAACCGTCGACTACGAACCCATCTCTTCCTAACTCCTTCCTCGCTACTCCCTACCGACTACTGGCTACTCAACATGCCTTCCATTAAAGAATACAATCGCAAACTCGCGAGTCTTAAAAACACGGTCAAAATCACCAAGACCATGAAGATGGTGTCGGCGAGTAAACTGCGGCGTGCCCAAGACAATCAGAAGCATGCTTCCGATTACGCGTTGGAAGTAAACGAACTTATCTACCGCGTAAGTGGGGGCATCGAAGATGGCAGCCATCCGCTGATGACACCGCGCGCGAACCCGAAAAAGCAGCTCATTGTCTTGTTCACTTCGGACAAAGGTCTCTGCGCCGGCTTCAATAACAACTTGCTGCGCTTCGCCGAACGCCACGCTGCGGCCCAGGCCGAAAAAGGGACTGAAGTCTCGTTTGTCTGCTGCGGACGTCGCGGCAACAACCACTTCAAACGTCGTGGCGACATCCGTCACTTCTTCGACGAGCAGGCCAGCGCCTCGCCGAGTCCGGAGAACTCCATCGAAGTCGCCGACATGGCCTGCGCTGATTTCCAGAGTGGCGAGTACGACGAAGTAATTTTGATGTACAACCACTTCATCAGTCCGTTGTCGCAAAAGCCGACCATCGAGACGCTCTTGCCGATGACGGGCAACGACTTCGCGCCACCGGCTGACGCCGGTTCGCTGTCGACCGAGTTCATCGCCGAACCCTCCGTGCTCAAGTTGATCGACGTGCTCATTCCGAAGCTCGTCAACTTCAAGATCTTCTATGCCATGCTCGAAAACGCCGCCGGCGAACACGGCGCCCGCATGACCGCGATGGACAACGCCACCAACAACGCCAACGATTTGATCGACACGTACAAACTCAAACGCAACCGGGCTCGCCAGGCCGCCATCACCACCGAGTTGATCGAAATCATCTCCGGTGCGGAAGCGCTTTAAACGACTTTATTTTTCTCTAGGAGAATCCCACATGGCCGCAAAGACCGCGAAAAAGAAAACCACCGCGAAAAAGAAAACACCCGCGAAAAACAAAACCGCCGCGAAGACAGCCGCGAAGACACTGACGCCCGGCAAGATCACTCAGATCCTTGGCGCCGTCGTCGACGTGAGTTTCCCGGAAGGTCACATGCCGCCGATTCTCGCCGCACTCAAATTGACCAACGAAAGTATCGACGACCGTGAGGACAATCTCACGCTCGAAGTCGCCCAGCACCTCGGCAACAATATCTGCCGCACCATCGCGCTCGACACCACCGACGGCCTCGTTCGTGGCGCGGAAGTGCGTAACACCGGCGATGTGATCAAAATGCCCGTGGGTAGTGGCACGCTCGGTCGGGTGATGAACCTGCTCGGCGAGCCCATTGACAACGAAGGTCCGATCAAAGCCGACGAACTCTTTCCGATTCACCGCGACGCGCCCGGCTTCGCTGAACAGGACACCAGCCAAGCCGTCCTCGTGACCGGCATCAAAGTGGTCGACCTGCTCGCCCCCTACCGCAAAGGCGGAAAGATCGGCCTGTTCGGCGGTGCCGGTGTGGGCAAGACCGTTCTGATTCAAGAACTCATTTACAACATCGCCAAAGACCACGGTGGCTACTCCGTGTTCGCCGGCGTTGGCGAACGTACCCGTGAGGGTACCGCGCTGCGCGGCGAGATGGAAGAGTCCGGCGTGATCAGCAAGACCGCCATGGTGTTCGGTCAGATGAACGAGCCGCCCGGCGCCCGCGCCCGTGTCGCCTTGTCCGCCCTGACCATCGCTGAGTATTTCCGTGACGTCGAGAATCTCGACGTGCTGCTGTTCGTCGACAACATCTTCCGCTTCACTCAGGCCGGTGCGGAAATGTCCGCGACCCTCGGTCGTATTCCCTCTGCGGTGGGTTACCAGCCGACGCTCGGTACCGACATGGGTGCCTTGCAAGAACGGATCACCTCGACTAAAGCCGGTTCGATTACGTCCATTCAGGCCGTCTACGTCCCCGCCGATGATTACACCGACCCGGCGCCGGCCACGACCTTCGCTCACTTGGACGCGACCACCGAACTGTCCCGCCCAATCGCCGAACTCGGCATCTACCCGGCGGTGGATCCGTTGTCCTCCAGTTCGACCATGCTTGCTCCTGAGATCGTCGGTGCCGAGCACTACGAAGTGGCGCAAGGCGTGAAAGAGATTCTGCAGAAGTACAAAGAACTGCAGGACATCATCGCCATTCTCGGTATGGACGAACTGTCCGAGGAAGACCGCCTCACGGTGCAACGCGCTCGTAAAGTGCAGCGCTTCCTCAGCCAGCCGTTCTCGGTGGCCAAGCAGTTCACCGGCATGGACGGAAAATCGGTGCCGCTCGAAGACACCATTCGTTCGTTCAAAGAGATTCTCGAAGGTCAGCACGATGACTTGCCCGAGGGCGCGTTCTTTTACGTCGGCGCGATCGACGAAGCGGTCGAAAAAGCCAAAGACATGTAATCCGGACGACCTCATGGCCCAAAGTTCCAGCTATTCCTTTAAAATCACCACCATGCTCGGTGTCGCCTATGAAGGCTCCGTGGAATCGGTGGTGGCCCCCGCCATCGAAGGCCAAGTCGGTATTCTTGCCGGTCACGCCCCAATGATCTGCGCCACCCGTCCCGGAAAAGTCACCGTGCGTTCGGGCGCAAACACAACCACCTTCGAGGTGGGCGAGGGAACCCTCGAGGTGAAAGAAAAATCCACCGTGCTACTCGTCGGTTTCGCCACCGAACTCTAATCGGGGACGACCTTCCACCTTCTTCCGCACCGGCGGTTGCCTCTCAGCAACCGCCGTTTCTGTCATGTCCACGCGCACTGAATCATCCCCGAATCCCGAGTCGGAATCGACGAATTCATCCGCGGCATTTTCGACCCCTTCCGCTCCAAAATGGCTTGGCGTTCTTGGTGCGTTTTGGGCGGTGATCGGACTCAGCCTGTTGCTCGGCTTTGCCGCGTTCCGGCTTGGCAAAAAAGCCATGGAGGCCTGGGGCATGAACGCCGACTGGGAAATCTGGCATTGGTTCGTCTTAGGTGGATGGCTGGTGTTTATGGGCTATTCCGAAGGCTACAAAGGCTTTCAAAAAGCCTTCTCGCCGCGCGCGGCCGCGCGCACCCGTGTGGTTCGGGATCGGCCAACCTGGCTGCGCGTTCTGTTCGCTCCGCTGTTCATTATGTGTTTCTTCGACGCGACCAAGAAGCGCCTGATCATCGCCTACGTGCTCACCGCCATGATCATCGGCTTCATCCTATTGTTCCGTCTCATCGGCCAGCCACTGAAAGGCATTCTCGACGCGGGTGTGGTGTTCGGACTCAGCTGGGGCCTGGTTTCCTACTTCTACTTTCTTGTTCCGGCGCTGACCAAGGCTGCGTTCGGGGTGGATCCGGAAGTGGCGCAGACAGTTGCCGGTAGTCAGTAGCTGGTATCCGGAAATTAGTAGTCGGTGGCCTAGACTCAATTGTCAGTGGCCTGTATTACCCTAGGGCGCAGCCCCCCAAACCCGCATCCCGATCTCGCGGTGGAGGTGCTTTCGAAATCGACCGAAAAAAACGACCGCGGTGTGAAGTTCGAAGACTTTGCCGCGCACGGCGTCGGCGAATATTGGATCATCGACACCGATACCGAAACCATCGAGCAATACCTGCTAAAGGACCACACCTTCGAACTGCGCATGAAAGCCGGGTCGGGAGAATTGGTCAGCGAGATCGTCGTAGGGTTTGAGATTCCTGTGAAAGCCATCTTTGACGAGCAGGCCAATCTCGCGGCGCTGCGCGAGCTGTTGTAGCCTCGACTTTCGTTCATTTTCCTTATGGCAGGACCTTGCCATAGAGTGGCGGAAGGTTGCCACACCATGGCAGAACCTTGCCATACTATGGCAAATGTTTGCTATATGGCGGATCGGTTGCAGCTCATCTCTCGCGCTTGGGTCCCCGGCGTTTTGGCGCTGAAACGTGGTGAAAAATGGTCATTTCAAGCGCGTGACCGCGCTTGTATTTGACGAAGCCAGTTCGAAGCATCCGACAATCTCAGTTTCGCCGTCGGTTTGGCCGCGACCGAGGGAACGCCGGGTATCCGCAATCTTTCTCTCACCCTAACCGACGAACCCCCGGTTAAAAAAGGCGCGGGAAATGTCCTCGATGACGCAGTCGACGTGGACGAAATCACCGCTGCGGACCTTCTTGCCGAATTCCGCGCCGACGCCGACGCGGCCAAAGCCAAGTACGCCGAACCGGTGGCGCTCAATGGGCCGGTGACTAGCGTCAGCAAGGGCCAGGGTGATGGCGTTTACATTTTTGAACTCGAGTTTGGCGCGGTCAAGCTCGTCGGCCTCGGTTCGGAACTTGGTGCAGACAACATGCGCTCGCTGGCGAGCAAACTACAACAGGGCAAGGCGCGGTTGGCCAGCATGCAGCAATCGCCGAAGTGGGCCTCCTTCGGCGCTGAGGAAAAAGCAGGGCACGCCCGCTCGTGCTTCCCCACGCTTCACGCTACTGCCACCATCACCGGCCTCAAAGGCACTTCGATCGAATGCGGCCGGTCCTCGAACCTCTCTTTGGAATAACGGGCTTCGTTCACGGCACGAGTGTCGTCAACGACGTACCCACCTATTAAGAGTTGAAACGCAAGGAGAACGTTGCGCCGGATCCTTCGGTATCTGTCAACTTGAGTTCGGCGCCGAGTTGAGCGGCGAGGCGGCGTGACAGGGCGAGTCCAAGGCCCACGCCTGGGGCCGAACCGGCGGCGGCGGCGGCGGACTTGTGGAACGGTTGGAATAGTTTGCGGCGTTCGGACGGGGGGATGCCGGGGCCGTAATCGCGGAGGAGAATCTGCCGGCCTGACTGGTGGAGTTCGAGCTGGGGGCGTTCGGGGTCGATGGCGTATTTGCAGGCGTTGTCGACGAGGTTGAACAGGATTTGTTCGACTGCTACCGGGTCGGTTTCCAAGGGGGAGTCTTGCGCTTTTTCCACCGTCAGTTCGAACGCGGCTAAGGCTGCGCGTTCGCGCAGACGCGGCGTGGCGCGTTCGAGGATGGCGTGCAGGCTGGTGGCCTCCATGCGACGCGCGCCCGGACCGTGTTCGAGGCCGGCGTAGGCGAGTACGTTTTCGACCAAGTGACCGAGGCGTCGGGACTCGCCTTGGATGCGGCGGGAGATCTGCGCGCGTTGTTCGGGGTCGGAGACGACGTTATCGGCGAGCAGGTCGGCGTTCATTTGCAGGCCGGTGAGTGGTGTTCGCAGTTCGTGGGTGACGGCGGAGACGAAGTCGCCGCGACGACGGGACAGACGTAAGATCCCGAACAGCAGCGATCCGGTGGCGAGGGCGGCCAGCAACAAGCCGGCCCAGGAGGCGGCGAGCGGGCCGCGCAGCGAGAACGGGGCCGGTGGCGGGGCGCCGGTGACCGGACCGGGTTCGATCCCGATCGGTAGCGAGGCGAGACTGCGGTTGGCGTCGCGTTCGGAGGTGTCGGGATGGTTCGGGTCTTCTGGGTTGCTGAGCGGAATGAGGGTTGCACTGGGCAGGAGGGTGGCCACTTCAGCCAGCAGGTGGCGTTCGAGCGCGGGCCAGTCGAGCCAGAACCCTTGGATCTCGGAGACGCCTTGAACGCGCACCCGGCGCGCCAGCACCAGTAAGTCGTTGATCCACATCGGCCGCATCCGGTCCTCCGGCCAAGCGGCGTTTTCGGGTCCGAAGATGGAGTCGCTGAGGGTGTCGCAGGCGCAGTTGTCGCTGACGACTTTTAGGCGCAGGCGCGACCCATCGACGGTCGAGGTGGTGATCCAGTTTGGGTCGGGCACTTGGGGCGAGGCGATCTCGTCGATGGAGGACGCGGAGCAGGTGAAGTGGACGTTGATGTAGCGGGGGGTGCGCTGTTGCAGCGGCGAAGGTTCGTCGTCGTGATAGTCCTCCGCCGGGCGGTTGGACTCCTGTTGGAGCAGCGGCGCGATGATCGAATCCATCTTGAACAGCGCCAGGCGGATTTGGGTCTCGCGCGAGGCCTCGGCGAGCGTTGCACTGTGTTCGCGTTGCAAGCGGAGGGCGCGCTGGGTGCTCCACGCCGTCGTCGCGATCAGGGCGACGAGCGCGAGCAGGAAGACGGGCCATATCCA
>Ga0209186_1001325_pt1 | contig 18522 bp, 28 predicted proteins | sample SidtaG_FD_187426 | JGI IMG/M metagenome (GOLD analysis project Ga0209186, IMG submission 187426) | Marine algal microbial communities from Sidmouth, United Kingdom - Sidmouth_Male2 metaG (SPAdes) (version 2) | ecosystem: Host-associated > Algae > Red algae > Unclassified | place: Sidmouth...
TTGACCGCTGACCCGAATGGTGTGTAGGATGTCTGCAGAGGCAATTAAGCCGAACCCCAAAAGGAAATCCATGAACATCATCGACATCAACACCACCAAGATCATCCGCCCAGCAACGTACGCCGAGGCCGCCGAGTCACTCCGCGCAGGAATTGAAGGCAACTTCAATATCCCGGACCACGGAGAAACCGTGTATGTGGATGTTGAGGTCTTGGAGTTCGAAGGTACTATTAAAAAGCTTCGCGACGAGGCTGCGTCCGCGGGCGACAGCGACATGGTCGAGATCTGCGATACTGCACTTGTCAGTGATCTGGATAAAGGTGACGTGCGCGAAGCGATGGCTGTCGTGTTCGAAGTTTTGGCCGCCGCCGAACACGCAGTCGAAGCATGAAGCCAGATAACCGCAAACGCAAACGCGGTGGACAGCCCGGCAACCAGAACGGCCGGGCTGAAGTCACCCGCGAAAACAAGGTCACAGTCAGATTTTCGGACGCGGAACTCGAAATGATCCGTAAGGAATCAGACGGCCCGATCGCGGCCTACGTGCGCCGGAAAGCCCTAGAATAGAAAGCCCGCCTTTCTGGCGGGCTTTTTTTGTATGGCAAGCCCCTGCCATAGTGTGGCGAACCCTTGCCACATTGTGGCAGAACCCCGCCACAGCATGGCAAGCGGCTGCCATATGGAAAAGGGGGGGTTTACCGTATCCGCCTGCCGCCGCTATTCTCGGCGGCGATGGGAAACACCTACGATCCGGCGCTTTGGACCGGCACGACTTACCACGACTGCAACGATGCCGGCGGCGCGTACAACTTCGCCGGGATCGAGGAAAAGCTGCCGTTCTCGGTGGCCTCGCTTGAGATCAACTACAAAGACGGCGCGACCGGCGCCGGCCCGGTGGTTATCGGCCTTGAACGGATTTGCGACAATGAGGTGCAATACCGCGCCCCGATTCTTTGCTACGCCTGCCCGACCACCGGCGGCACGATCCGGCTAAACCTGCCGCCGAACGTGCTGCACTCGCCGCCGGGGATCACCAGCAGCGACAACCCGATGTTTCCGGCCTGGCTCACGGCGGCGTGCTCGCCCTGCGTGGTCGGTGCCCGCCCCGCGGTCGACCCCGACGCGCCGACCCTACCGGCCGGCACCTGTTGGGACCGGCTGTACGTCGAGGACGGCAGCGGCCTCCCCTACTTTATCCGCCTCGAACTCGCGGCGGCCGGCGACAGCGCCGACCAAAACGCACCCTCGTTCCTGGTCGATGGCAAACCCGTCGACTGTTCCACCACCCCCGGCGATGGCACCGGCACCGGCCCGATCCCGCCGGGCTGCGTCGTCATTTCAGTCGAAGAATTTTCAACCTCCCCCGGAGCCACCATGTCCTGCCGATGCTGCACTTTTCTCGAACAACCCGGAGGCCCCTGCCCCGATCCCGCCACCGCCCCGACCGCCCCGCCGGCCACGCCAAACCCCGGCGAAACCCTGCTCGAAGTATACGACGATTGCCTGCTCGGCTGGACCTGGGACGGCTCCGCATGGGCTCTGAATTTCAACATGCCGCTCGGCGATCAAGTGAGCTTCGACGACAACGGTGACGGCACCTACACCGTGACGGTGAACGGCGTGGCCAACACGTTCCGGACCTGCTGCCCGACCCACGCCGAACTGCCGGCCACGCTCGACTGCAGCGATGCGGTGGCGGTCGCGGCCTATCTCGGGACGCAAACCAGCCAGGACGCCGGCAGCACCTTGGCCTGCATCGGATCCGGCAGCGCCGGCGATCCCGACTGGATTTTCCAGTTTGCGGACACCGATGGCGACGGCGTCGGCGATAAGTGGATCACGATCAAAAAACCGAGCGACTGCAACGACTGCAGCGCCTACTTGGTCGACCTCGCCGACCTCGCCGCCAACCCGCCGCCGTTCCCCGACCAACCGGCCAACGGCAGCGGCCCCGGCGGTGCCCCTGGATATATTTGGAATATCGCGCTGCAGACATGGGAGGTGGATTGCTGCCCGGACATCGTCGCGCAGCAGAGCTGCACTTGCGAGGGCGGCGTCGTGACCACCACCGAAACGTATGCCTACAGCAACGGCGCGCCGCTCACCGACGCGGACGATCTTTACACCTTCCAGATCGACGGCGCGGCCGGCACGATCTGGACCCCTCCGACCAGCCCGGTGGCGCATGGCACGGTGGTGCCGATCGACATCGGCGGCACCAACTACGGCACCTGGACGGCGGGCAGCGGCTCGACGTTCGACCTCGCCGCCTACGCCGCCGACAACGGACTCGAGGCTGCGGAAGTGCTGTTGCAGGTCGGCCGGACCGACGAAAACGGCCAGACATCGAACACCGCGAGTTGCACTTGCGCGTTCTCGGCTGGTCCGCCGGTGCTCGACCTGGACGGCGTGGACGGCGACGAGGACAACGCGACGCTGGCGACGGCGTCGGGCGGCAGCGGCGTCGGCCTGGACCAAAACAGTTTCGACTCGCTGCTCCGCCTGTACGAGTCGGACGGCACCACGCCGCTGCCGAAAACCTGCGGCGGCACCATCGAGATCACGTTTGATCTTGGCGCGCTCGGATCCGAAACGCTCACGTTCCCGCTGAACGGTCCGATTTCAGCGGCGACCTTGTCGGCCGGCACCGACACCAACAACCTGTTACCGTACTTCACCGGTGACGCTTGCGACGGCAGCGTGTGGAACTTCCGCAAACAGGCTTGGGCATACACCGAATTTCACGGTGGACAGGGCGGTGGCACGCAGATGGCGCCGGAAATCAAAATCTCGGCGGTGATCACCGTTTCGCCGGCCTGCGGCACCACGCTCGGCACCTCGAACGTCGATGACGTGACGATGGGATGTTACACGTTCTACGGCAACGACAACAATTTCCAGTGCGACATTGTCGGCGGATCGGCGACGAACGCCTCGAGCTACGGCGTGGGCGGGGTTTCATCGGTGACGGGTACGGTGCCGGCGAACAACAGTGAAAGCCCGTCTTGCCGCCTGAACTCGCCGCCCGGATTCACGTGGTCGTCGTGGGACGGAACCTTGTCGACCGGCAACGCCATTTCAGTGCCGGTGACGTACATTTCGGCCCCCGGCTTCCCTTGGTTTGGCACAACGGTGTTCGGGCACGGTTACACGTCGAACCCGAACGCTACCGCACCCGGCCAGATCGCCCCCTGGACCAACGAACACGGAACCGACGGTTATGGCTCTTGGATCGTTTACGGTCCGGTGCCGTGCGACTCGGATATCCCGACGAAGGCGACCGCAACCAACGCGGCCACCGGCGCCGCGTTCGATGTCACTTTCGTTTCCTCGCCCGGATACAGTTTCTAAAAACATGACCGCCGCGGCTACAACTGATTGCTACCGCCGGGTGACGCTTCTGTGTCCGGACGGGTCGACCATGCTGGTGCATGTCGGGTCGGACGGCAAGCCGCTGAGCTCGGCGGAGTTCGAGGCGTTGACGCTGTACGCGAAAGACGCAGCGGCGAACTGCCGCGAGGATTGCAGCGGAGAGTGCGGCGACGAACTGGTCGCCGGCGAGCTGCTGGAGATCGAAGCGCAACCGCTCGGCCCGATCCAGATGTGCAACGCGGCCGGCGAGAAAGTCGGCGTTGCGTTCGTGAAGTTCGGCGAGGACGGCCCGGAAACCACCTATCTTGGCCCCGATCTCGCGCCGCTGCCGCCGGACACCGACACAAGCGGCTGGAAGTGCTGCGACCCCGCCGCGGCCCTCCAAACCTTCGACACCTATTTTTGCTAACCCAACCTCACCACCAACCCGAAAGAAGCCATGTCCTGCCACAAGTATATCCGCAAAACCACCGTCTATCCCGACGGTTCCACTGTCGATCAATGGTTCGACATCTCCGGCCCGAACGTCGTCCTGCTCGCTGAGCCGCCCGCCGACGCCGAGCAATGCCTGCCGACGCAGTACGTGCAAAGCATCGTCTGCGCCACGGAAACGGCCAATGTCGACGCGGCCACCGGCGACGCGGTCGACCCCACCGCCGTGCTCAAAAACGTGAAGTGCCTGCTGCCGATCACGCCGAAGTGCGACGGCACCAACGAGCTCGGCACGCAAATGCTGATCGGCCCGGATGGTACCGACATCTCGGCGACGCACGCCGTCGTTAACTGCCCGATTATCAGCAGCTTCACCACCGAGTTCTGCGGTGCTGCCGGCGAAAAACGCGAAGCCGCCCCGGTCATCACTCCGTAATCCTGCCCCCTGATGAGCTGCAACCTTCACCGCCGTACCGTCCTCGAGGGCGGCGTGCCAGTCCGAACAGACTGGTACGATATTTCCCTGAACCCGCCCCGCAAGCTAGATCCTGCGGTGGCGGCGGATGCGGCATTGATCGCGGCGGCGACGGAAGAAGGCAAGTGCGACGGCACCGCGGTGCCCTACGAAATCCGGCAGTACATCGTCGGCCTCGAAAACACTGGCACGCGGTTCAACGAGTCGCACGAAGTGACCCTTGAAAACCAAGACGGTTCGGTGACGGTGGTGCAGATGGATCCCACCACGAACTGGGGGCCGCAGATGCAAGTCGAGTGGCCAACCAAACTCACGGCGGCGTATCCGGAAGCCTGCGAAGTCGCGGCCCATTGGATCAACTGGAAGCCAGGGCAGACCGCGCCGAGCAGCTTGCCCTATAGCGACATTCCGCAGACCGTCCCGCGTTGGGGCACCGGCCAGTTTGTGCAACTCACGTTCTGCGCGGCCGACGCCGGCAAGGTGCCAGTTAAAGCGACGATCACCGCAAGCAGCAACCCGGCCCGCGTCGGCAAGCCGCTGGTGCTGAGTCCGGTGCATGAGCACGTCGAACAGATCGTGCTTTGCCTGACCTGCTGCGGCGACGAGATCCCGAAATGTGCTTACCCGGTTGGCGCGACGCTGCCGGCGTTGCCAGAAGCCAAGTGCTCGAGCAGCTTCTTTGAACTGTGCGACACCAACAACGAAACCGACCTGACCTTGTGGACTAACATTGTCATGCAGGTCACCACCTGCGACGACGGCAGCCAGGTGACCGCGCTGTACACGGTGGACACCGACGGCGCGTTTACCGATCACACGCCGGTTGGCGATATCGTGAAGTGCGACACTGGCGAGGTCTTCACCCCACCGGTCGAATGCACGATCGAGGACGCGCTGACAACCTGCGGCGGATGTGAAACCGCGGTGCAAATCCTAAACGGCCGATTGAGTGGCACCGCCACTTACGAACTTGTGGGCCCCGCCGGCGTTGAAATTTCAGCGGTCGGCGGATCCGCATTTATCGCGGCGTATATTGCGAAATACGGCGGCACCTCCTGGTCGGCACCGGTTGAACAGATTTGGGCGTGCCCCTGCCCGCCTGGCGCAGTCGGCAAGCCGGCTGGCACGTATTACGTGACGTTCAACGGCAACACCAATGTAAAACTCGAATGCGTTGACTACGCGAAAGCGCCGAACGCGCCGCCGCAGGAATTGCTAAAGGCCCTGCGCACCGTCGGCTGCAACGACGACCGCCGCGACAAGCTGCTGCAAGAGATGGTCGCCGCGCTCACCTGCGATATCGAGATTCCCAAAAAGATCGCCGAACTAGCGACCGAACAAGAACGCGCGGAGCAAAACCGCGAAGAACAGGCGGAAGCCGAGGCGGCGGAATAATGGCCACGAAGGAAGAAGCAATCTTAGCGAACCAAGCAGCGATCCAAGCGCTATGCGATAAAGTCGCCGCCATCCCCCCGGTGCCAGCGCAAGAGATCTGCACCGGCCCGTTCGTCAAGCAATCGAGCCGAACCGGCTGGTGGACTGGCTGGGCGCCGGTCGTATCCAATGGCGCCGACTACCCAAACACGATTTCCGACTGGTACAACGTCGGCAGCGCGGTGACCTCGCCGCAGTGCCTCACCGACGTGAGCATTGCGGCGGATCCGGGCCGGCACTACGTTTACAGCCGCCGAGTGCGTACGTATATCTGGCTCGACTGGCGCCTGCTAGTGAACGGCGCGCCGGTGCTGACCCGGACGTTCGATGACTACTGGTACCATGATGAGCGCAGCGACACGGCCCCGGACGTAATCGAGCCGCTGCAGACCGAACTGGTCGGACTCTCGCCGTGGAACATCACCCGCGCCAACATCCCGGCCGGCGCAACCCTGCAAGTGCAGGCGCTTACCCGGGTGCGCACCGTCGCCGCTCAGGCAAGTAGCTGGTGGCGCTACATCGGCGGCCTGCGCTCGGATACCACTCACACCTTTTTGCCCCGCACCATCGTAACCGGACGCCAGCCATGACCGAAGCCGAACCAGACGTATTTTATCTCATTCGCGAACCGGTCGGCGGCCTCGAGCACGGCGTCGCACAAAAGGCGTTTGTACCGGATGGCGCCAGCGTTTTTACTGACGAGGCGGAGTTCGAGAAAGCGCTGCAAGTGGCGCAGGCCAAGGCTGCTGAGGAAGGCGAGGCGTTCTTGGCCGAGCTCGAAGAAATGGCCGCAGCTGCGGACGGCGACGACGACGACGACACCAAGCCCGAACCCGAACCGGCCACACCCACGCCGCCGGGCCGCCCCACTACCAGCCCCCCTACCCGCACCCCTACCCGCACCCCTACTCAAACTAGACCCAACCAACCCCCGAACGCGAACCGCACCCGTCGGCAGCAGATGCTCGACGCGCGGCGAAACCAAGACGACGCATGAACAATCCCGCAAATCCCGACAACATCCTGTGGTTTGACAAAGGCGAACCCAGTGAACGGGTCGAGCAGATCGGCCTCGAACACCCGCGGGTCGCGCACGGCGCGGCGGACATGATCCCGACGCCGAGCTATCCGGAGGCAACCCAGGACACGCCCGGGCGCGACTTTTGGGAAGAGATGACGGACGTTGCGCGCTGCGTCGAACTGGCCCGCTCGAAGGCGCCGTTCGCGTCCGGCTCCGGCGAGGACCACCCGGCGCTTGGCCCGCGGTCGAACAGCATGTCGCCGCTGTCCAAGTTCCTGCAAAGTCGCGGCCTGCTCAAGCCGTATGACCTCGGTATGGCCGTGGCCGACGATCCGCCTTGGTACTGGCCGACCAAGCTTTTTGATTATCTGTTGGCCAAGCATGGCCCGCCACAAGGACTCTTGCCGGATGTCGGCTACAAACGATTTTTGACCGGCCCGGTGCTGGCGCACACGATCATGTCGGGCGCGTTCCTGCATGCCGGGTTTACCACGTTCGCGCTTAAGAAATATTTTGCGCGGCCGCGTCCGGAGGAAGTGGCGCACGAGGTGGCCGCCGGCCGGATGACGCCGCCGGATTGGGCCATGCGGCTCCTCGAGGCCTCCATGGATTTCGACGCGGTGGCGGCGGATGCGCGCACGTTCACGCTGCTGCCCGATCGCGGCAGCCCGACGCACGGCGCGTACGGCCAAGGCCACGGAACGAACTTCGGCGGTACCGGCCTGTGTCTCAAATTTTTCTGGCCGATGGCCGCGGCCGATATCGACCGGACCATGTGGGGACTCTCGCGCGGCCGCGATTACCTGGGCGTGCATTACGCATCCGACGCGGACGCAGGCTTGCACGTCGGCGAGACGCTGGCGGTGGATTACGTCTTGGCCGAGCTGGCCCGCCTGAGTGGCGAGTCGGTGGATCTCGACGCCTTGCGCGCCCGCCTCGAACCCGTTCGTACCAACTGGCTCACCACCTGAAACTATGAGCAAATGCGATGATGGATTACACACTGTTCGATGTGGTTTTCTGGTCTGTCGTCGCTGCGTTCGTCGCCTTTGTCGCGGGCATGCTCTCCACAAAATAGCGCCATGAAAACCGCCGCCGCCCATCCCTCTATGAACCCCGAACTTATCCGCTGTTGGCTGGGCACCGTGCTGGCCGCGCTCTCCATTCCGCTCGGCTTGCAGCTGGCGGACGCCGAACTCATTTCCGCCATCGTGGTGCACGTGCTCGGCGGACTGGCCGCGCTTATGACGATCGGGTACACGGCGCACCTTTGGCTTAGATCTCTGAAACGAACAAAGGAAAAAAACGATGAATACGACAACGATTCACAGGGCGGCTAAAATTGCCGCTTTGCTTCTCGCGGCGGCTGTGATGCCCGGCTGCGTGGGCATGAAGCCGGGCACGTTTGCGCCCATGGCTTCCATTGGCTTGGCCGACAAGCCGGGCCAGACCAACATCGACCGACCGATTTACACGCAGCGTGATATCGCCCGGATGCTGCCGCAGACCGAGGTAAACTTTTTGGTCGATCGGCTAAAAACGGAGATCGACAACGCGGTGCTGCTGGCCGGCCTCGACGATTATGCCGCGTCCAAGGGCGTGACATCCGGCGCGGCGGCGGTGGACGTTCGGCCCCGCGACGGCGTGGTCGCTGTGATCACGTGGGCAGGGGCGGCACTTCTGAGGGCACTAAGACGATGAATACGATAACACACTATAAAGACCCGACCGGCTGCGGCTTTACCGCCTCGGCTTTTCTCGCGCTGCTGTTGCTGGTGGCAAGCCTGTTTGGAACCTCGTGCAGCCTGAGCGAGTTCGCCGATGAAGTGACCTTGCAGGGCGAAAGCGCGGCGGATGCGGTCGACGATGCTGCCGACCGGATTGTCGCCGCCCAAGGACGCACCACCACGGCGGTCGATGGGCTGGCCGCCGAGAATAACCAGAACAGCCAGGCGGAACGCGCAGCGGCCGACCGGCGCGCTGCCGAGCTGGCGGCCGCGTTTGCGGCTCAAGACGCGGCGGATGCCGGAAACTCCGACCCCGACCCCGATCCGGATCCGGACGCCGGCTTGCAATGCAATGGGCCCTCGGCCCTTGGCCAATTCGGATACGTACAAAAGCCGATCAGCGACGGCGACGGCAACCTGGTGTTTCTGTGGCCGGCGCAATATCAAAACATCTTGTCGGCTACGATTATCAAGGCGAACGGCGACGTGCTCGAGCGCGGCAACTACGTCGGCCGGACCAACGGCAACCGGGCAACCGTTCGTTTTTCGATGCCCGGCTGCGGGTATTTGTCGGCGTTCAATTCCGGCGGCCTGCGCATCGTGACCAGCCCGACGGAAACGTGCACGGAACTCGGCACGCCCTGCGTTCGCCACGAGTAATATGACCGCTTGGACTGACCCCGCGAACCCGGACGGTTCGTATCTGGCCGACTTGGCTTTGATCCGCTCGGCGGCTTACTGGTCGGCGGCGTCGTACGCTCCGGAACGGTTCCGCGCCGGTTCGGTGGCGGCCGCCGGCTACCGGATGAAAAAGGTGCAGGTGGGCGTGGCCTCGGCGCTGGTGGTGCTGGTCGGGCCTTTTGTGCTGATCGCGGCGCGCGGCACGGTGAGCGATTTCCGCCGGCAAGCGATCGTGAGCAGCCGGGACTGGCTGACCAATTTTCGCGCGGGATCGTATGGCGGCCGCCATTGCGGGTTCGAACGGGAGTCGGCGCAGCTGGTGGCGCGGCTGCCGGCGGCGCTCCGGGCGTTGCAGGCGGAGGCCTTGCCGGTGGTGTTTACCGGGCATAGCCAGGGGGGCGCGTTGGCGGCGAATCTGGCGCTGGACATGGACCTACCCAGCTTGCACCGGGTGGTGATGTTCGGGGCACCGCCGACGTTCGGCCGGCGGGTGGCGGCGATGTATGATGCGAGCTACGGAGAGATTACGTGGCGGGTGCAAAACGGCCCGGATCCAGTGAGCCAGCTGATGCCGCTGCGGTTCGACCCGGTCGGCCGGTTGGCCTACCTCGATGCGGCGGGTGCCGCTTGGCCACGGGTTCGGCGTTGGGATTTCGCGCGGCGGATCGTGGAACGCAACCATGCCTTGCACGGGAAAAAGGGCTATCTGGCCAAGCTGGGGGGCGGCTAAAACTTTAGCAAGATTGAATAGCGGTAAAGAGTATTACAACGAACACATAAATGACAACCGCCGAGATGATGCCATGCCAAGGGATCACGGTGATGCGAGTATCGACTTTGAATATGCCCTCACATCGGACACATTTGCATTTGGTGACCGCGTTGTCGGGCAAGGCGTAGGTGTCTTTGTGCTCGCAGTGGGGGCACACGTATTCAATCAGGCGGCGTCCTTTTTCAGTCATAGCTTTCGGTGTTCCGGCTTCACGTACAAGAAATCTTCGATGTAGTGCCGCAAGGCTCGGCCTGCGGCTTCGGTTAAATCGTGAATTCCGATGCGTGAATATTCAAGGCGCAAAAGTTCGACGTGCTCGGCTGAGAGTTCGAGTTCGACGGTGACAGAAGGCGCCGGGATCGGTTTTTCCTTTTCGGGTTCGTCCATCATTTGCCTTTGCCTTTCTTTCGTTCACGCTGGCTTTTGTATTGGAGGCTCGGGCCGGTCGTTCTCATTGCGCCGACGGGCAAGGGCGCATCACTGACCACCATATAGCCACCGTCTCGGACATATTCGAGGTAGACCCGGCGGAGATAGGCAGCTTCGGACAAGTCCATGCTGTCGGCCCTCCGCTTGAGTTCGGGATAATTTTCTTCCGGAATGGATACGTTAATTTGAACTGATTTCTTTCGTTTAGCCATAGCGACTAATTTTCGGCTCGTTGTGGGGATATTGCTAGTTTTCATGCCGAAAAGCATACTTTGTAGGAAACCCCCTTGACATTTATAAAGACTGCATTCTATTATAAGGACTACAAGGACTACAAAACCAAGCCGAGACTACGACATGCCCCAGAAACCAAAGCAGGAACCCACGAAAAAGAAGGTGCTCTCTCTGACTTTCGACGACCCCGGATTACAGGAAGCAATCGTCGCGAAATCCAAGCGGGACCGCCGGAGCATGTCGGCGACTTTGCAAATGCTGATCGAGGCCGGCATCGCACTTGATTGCCCCGGCCAGTTCCCGGCGGATGTGGTCGACCGGATCGAAGAACGGAGGTCGGCATGATCGCCGCGATTGCAGGGGCCTATATGATCTTGGCCGTGGTGTTTGCGGGGCTGCTGCTGTTGGCGTGCGTGTTCGCGCCGCTGCTGATGGCCAAGAACCCGGATGCGGTTCGGCCTGTGGACCATGACAAGCGCTTGGTGAAGGCGTTCGAAACCGAGCAACGCAAGGCAAGGCAGAAAGCTCCGCTGGCGATGCACAACGAGTACTTAGATTTTCACGAACAGGATTGGATTGAGCCACTGCGCGAGGCGAACACGGCCATGTCCGAACGGCAAAAGTCGCTGCCTCGGTCAACGGTGCACGATTGGATCGGGGAATATCATTATGGGGAGCAAACACCAAAGGCCATGGCTCACCTGCTGTACCGCGCCAGCCTGCTTATGGAAAACACCGTCGCGGCGCTGAACGAAGCCGACCCGAACCGGCTGCCGGTGGCGGAGGATTTTTGGCTGGAGGATTACTATTCGGACCCCGCAAACTTGTTGCAGCGCGCCAATGTGATTGTCGACAAGACGCTTACGACCCTGGCAGGCGAAGGTCATGTCACTAAGAGGTGCTCGAACTGTAAATCGGTATACCCTCTAACCACTAAGTTCTTTGCCCCGCGTGGTGCCTCTTGGTGCGATACATGCAACGCATGTCCGGAAGGCGCCTTCGATCCGCGCACGGACGCCATCATGGCAGGTAAGGGCGACACCCAAGACCTGAGCGACATCAACGCAGAAACCCAAGACCTGAGCGACCTGAACGCAGAAACCCAAGATCTGACGGACGCGGTGCCGTCGCCCAGATTGTTTCTTTATCAGATGGAGCCAGTCGAGGCGGCGGTGACGATCACGGGCGAGGATTCGCCGGCCCTGCGGGCTTTATGGATCAAACAATATAAGAAACTCGGCGCGCCCCTGTTTTGGTCGGCGATCGGCGAACTGAAAGAGGCCCTGGACCTTGGCAAGTGCGAACGCGAACCGCCCGCGGCCGGCAGGCTACTGAATTTTATCATGGTCCGGATGGGCCTGCATGTCGGCGACCGCTGATTTCAATTTGAGTCCGGCCCCGGCGGTTGGTTCCTCCTGCCCCCCCCTCCCTTGGGCTGCCGGGCCGGACTCAATTCTTTTTCTAGATACGAACCCAAGAAACCCAAACCCCGAACGAACCATGAGCGAAACGAATAAACAAAGTCTTTATCATTTCCACAACTGCCGCGGCATCTGCAAGGTGGCGCACCTCGAGAAAATGCGCGGATGCGACGCCCGCGTGCAACAGGGCATCTTGCCCGCGGCTGAGATGACTGCAGCAGCCGACCCGAACCTGCGCGCCTGGCACGGCCGCCGCGAACTTTCATGGTGGGGGCTGGTGCCGATGCGCGAGGTGCTGGCGGCGGCGTTCTCGGTGTGGGAGGACATCCCGGGCGGTGACCTGCGCTTCGTCCAAAACGAAAGCGAGGACGGTTGGCGCGACGCGGATATCGTGGCGACCATCGGCGAGGTGGACGGCGAGAACGGCACCTTGGCGTTCGCTTATCTGCCGGGCGTGAGCAGCCAGGAGCCGCGCGACTGGTGGGGTGACATGGTGTTTGATGTCGCCGACTGGAATCGGGCGTTGCGCGATCGCGACGTGAGCGGGCTGCAGGAAGTGGCGGCGCATGAGATTGGCCACAGCGTCGGCCTCGAACACGCGGAAAACGACCGCACTGCGCTGATGTTCCCGGCGTTCCGCGGCATCGGCCCGGTGCTGGGCCAGTATGACGTGGACGAATTCTTGAAACGCTACCCGGCGGCGTCGGGCTGCTGCTGCGTTGGGGGGTCGACGTGAGCGAACCAAACCCGTTGAAGGGCTGCCATATGATGGTGGACATCGAGGATCTGAGCGCGCCGGATGTCGACTCGATTATTTTGCAGATCGGCGCGGTGATCTTTTCGGAATCGTCCCACGAGGATTATTGGCGTTCTGTGAGTTTCCGGCTGTCGGCACGCGATCAATTGTTACGGAGCGTTGATTTGGAAACGATGATGTTCTGGCTTGGGCAACCGAGTTTTTCGACTCTGCTGTCGGGTGAAATCGAACTTGATACGGCGCTGCAGGGCCTCGCCGACTTTTACAAAGTGGCGCAGAGGCTGAACGACGATGCGCTGGTGTGGGCATGGGGTTCGGATTACGATATTCCGAAGCTGGCGAATGCTTTTCGCTCAAAGGAAATCGAGGTGCCTTGGCGCCTTGACCGGGTTCGATGTGCGCGCACGGTGTGCAAGATGGCGGGCGTAAAGAGGGGTGAGAACGAGGCCCCGCACGACGCGTTCGCGGATTGCATCGTGCAGGCGCGCGCGGTGGTGGCGGCGTCGGAAAAGATTGCGGCGGGCACTGCGGCATTGCGGCGGGCAATATGAAGGGCGGCGGATCGCAGGCGAGCCATGCGGCGTTTGTACGCAGCCGCCGGGGGAGTTCGACCACATGACTTTTGCCGCGTCCGCTAGAAACTCCAGAACCGGGAAGCGTGTACCCCGGAGCAACCAAACCACAGCGGGCGCGGCATCTTTTTAATCAATCCAACGGCCGGTGATCTTATCGCCTTTTGTCCCGGTCGCCCCGCGCAGCTTTCTTAGTTTTTCGCTGCGCGGGGCACTTTTTAAATTATGAGCACTAAATTATTTTGCACGAACTGCCGCGAACATCTCGCGATGGTGCACTTTGACATGGTCGACATGGACGCGGAGGATTCGCGGACGAATACGACGCCGAAGATGTCGGACCACTGCGCGAGTTGTGTGAAAAAGCTGGCGGCGGAGGATGTGGACTTGGGCACTTCGCTGCGCGGGGCACTTTTAAATTATGAGCATTGCACGAACTGCCGCGAACATCTCGCGATGGACTTGGGCAGTTCGGAGGAAGAAGTGGAGGAAGATGGAGTAAAGCAGATGCGGACGTGCATCAGCTGCAAGGCGCTGTGGCCACTTTCTGAAAAGCATTTTCAAAAGAAGGGGAACCGGTACGGTTCGTATTTCGCCAAGACCTGCAAGGCGTGCAATCCGCCGAAAGGGAAAAAGAAGCGCCGCCGCAGACCGGTGGATACGGCTGAGGACAAGCCGGCGGAGGACATGCCGGCAGCGGCACCGAAACACCCGCTGGAGGAACCGCTAAAACCATTCCCTGCCCTACCGCAAGGCCACCAGCAACCACATCCTCGAACTCGCGGCCGCGCCGCTCGATACCACTAAGGAAAACCCATGACCTCGAAAGATTTACTGCACCTCGAACAACGACAAGCCGCCCAAATTGCGCGCGTCGACCGGAACTGCGACCGCGGCCGCCGCTGGAAGAAATTAAGGGGATCGCGACGCCCAGGAATAGGCAAAATACCCCGACCGCAGTTTGGCAACCGGCCACAGCGCAAGGCGGCGCAGCGCCGACAGCGTAAATATGGCAATGGCGGCGTCTCGATCCCTGGGCTGAAACCGCCGAGGGTTCACAATCTGGGTGCTCTGATTTTGGCGGCGGCAGTGCTGCGCCAAAAGCGGATCCATCGGGCAAGGGCCGGAAAATAATCATAACAACGAACAACGAGATACGAACCTATGAAAGATTTAACTAATTTAACAAACCAGATGGTCGCGGGGCACCCGGGTGTGGATCCGGCGAAACCGGAGACGGCTCTGTGGACGGTCGACGAAGGGGTCGCCCTGATCGGCGACGGGGTGCGCTGGCGGTCGGGCGGCAAGGTGTTTCACGGGCGGGTGTCCGCGAATCGGACGCGCCACGGCAGCCTGATTATCGAGGACGTGCAGCAGATCGGCGCGGACCCTGAGACGGCGGAAAGCGGGGTGTCCCATGAAGGATAATCTCGGACCGCCAAACGGGGTGGGCTTACACATTCTCCCAGGGACCAATTTACAACCGGCGGGTTCTCCGCAGAAAATGTCGGCGCGCGAGTATCATGTGCCGGTGGAGTGGCTGCTTTGGTGGCTGCAGGGCCTCGGGCGGATCGACTGGCGACAGTCGGCGCTGGAATTGGTGCGGCCGCCAGTTGACGCGAAGCCGTTGGCCTGCGGGTTTCATTCTGCGACGTGTACCTTTTACGTGGCGTTGGAACATCCCACGTGGCCGGCGTTGACGCGTGAGGAGGTGGAACCGATTCACTTGGCGCGGTTGTCCGCCTGGACCCAAGATGATGGCGACGATCAAAAGCCGCCTGACCAAGTGGCGTTCGGTTGGGTCAACTCGAAGCTAAAGGAGGCCGCTCTTCTTAAGTCTTGGCAATCGTTATCCTACCGACGCGCGCGGGTGATGGTGCACGCTTCGCATTTGATTTCCTTTTTGCTGGCGCCGCTGGTGGTGCCGGATGGGAGCCTGTCGGACTTGGCCCCGTCGGGTACGGCGTGCGAGGCCGGCAACGAGTTTTTCGCGATCTTCGCGGACCGAAAAAATGTTTTCGATTTTGTCGCCATTGGTGGGGATCTGCCGACGTTCATGGCGCGGCCGATCAACGAACTTAAGTTTATAGCCGAAGGGGGGAACTGATGATCGCGTCGGCGGCGCTGTGGTTCTTGGTGGTGGTTCACGTTGCGGTTTTGGCCGCGGCGGTGTTTGGGCATCGGCGGAGGCCGAAGAATCCGCCGCCGCAACCGGTTGAGTTTGATCGCGTGATCTTGCTCGGCGGTCCGCTCGACGGGCGGCTGGTGCTCGTAGAGAAGCAGACGACGAACTATCTTGCGATCGTGGACCACGGACCCCGCAAAATGGAGTATTCCTATAGTGCCACGGGCACGGTGGACTTGCCGGGCGGCGAGAAGGCCAAAATGCGCAAGTGGGTGTTCGATTCCCCTGGCCGTTTGGTGGAGGTGGCGGACTGATGGCGGCGAGCACGGAACCGTGGAAGCTCGACAAGGCGCGCCGCTATGCGGACAAGATCGCCGACCAGCTGAGCCCGTTCTGCCACCGGCTTATGCTGGCGGGCAGCTGCCGGCGCAAGCGGCCGTTGGTAAATGATATCGACTTCGTGGTTGTGCCGTCGGACCGGGCGGGGCTCGAGGCGCGGCTGCGGCAGGGTTCGCAGCTTGTAAAAAACGGCCCGGCGATGATCCAGGCAATCACGCCGGCGGGGATCCAACTGGATTTGTATGTGGCGCACAATGGCAGTTCGCCGACTGAGGATTTGTTCGAGTCGCGCGAGCCGGACCCGACCAATTGGGGTTCGATCCTGCTATGCCGCACGGGTTCGCGATTTGTGAACGCGTGCATTGCCGACCTGGCGCGTAAGAAGGGCTATGAGTGGGTGATACAGCGGGGGCTGTGCGATGGCGGCGCGCGCGGCAAGGTGATCGCGAGCAAAACGGAGGAAGAGATTTTTGCGGCGTTGGGGATGCGGACGCTGCAGGCCTGGGAGCGCGAGGATTGGCCGCCTCCGGGTCCGGTGCTGGCGGGCAAGGAAGCGGCGGGGCCGAGGGACGAACCGGCCGACGGTGGAGGGGAAGGTTGAACTATGTTGCAGCGCGAGCCGTTTTTGATTTTGCCGGAGCCCTGGGCGTGGCTGTTGGTCCGCGCGGCGTGTTCGGTGCGGATGCCGGAGGGGATGCCGTGGCAGGGCCGCGGGGTGACGTGCTTTGTGGCGGCAGCCGCGGAAATGTTGCCGGCGGAGGAATTGCGAGCGGTGCGCAAGTGGGCGCGGCTCGATTTGCCGATGCGCGACGAGTTCGTGCCGGGGGCGGTGCATGGTTGGGCGACGTTCGATGTGATCGAGGGGCGCGCGCCGGCGGGCAGCCCGCCGGCGTATGGGCCGGGTGCCTGGGGCGTACTCCCGACGGGCGACGGGCAGCTGTATCAGGCGGGTTCGTGGACGCTGCCGAGTCCGCCGGCGGTTGGCTGGCATCGTCTGTTTGCGGTGCCGCCTCAACAACCGGTGCAGCTGAGCCTGCTTTAGCACCCCGCCAGCGCGCCCGAACCACATTTTTTTCAGATACGAAACCAAGAAGGAACGAACATGCCCGCAAAAACAAAAACGAAGAAGCCGGCGGCGAAATCCGCCACCGCAAAGACGAACGCCGCCGCGAAAAAGCCGGCCACGAAGAAAAAGAGAACGCCCGACGTGCTGAAAACGATCAAGGTGGTGGCGATGCTGCCGACCAAGGGCAACCCGCGCAAGATCACAAACGAGAGCGTGGCCGACCTGCGCCTGAGCGTCCGCGAACACGGGCGGATCATCACCGCGCCGCTGGTGCGGCCGGCGAAGAAACACGGGTTCTATGAGATCTGCGCGGGCCACCGGCGCCACCGCGCGGCCAAGCTCGAGGGGATAAAGGAAATCGAGTGCATCGTGCGCGAGATGGACGATGACGAGTTTTTCGCCACGCTGCTGACCGAGAACCTGCAGCGCGAAGACGTGGACGTTGCTATGGAGGCGGCGGCGCTGCGGGCGGCCATCGACAAGGGACTGGATCCGGCGGAACTGTCGGCGCGCCTGGGCAAGGGGCCGTCGTGGGTTCGGCGACGCATGAAGCTTTTGGATTTGGCCCCGCCTCTTTGGGCAAAATGGCAGGTGGGGAATATGGATGGTTGGACGCTCGGCGCTCTGGAACTGTTGGCGGCGCAGCCGGAGGCGTTGCAGATCAAAGCATATGAATTTCTTGGCGGTCGGTGGGGCGGCGTTAATCGGCAAAAGCTGCAGGGGTGCCTCGATTCGCATTTCATGGCTCGGCTGGATTCGCTGCCGTTTAAGCTGTCGGATAAACGCTTTTTTGAAGGCAAGTGCGGCGCGTCCTGCTTGTGTTCGTCGGCGGCGCAATCGGACTTGTTCGAGGATGTGGCACCGGAGGCGCGCTGTTTGAATCTGGCGTGCTATCACGCGCGTGCGGCGAAGTGGCTGGCGGTGAAGTTGGCGGAGATCGACAAGCGGCACGGAGGCGAGCTGCTGCCGTACTTGGATCCGAATACACACAAGCCGTGGTTCAATGATACGGTTTCCGATCGGGGAACGGTTTGCTTTTGGAGCCATGAGGAGGCGAAGAAGGGCGCCAAGGGCGCGGTGCCGGTAATCAATCTGGCGAACCCGTTTAACCCAAAAGTGGTCTGGCGGATCCTCGCGAAGTCGGGCGGCAGTTCGTCGACGGGTTCGAATAAAAAGACGCCGGCGGAAAAGCGGGAAGCGTTCCAGCGCAAGCGGTGGGTGTTGGCCCACGCCAAGCTTATCGAGGCGTTCGAGGCGTTCGCGCAGCCAAAGCAGGCGGTGGTGTTGGCGCTGGCGTCGTCGTTCGGCACGGCGAGCATGCGGGCGTGGACTTCGGACGCGGGGCCATGGGAGCTTTTAAAGGAGGATTCGAAGGCACACACAAAACGGCTTTGGCTGGATACGGTCGACGTGATGGGGCGGCGGATTACAAACAACGATGGCGTCGGGGGGATCACCCGGGACATGATCGCGGAAATGAAGCGGCTGGCGGAATGGATCGAGTTCGATCTGGCCGCGGCGAAGCGTGAGGCCGACCTGGCTGTGCCTGCGCCGCGTTCGTGGGGGGAGGTGGACCCGCACACGCTGGAACCGGTTAAGTTGCCTGGGAAGGGTCGCAAGGTGCCGGCGAAGGCGTCGAAGAAAAAGGCGGCGAAGAAATGAGCG
>Ga0209186_1001331_pt1 | contig 18455 bp, 18 predicted proteins | sample SidtaG_FD_187426 | JGI IMG/M metagenome (GOLD analysis project Ga0209186, IMG submission 187426) | Marine algal microbial communities from Sidmouth, United Kingdom - Sidmouth_Male2 metaG (SPAdes) (version 2) | ecosystem: Host-associated > Algae > Red algae > Unclassified | place: Sidmouth...
AAACCGCCGGAGGCCAAGGAGCGGCGGTTTCCAACCGCTGAACAGAAGCGGTACGCTTTGCCACTTCACGATAAAATGACTCCGTCCCTAAATCCGGTGCCATTCGAATGCCGAGCCATCTTGGCGCTTCAGCAACATGATTACTCGTTCCGCGTGACGTTATGGTGCACTCACCGCCACTTCCTTGCCACCTCCTTGCCCGCCAGTCCGCGCAAAATATGGGCAGAATCGGATGTTTCCGAATATTTTTTTCGAAAAAGTTTGAAAGGTGTTAGAGTTATAATCAGTCGAGAGTTACAATCAGTCGAGTAAGAATCAGCTCTAGCCATCCACGCCACCAAACACCAAAATTATGAATCTAAGAGTCAGTTGCAATCTCGCCTACGAGCTCAATAGCCCGTCGACATTTCTCTTCGCCCTGAAGTGTCTGGAAACAGGAGGGCAGAAAATTATCAGCGAGTCGTTAGAAACCAATCCACAGGTGGACGTTGAAAATTTTCACATTGTGAGCGGGATGAATCGGTTCTCACGCATCTTGACCCATAATCCAGGCGCGCTCGAGGTTTCGTATCAAGCGGAGGTGAGCCTTTCTCACCGCATCGTGGATGTGAGTGATATCTGGTACAATACAACGAGCAGTCTCAATCCGGAGGGGATTCCCTTTCTGTTTCCCAGTCGGTACTGTCAATCGGATATCATGCGCCAGCAGGCGAGCGAGCTGTTTGGGCACATCAAAGGACCCTATACGATCGCAAGTGCGGTGAGCGACTGGATTCATGAAAATATCGCCTATGTGAGTGGTAGTTCTGGAGAGACCTCTTCCGCACTGAATACCATGAATGGTCGGGAGGGCGTTTGCAGGGATTTCGCTCATTTGGGGATCACACTTTGCCGTGCCTTGAATGTGCCTGCGCGCTATGTGACGGTGTATGCCCACCAGCTGGACCCCCAAGATTTCCATGCCTGTTTTGAAGTGTTCATTGGCGGGTGGTGGTATATTTTTGACGCAACGCGTCTTGCTCCTCTCAATGGATTGGTGAGGATTGCCACGGGTCGAGATGCTGCAGATGCTGCCGTGTGTACGATTTTCGGCGACCCTCAACTCACAGAGAGTCAGGTGGCTTGCGAGAACTTGGACCCAGATTTTGTGCCGGTGACACGCGACTCACTCGTGACGGCGAACCAAGCAATTTTGTTACTCTAAGCGGATGAAGATTTTTGATACACGCCCTGAGACATGGGAGCAGATTCATTTGGTGCACGAGACGGTATATTCGTATTCCGCTCCGGTAAATTTTACCCCGCACCGCTTGGTTATTCGGCCTCGTGAGGGGCACGATATTCGGCTGAACTCGATGAATCTCACCATTTCTCCGCAAGCAGAAGTGAGATGGCACAGAGATATGTTGGATAACAATATCGCCATCGCGACCATGCAAGAACCATCCGACGAGCTAAAGATCGTCAGTGAATTTACCGTCAGTGTGCCATCGGACAAGGCGGACGCAGAACCCATATTTGTGCCTTACCCCTCGATGTTGGAGGGGATCGAGCAGATGGTTTCAGTCCCTTATTTACAGTTTATCTATCCGCCGGAAGTTTCGCTTTTGCGGGATTGGTTTAACGAAAGCGGTCTGGCTCCGAAGCCGGGACATAAGACGGCAATTTTTGATGACATGGCGATTTTGATCAACCGAGTCATCAAATACGCGCGACGAGAAACCATGGGTGTCTATTCACCAGCTGAGACACTGAGGCTGAAGAGTGGCTCCTGCCGTGACATGGCGGTGCTTATGATCGAGACCAGTCGAGCCTTGGGATACCCCGCACGATTTGTCAGCGGATACATGGAGAGTGGAAACTCAAAGGTGGGGCGTGGATCGACCCATGCCTGGGCTGAAATCTATTTGCCTGATCATGGATGGACTGGTTTTGATCCCTCCATTGGCAAGCGAGTTGGCCTCGGACATATCGCGGTGGGGGTGAGCCATCATCCTCGAGGGGTGATGCCGATCAGCGGAGGTTTTACAGGAATGTCGGGTTTGGGAAAATCCCTCAAGGTAGGGATTACAACGAAGCGCCTACCCAATTTACCCGCACCCGCCCCGTCGGAAAACCAGTCGCAATCGCAACCGCAAGATTAATCGCAGGCAGCGATTGGTGGCTACGGAGGAACCATTGAACGTGGAACGGAGTTCTTGTTTCGCGCCTGAAAGCCCTCCTGCGCAAATTTGATTGCAAAGGAACGGTGGCAAAGGAATGCGGGCAAAGAAATGGTGGCAAAGGATCGGGTGAAGCGGACGAGGAGTCTGGGAGCGCCAACGTCCCCGTCGGCATTGTTGGTGAATGAAAATGACTCCGTCCCCAAGCACATTTGGCTTGAAAAAAAGTAAACCGCCGGAGGCCAAGGAGCGGCGGTTTCCAACCGCCGAAAAGAGGCGGGACGCCTCTGCCACGTCACAGGCTTTTCGTAGGCCGCAACGCTTCATTATATGACGATTCGCCATTGAGTGGTAAGCGATTTGCTCTAATGAAAAGTAATCCGCCCCTAAGCACCTTTCGATTTAGGCGGTGGGAACAATGTATCCTAGTTCAACCCTTCCGGCGTACTTTCAGCACGCAATAGGTTGCACGCACCGAAACCCCAGGCTGAAGCCTGGGGCTTTTACGTTTGATGCTTTCAGCATCCTCGTTTCGGATTTTCGGGTTTCAGGCAAGACCGCGCGTGAACCCAAAAAACGAGCCTGCCAGTCAATGGCAAAGCTGAAGAAGGTACCTGCCATTCAATGGCAGAAGTTTCTCTGCCACAGCCACCTAAAGTGGCAGAGGCTTGCCACCTCTGTGCGAGTGCATACGAATCCTGTTACATCCTGAATACTAAGGCGGGACGCCGTTGCCACTATATTCCTTTGCCACCCATTCCTCTGCCATTACGCACCGGTTGGATTAGTATAAACGAAGGTTTCAGCAGGGCGCAAAAAAAACGCTCCCAAGTGAGAGCGTGATGGACCGTCGCTTGTTGAAGGCGAGCGGTTGCTGTCTATCTGAACCCCGAGGGCTACTTGATTTTTTCTAAGGCGTCTTGTGCTTCGCGAGCGGTTTTGAGTTCACGGGTTGCGAGGTATTTTTCGCGGGTGGCGTTGCGGAGACGGAGAGCGCCTTCGCTGCTCTCAAGTTTCCAGACACTCTGTCCAGTGACACCGAGGAGTTGGCCGAACTCTTCTTGAGTGAGTTTCAGGCGACTGCGCAAAGAGCGAATGCCTTTGGCGGTGATGCGTACACGTGGGCCGCTTGGAATCGGGGCTGGTTTACGTGTTGGTGGGCGGCCGGGGCCACGACGACCTGCTACGGGCACACGCATTTTTTCTAGTGCGTTGATTTGCCGTTTCAGCAAGTTGTTCTCAGATTTCAGTTCTTTTAGCTCAGCCGTAAGAGCGGTTAGTTGGCTCTTAACTTCTTTTTTTGCGATGCGTGAGATTTCTTCCTGCAATGCTTTGGTTAAACTAGACATAATAATTCGGTAGGTGGAGAAGGGTGGTGGAGAAGGGTGGGTTTAGGAAGGTGAAGATGTTTAAAAGGGGGTGTATCGGATTTGTTCCTAAATCATTCTAACTTTAGTTGCCAATAAAAAGTTCAAAAAAAAAGCTGTCACGGGTTGCAGGGCGGCAAAAATACGTGAATTCTTCTTATTATCCGTGAAAATAAAAAAGCCTCCCGAAGGAGGCTTTTCGCAGGTTCCCAAAAATTGCCTGTTAATAACTTTTTGGATCCGGTGATTTAAGCGGCGGGTTATTCCTCAGCCGCTAAGCTTACGTTGATCAATACATCGTCTTTAATCACGTAATTTCCAATTCCGCTGTAATTTAAACCCCATGCTTTGCGGTCTACTTTGAATTCGGTTTCAAAGCTAACTCCTTCGTCGCCGCGCTTGATGTCGGCGAGAAAGTTGATGGGGATCGCTTTACCCACGATCTCCATATCGCCAGCGACCTTATAGCGCTCGCCGTCTTTGGTGATTGAGTTGCTCCGGAAAAAGGCTTCTGGGAACTCGTTCACATTGAACAGCTTGTCGCTTTTAAGGACCTTTTCGAAGCGAGCATCTTCAGCGTAGACCAGCATTTCGGTGAGGTTGGTGACGGTGATTTGTCCGCCTTCGATCCCCGTTTCGGGCAGAAGGATGGTGCCACTGACGTCGCCCCATTCGATCATCTTTTCTTGAATGCCTGCGTAGATGGTGAAGGTGACTTCTGCATCAAACCCGTCGATTTCGAAGCTCTTTGCTTTGCTGAGGTCGAGCGCAGGTGCGGCTTTGGTCGCGGCTGCTTTTGTTTTGCCGTCTGCTCCGGCTGCTTTTGATCCTGCAGTCGAGGTTTCGGTTTTGCCGTCGTTGGTTTCCACTGCGACGGGGGTTCCCATGCCACTTTGCACGTCTTCGCCGGGCCCCAGGGACTGGTATTTGATGTAGAAAATAATCCCGCCTACAACGAGGAGGGTGAGAATGATGCCAAAAATGTTTTTCATATCGTTGCTTCTATCTTGGGATGGAAAAGCCGGATTCGGGGGACCGACTCCGGCTTTTCACTGGTTTGGGTTGGCTTGTTTTGGCGGGAAAAGGGGATGTCCTTCACGCGCCTGCGCCAGGATTTTATTTGGTTCCGTAGACGGCAACTTCGACGTAGTGGTTCATTTCGTTGGCGGTGTTGCCAGAGCTGTAAAGGCGGACGTACCGTCCTTCGGTGGCTTTCGCGTCAATGAGTTCGCCTTCGTTGGTTTCAATGTAAGACTGGTCTTCGCCGAGGCCCAGCTTGCTGCTGTTGTCGTTGTCGCTATTGAATACGGTGGTTACGCCTTCGACAAAGTCTTTGTCGTCAGAGATCTGAACTACAACGTCGTGGTACACCCGCGCTTGTGCGTGGAAGTGCCAAACAACAATCGCGTGGATTTTTGCTTTTTCACCGAGATCAATTTGCACCCACTGCTGGGCTGGTCCGAGCTCTACGTAGCTGCCTTCCGCGCCGTCTTTGTCGTCGTCGGTGAGCATTTCGAGTTCACCGATGACGGGGAAGTCATCGCTGGAGGTGACTTCTTTGCCGGCGGCAAGGTTCACGGTGCCTTTTGGTACCATGAAAGCTGGGCGAGCATGTCCGCTTGGTTTGCGAAGGTTTGGAACCTTGGCTGGAACCGGGGTTCCTTTGAACATGGGATCAGGCAATTCGAGAGGGAGAGCGACCATCTCTTCCGCGTGGGATTGGGTGGTAAAGCCGATAAGGCTGGCAATCAAGGTTGCGACTAAGGTCGCAGGTGCAATGCGTTGCTTAAGGATAAACAGTTTCATGATAAACAGGTGTAGTTAGTTAATAATAGGTTCTGTAGTAGGGGTGTCTTGTATCTGTAAGACGCTCAAACTAGATTTTAAATTCAGCTGGGTCGTAGGTGAGGCGGGCTTGTTTTTCCACGGCTTCGTGAATTTTGAATACGGTGACGGCGCATTTGTAGGCTTCATGCGCAGGGCAATTCAGCGGGGTGCCATTGCGAATCGCGTCGACGAAGTTTTCGAGGTGGTACATGTGAAGTGGCTTGTCGGTGGTGACTGGAATGTCCCAAGCTTCTGGGGCAGCGGATTCACGTGAGTCAACTTTTGCCGCGTCTTCTGCGGGCTCTTCTTCAGCTGGTTTGCTGATGAGTCCTTTTTCGCCTATCGGCTCCCATTCAGGGGCGGTGGGTTCGCGGTAGACGGTGTTCCATTTGGGGAGCTCGGAGATAACCAAGGTGCCTTGGTCGCCCATGAAGCGCTCGTAAAATCCGCCAGAACTGGTGGTGGTCAACACCTGATAAAACGCGCGCGCTTTTCCTTCGGGTGTGTCGTAGTCGAGGACCGTCATGTAATTATCGGGCATCTCATAGTCTTTGTAGTAGTCAATGCCACCGCTGGCTTGCACCCCACTTGGTACCGCGTTGAACATCCAGTTGAGAATATCAATTTGGTGTGCACCAAGATCGGAGATCACCCCGCCACCGTACTTTTTGAACATCCGCCAGTTACGGAATTCGTGCATATTTTTGTAGCCGTATTTTACGAGCTGCTCTTCTGTCATCGCGTACTTTTTCGGCCATGCATTTGGCTCGCTGACGCCTCGGTTCCACTGTGCATTCGCATGCTGCAGGCGACCAAATAGTTTTTCACGTAAGTGAAGGATGTCACGCGCGTGGATGTAGCGTGGGTTGCTGCGACGTTGGTGACCGATCTGGCAGATTCCACCGGTATCTTTTTCGGCTTGCACCATAGCCTTCGCGCCCTCCAGCGTGTTGGACATCATTTTTTCGCAGTAAATTGCTTTGCCCGCTTTGAGGGAGTCGACGGTTACGGGCGCGTGCATGAAGTCAGGGGTGGCGCAGAATACCGCGTCGATCTTGTCGCCTTCGGTATCAAGCATCTCTTTGTAGTCTTCGTAGACGGCTACTTCATGCCCGAATTTACCAAGGTAGCGCTGGGCGTAGCGCTGAGAGTAGGACCACACATCGGCTACGGCGACAAAGCGGACGCCGGGAATCTTGAGCAAGGAATTCATCAATACCCGGCCTTGGGTACCAGCACCAACGAGGGCTACGTTAATCTGTTTCTCAACTTTCTCATCTTGTGCATTTCCGGTTAAGGATAGCGCTGCACCGGCGGCCGCGCTTGCGGTCATAAAATCACGTCTTTTCATAGTTGCTCCTGAAAGAGGGGGTTAAATCGTTTCTTGCTGTAATGGTTTCGTCTCTTCAATCATAGAAATGACCGAAATTTGAACATTCTTAGGAACTTTTGACAAATTTCGTCTGTTTTTCGCTATTTCCGTAGCGATTTCAGGCCTCTTGCGTGATCTTGGCAAGTTTTTCGCCCCAAGTCTCAAGCGCGGCGGCAACCGCTCTGGAGCGATGTGAAATCGCCTCTTTGATACTTGGGGGGAGCACTCCAAAGCTTTCTTCATGGCCATCGGGAATAAACATCGAGTCGTAGCCAAAGCCGTGGTCGCCGGTTTGTTTGACGTCGAGTTGCCCTTCCACCGCACCCGAAACGGTTTCGGAATTGCCCTGGGGGTCGCTCAGGGCAATGGCGCAGCGAAAGCGGGAGCTGCGGTTGGGTTGGCCTTCCATGTCGGCCAGGAGTTTGCGGTTGTTGGCGGAATCATCACCGTGTACTCCGGCATAGCGAGCCGAGTAAATGCCGGGCGCGCCGTCTAGCGCGTCGACTTCGATTCCCGAGTCATCGGCTAAAGCCCACATGTTGGCAAAGGTGGCCAGGCCGGCTGCTTTCAAGATCGCGTTGGACTCGAAGGTGAGTCCGGTTTCTTCAATATCGGGGACGTCGCCCTCAAGATCGGTTAGGCCGATGAGTTCGACTCCTTCGACGTGAAACAGGCCGCGGATTTCCTCTAGCTTATGTTGGTTGCCAGTAGCGATGAGTAATTTCATAGCGGTTAGTTTAAGGCGTGGTCGGGGCTCGGCAACACAAAAAACGGGACATAAAATCGGTCCCGCTCGAACGTCTATATCCTGCGATTTTTTAGAAGCTGTTTAGAAGCTGTCTAGAAGCTATTTTCGATCACAACCTCAGACATGGGCAGTTGTCCAGGGCGAGGCCAAGAGTCTTGTTCTTTTTTGCCGACAGCGACGAACATGGTGATGACATGATCTTCTGGGAGGTTGATTAATTTTCCGACCTCGTCGAAGTCAAATCCGTCCATGGGGCAGGAGTCGTATTCCATCGCTTTGGCCGCGAGCATAATAGTTTGAGCTGCGATACCGCAAGAGCGCATGGCTTCGTCGCGCTGGGTCTGCTCTTGGTTTTTGTAATACTGGATGGTCGCGGGTACCAAGATGTCTTGAACTTCTTGAGGCGCCTTACCCCAGTAGCGACCTGGATTTTCCCAGGCCTTGAGGTTGGCGCACATGACGATCAGCATGCTGGCGTCGGTCACTTGAGCTTGGTCCCAGGAAACGGCACGGATCTGCTTGCGAAGCTCTGGATCCTTTACCAGCAAGAAGCGCCAGTTTTGAATGTTGAAAGCGGTGGGAGAAAGCATGGCGAGGGAAAGCAGTTTGTCTTGTTCCTCTTGTGTCATCTCGTGAGTCGCATCGTAATGTTTGATTGAGCGACGACCTTCAATTGCAGCGAGTGTATCCATAATGCGGTTCCTGTTTATTCTGATGCTCAAGCATAGCCACATGGCTGCGGAGCTTACAAAGTGAAAGTGGTAAAAAACGTGTCAGATCCCAATGGCATTTAGATAAGCCATCGAATCATTTTTTTGCGTCATGTTACATCGTGGGAATCCGCCCCAACGTGGGCGGGATACGGTAGCCCGTGTGCAAGGCCGCGAAGCGGCCGCAGCGCCGGGTTACGTGCAGGCGTGAGAAGGCAACGAGGGATAAGCCCTGTATTTGAAGAGAAATCGGAGCGAGGCGCAGCACCGCGCCAGCTGGCTAAAACCGTACAATTTTCAGTTAAAAATCGTATTCTGAGCACGCATCAGTTGACCTCTGCTTTTTTGAAAGGCATCGCCTATATTGGTTTCTATTCCGACCGCGCTTCCAGCGCTTCATCTTATTTCACAATGAATTCCGGTGGTTCCCTTCGGTCACCGACCGGCTAATTGCCTTCAAGCCTCCGGCTTTCTTTTCAGGGCAGAGCGAACTCCTTTCCATACAAATCGGCTTAACTAACTGCCATTGGGGTCAACTGCCATTGGGGTCAGACTCCAATGGCACTTAGTTAAGCGGTCCAGCGTATTTTTTTGCGTCATGTGACATCTTGGGAATCCGCCCCGAAGTGGGCGGGATATGGTAGCCCGTGTGCAAGGCCACGAAGTGGTCGCAGCGCCGGGTTACGTGCAGACGTAAGAGGCAACGAGGAGGAGGCGCTATATTTGAAGACAACGTGAACCGAGGCGCAGGACGTAGCCCCCGCAGTTTATATCCTGTAATGCCCGAAATCCACTAAAACGAACTCCCCAAAATTACCAGGAATCGTTTATCATACACTTTTCATCCGCTAAGGTGTCGCCGCTACGCGGCTTAGAGGAGGTATCCGCCAGGACCACGGCCTCCTCACTCCGTTCGTCAACCATGGCTATCAATGGGTCAGCGCTACGCGCCTTTAGTCGTCTGGATTTCCAATCATTTTTAATACAAATCGGCTTAATTAAGTGCCATTGGTGTCAGGCTCGATCCAGACATCAATGGGTCAGCGCTACGCGCCTTTAGCCGTCCAGAATTCCATTCATTTTTGATGCACATCGGCTTATCTAAGCGCCATTGAGATGCATCGCTGTGTCGGCGGTTGGAAACCGCCGTTCCTTGGCCTTCGGCGATTTACTAATGAAGGTGTCTACTAAAGAAGGTGTCAGACTCATTTTACATGTGCCTTTCCTCCTGTACAGGTAGCCAAAATGGCCTCTTTGTCGAAAAGCCTCTTGTTTTTACAAAAATTGGGTCTCGCTAAAAGCGAGGCTTGTACCGCACTCAGGCTTTTGTTTCTTATCAGAGCAACCTACACTCAAACCGTTATGCACAACCCAACCTCCATCCGTGTCGCCGGAATCCTTTTGGCTTTGTTCAGCTGCCAGCTCTTGGCTCAAGAATCTTCTTATATCGCTAAGAAGTTCGAAAAGCGTGGGTTTGACGATGACGGAAATCTCGAAACCTTGATCACGGGTGAGACCGCGACGATTCCACTCAAAGGAGATGTGAACATCATCACCATCGATGGCCTTGTCATCTACCATTACGATGAAGGGGTGCAGGATGTGAAGATGAGTTGCGATACCTGTAAATTCGACAAAAAAACCAACGCCGCGACCTCGAATGAACCCGTACGCATCGAGGGCGATGACATTATCATCACGGGGGATAATTTTAAATATCTTGGCAAGGAGCAAAAATTCCGCATCCTCAAAAATGCGCGTTGTGTGATCAAGAAATCCGAAAAACAGCGCAATATGTTTCAACCCGGACCGGCGAAGTAAGCGGCTCGAAGTACCTGTTACCACCACTTTTTTCCCTCTCAACGAATTTATTTTTTGGTGGTACGACCCCAACCTCTCCTGGTGTTGCCATGCAACTCACGACTTGAACCTTAATCTGAATAAACTATTCCAGACGCAATCAGACTTTTAATCATCCTAAACATCTCATGAAAACCTTCCACATCTTCCTTTTCGCCAGTTTCTTTGTACTGGCTTCGCATGCTCAAGAAGGGGCTTTGGCTCCGGTTGAAGAAAATGTTACCATCATCACCTCAGATGAGCTAACTTTCGAAAGCGCACGTAATTACGCCATATTTGAAAAGAACGTGGTCGTAAAAGATCCCCAACTCGATTTGACCTGCGACGTAATGGAGGTTTTCTTTACGAAAGACAACGACATCGAACGCATCATCGCCAAGGGTCAAGTGTTGATACAAAATTCAGATATGATCGCCCAAGCCGGAAAAGCAACTTACGAAGTGACCAAAGAAAAGCTGACCTTGGAAGTTAATCCAAAGGTAGCTGAGCCACCTGAAGATCCGAAAAAGATTCTCCAAGGCGGAGTTATCGTGTATGATCAGAAAAACAGCAAATTACACGCGTCGAAAGGCACTCGCACCATCATCTTGCGCGGCAAGGGAGATGTGAGTCCATTCACGCCAGGCGGCAAACCGTGAGTAACAGTCGGAAAGAAAAATCGAAAAGCGATGCAGTGGACGTTGAGTCCAGCTGCCTCATCGAAACCGATGGTCTCGTAAAAATTTATGGGGGTCGCAAGGTTGTCGACCAAGCGAACATTCGGGTCAACCGAGGTGAGATCGTTGGACTGCTCGGACCAAACGGTGCCGGAAAGACCACGACGTTTTACATGATCACGGGATTGGTAAAACCGAACGCGGGCAAGGTCTATCTTGAAGGCCAAGATGTCACCAACATCCCGATGTACATGCGCGCTCGTCGCGGCATGGGCTATCTCTCGCAGGAGCCATCCATCTTTCGCCGCCTTACGGTGGAGCAAAACATCAAGGCGATTCTTGAGACCTTGACTCTCTCGCGGCGCGAGCGGAAGAACCGCCTCGAAGAGCTACTAGAAGAATTAGACCTAACGCGGGTCGCGCGCCAACGCGCATATACCTTGAGTGGTGGCGAGCGCCGCCGTCTAGAAATCACCCGCGCCTTGGTTACGCAGCCATCGGTCATCTTGCTCGACGAACCCTTTGCGGGGGTCGACCCACTCGCTGTGGCCGACGTGCAAGAGATCATCAAAAAGCTGCGCGACCGTGGCCTTGGAATTTTAATCACCGATCATAGTGTGCGCGAAACCCTCGAAGTCGTGGACCGCGCCTGTCTCATTTGCGAAGGAAAGGTTCTTCGCGAAGGCGATCGTGATTTTCTCATCAACGACGATGTCAGTCGGGAACTCTATCTCGGCCCTCGCTTCAGTATGTGATGAGTCATCAACCATAACAACCGCCCTAAAGGAAAGCCTATGCAAATCCACGTCACCTGCCGCCACATGGAAATAACTGATTCAATCCGAGAGCACGCCATCTCGCGAGTCGAACATGATTTTCATGGATTAACGCGAGTCGAAGACGTCCACATCATCACGGATGTACAAAAGAAAGATTTCAAGTGCGAGGTCGTTGTCCATGGTAAAGATGTACATATCGAAGCCGACTCGGAGACCGAAGACATGTATAAAAGCATCAATGAAGCGGTTTCAAAGGCGTCAAAACAGCTTCGCAAAAAACGCGATCAAATGATTGATCACCACGGTAACCGCGAACGTCTCTCAGAAAAGCCGTACAATCCCGAAACAGGCATTCCTTCGTTAGAAGGCTAAGGCTCTCAGATTATAAAGCAGACTGCCTGGACTGCTCAGGATTATACCCCGCTTTTTTCAACCGGCGGCGATGAACAATAGTCCAAGAGTACAAGAGTCCAAGAATCAAAAATCACCGGAGCCACAGATCTCTGTGGCTCCGCTTTATATCGTCCCGCTCTTGTTTTTTCTGCGCCGCTCTTTCCTTCCTCTCCGTCGCTCTTTCTTTCCTCTGCGCATGTTTTCTTCCTTTGCGCCCAATTGTTCCAGCTTTCCCTTTTTCATTCCTCATGCCCATTACGGTTAAAGATCTCCTCGAAGCGAATCAGGCGCTCGGTTTACGCTGCCTCAGTGGTGTGGAACATTTAGATCGGACGATTACCGAGCATTCGATTAATCGACCTGGGTTGGCCTTGTCTGGATTTTTTAAGTACTTTGCCCACAAGCGGGTTCAGGTGTTCGGTTTGGTGGAAACCACGTATTTAAAGTCGCTCGAAGTCAGCCAGCGCGAAGAACGATTAGCCGAACTATTTTCCTATCACGTGCCTTGCGTCGTGACTACGCGGAAGCGCCGTCCGACCGCTTTGCTACAAAAAATGGCCGAGAAAAATATGACGCCGATTTTGGGTAGCCCTCTGGTCACGGGTAACTTTATCAATTTGGCCACCTTGGCTTTAGAAGACCTTGTCGCGCCGACCACTAACTATTACGGCACCTTTGTTTCAATCCAAGGGGTCGGGGTTTTGATCGAAGGGGATTCTGGAGTTGGTAAAAGTGAGACCGCCCTAACCCTGCTTCAGCGTGGTCATTCCCTCGTTTCAGATGACATCACGAATCTCAAGCGAGAGAGCGATGGCACCATTACTGGCACCTCGCCAACCACCAGCAAGTACCACATGGAAATTCGGGGCCTCGGCATTGTTAATGTGCCCTTAATGTTTAGTTACAATTCGGTCCGGGACAAGGCGGAGATTGATTTAATTGTGCGGCTTGAGCACATGCGTCCCGGAATCGAGTTAGACCGAACCGGCCTCGATCCCCAATCACGCCCTGTTCTCGGGGTCGAGATCCCATTCATTACCTTACCGGTTGCTCCAGGTCGAGATATGGCGAATGTGATTCAAGCTGCGGCGATGAATCAGCGCTTAAAGAAGGTCGGACGGGACCCCGCAAAAGAATATGATGCCCAATTACGGAAGGCTCTTGCAGAGCGTAAGCCCAAGCCCAAGTCAAAAAAAAGGTCGACGCGACGCAAAAGCCCCCCTAAACAATCTAACCAATGAACAACGCAGTGGAAATCAGCGAAGAATTTGAAATTGTCAACCAGAGTGGCCTACACTTGCGGCCAGCGGCTGCCATTGTAAAGCTGTCAGCAAAATTTAGCTCTGAAATCATGTTGGAAAAAGATGGCCTGCTCGTTTCCGCCAAAAGCATCATGGGCATCACCACCCTTGAAGGCAATTGCGGTGAACTTCTTACCGTCATCGCTCGTGGCGAAGATGCAGAAGCTGCTGTCGCGGCCCTCGGCGAGCTGATTGCCAATAAGTTCGGCGAAGAGTAAATTCTTTAATCGCAACGCGACGGCATCCCGTTGTTGAAAGATTTGCTGAGGCTAATTGATTGATTCGTCCGGATCGTGCCAAAGTGAGGAATTCGCAGTCGAATCTGCTAAATCCCACCCTAGGTCGAGGATCATGACACGGCTGAAGGTAACCTCGTGAGACACAGCTTCGTAGTCGCTTCGTAGTCGCTTCTTAGTCGCTGGTTTGTGAAATCCGAGGGCTAGTGCTCAGGAGGCGAAGATCTTTTCTGCTTCTTTCCGCCATCGGGAACCTGTTTTTCTCGCTTCTTTTTTTTGATCACGGCCTTGGCAACCACGACGACAAATTCTCCCTTTGGGCTACGACCTTCAAAGCGGGCCGCAATTTCGCCTGCGGTGCCCCAGAGACTTTCCTCAAACTTTTTGGTTAACTCGCGGCCGACGTAGACCTGTCGATCCGGCATCTGCTCTTGAATTTCAGCCAGAAGTTTACGTATCCGATGCGGTGACTCAAAAAGTATGACTGCCCGGGAGGCTTCGACTAATTCTTCAACATCTTTGGCCCGACCGCCCGATTTCACCCGTAAGAAGCCGTGAAAAGCGAAGCCCTCTTCGCAGAGCCCGCTCAAGGCTGCTGCCGATGTCACCGCCGATGGCCCGGGAATAACCGTGATCCGTAGGCCTGCTTCTTGCACAGCTTTTACCGCTCGGGCCCCCGGATCGCTTACTCCTGGCATGCCCCCGTCCGTCACCAAGGCGATGCGTTTACCCGCCTCTAACTCAGAGATAATCCAGTCGCAGCGAGATGCTTCATTAAATTTATGATAGCTCATCGGGCGTTGCTGAATGTCAAAACGTTCCAGTAATTTCCGTGTATGCCGGGTGTCTTCTGCAAGCACTGTGTCTGCCTCTCGCAAGGCCTGTTTGGCTCGCTCCGACAAATCATCCAGATTTCCAATCGGGGTGCCGATAAGCATGAGCTCAGGGGGTGGCAATTCGGTTGACGGGGCTTCTGAGGCGGGATTCATAGCAAAAAGCGGTTTGTAAGTTATTGTAAGAGTTCTTGCATATGCCCTGATTGAATACCAATACTTCCTCAATCGAACCATTCTTCTCAGAAAACAAATCCCATGAATCTAACCGCTCCATCCCCCCTTGTTTCGCATCTGCTTTCACCAAAAGTTACTGCTGTAGCCTTGGCCTTGATCACTGCTTCTTTTACATTATTTGCCACGACGGCATCAGGGCAAACCGTGAAAGAGATCGTGACTGCTCTCGAAAAACAAAAGATTGAGACCCTCAACAAATACCTCGCAGACAACCCAGAGGCGGTGGATGCATCCGCAGCGTATGGTCAACTAATCGGGGCGCATCTCTTTCTCGGGCAAGACGAACTCGCCAGCCCACTGCACAAAAAAATGTATGACATGATGCCGAAGGGCGAAAAGGCCGAGGTCGATGGACTCATGCAAGTGGCCGCGATTCCGTATTTCGATTCGCTCAAAGACTTGGGCAAAAAGGACGAAGCGAAGGCCTTCTTCAAGCAAGTGAAAGCCGACTTGAAAGGCCACGAGATGGCCGACGCGGTTTCACGTTACATCGACAATGCGGTTGAACAGCTAGATGCACCAGCTAAGGGCGACGCAGTTACCTTGGCAGGTAAAACCATCGCTGGCGAAGATTTCGACATTAACAAAATGGAAGGCAAAGTGATCTTGATCGACTTTTGGGCCACCTGGTGTGGACCTTGTCTCGCCGAACTTCCAAACCTCAAAAAGGCCTATGCAGCTCATAAAGAGCAAGGCTTCGAAATTATTGGTGTCTCGCTCGATAAGAAAATGGACACCTTGAACACCTTCCTCGAAAAAGAAGGCCTCGACTGGCCCCAAATTTGCAGCGGCAAAGGCTGGGAAGATGCCATGGCCAAGCAGTTCAAAGTGCAAGGCATTCCTGCAACGTTTCTTGTTAAAGACGGCGTGATCGTCGCGACTAACCTGCGTGGACCTGCTCTCGAAGAGGCAATTAAAAATAATTTAAACTAAACGCTTCGTAATAAACGCTTCGCAATAAACGACAAGGTTGCGTGAGCTGGAGTCGGTTGGTTTACTCCAGCTTATTCGATTTAAGTCAACGGTCAGTTTGAGCCGACTTAAGCAGTTAAAGCCGACTCAAGCAGTTTAAGCCGACTCAAGCAGTTTAAGCCGACTCAAAGAGCTTCGTTAAAACTAGGTGTTGGATAGGGAATCATGAATAAAGGGTTGGTAGTACTTTTAGCAGTCGCATGGCTGGCTAGCATGTTTGTCGCCCATCGCGTTGGTGGCTCAAAATACGAAGCAAAAATGGTCATGGTAGAAAAGGTCGTAGCGGGTAAAACCGAGCGAGTCGAAGTCCCCGTCTACATTGATTCTTCTGCTTCCGGCGCCGCCAATGCGCTCGGGCTAAACCAAGGTCCAGATGATCTCCAGCCGGGCGAAACCCGTCGAAGCTCCTCTCGTCGTTCGGCGCCGCTCATCGAGATCTCAGGCAGCGAAGGGAATGACGACAACGACATTGCCGCCACCCCTTCCAATCTTCGCGACGCCCTGAGTAACAACGACCCTGTCACTCGCATGCGCGAGTTTGGGAGCATCCTGCAAAATTTAGACGACGCAGATTTTCCCGCCTTGCTCGGTTCCTTCGAAGACATGCCCGAGGCAAACGACCGCTATCGCGAGTACAATATTCTCCTCTACGCTTGGGCTCAACGCGACGGACAAGTTGCTGCTGACTTTGCCCAAGAAAAATTGAAGACCACGGACAATGGACGCGATTCTTGGCGCAAAGGATTCAACATGCAAAATGTTTTGAGTGGCTGGGCGACTCAAGATGCCGACGGTGCATTGGCATGGGCGAAAACAAATTATGATCCCAAAGACGCACCCGCGTGGATGAAGGGGCGTGGCAATCGGGGTCGTGGTGGAGATACACCGAAACCTGATGAAGGCGAAGAGCGCGTCGATAATCCATACGTTGTCGGAATCATCAACGGCCTCGCCAAATCCGACCCGAGTCGCGCCGCGAATTTAGTTTCCGAATTGCCTTACGGGCGCAACCGCGGGATGGCGGTCGATTCGGTTCTCAAAAGCTTGCTGCAAAACGGGACCTCCGACGCGATGAATTGGGCCGCAACCCTCGAAGATGAAAAACTGCAAAATGGTGTTGTGCAGCGGGTCGCTGGGAGGATTGCTGAAGACGATCCAGCCGGCGCGGCCAACTGGGTCAACAGCCTCGGTTCCGACGCGATTAAAAAGGACGCCATGGCGAGCATCGTCTCCACCTGGGCCCGTAAAGATATCGATGAAGCCGCGGCCTGGCTCGAAGAAGTTCCCGCTGGTCCAGAACGCGATCCCTCAGTCTCCGCACTTGCGGATCGGATGTCTCGCGAAGACCCACAGGAAGCTCTCATCTGGGCAGGAACCATTTCCGACACCGAACGTCGTCGCAAAAAACTCGAAGACATCGCGGAACGATGGATCCGCCGTGACGCGGATGCAGCCCGCGAATTCCTCGGCGAAGATGCAGTGCCAAGACCTGAAGCAAACCAATAGGTTACTCTCAGGTCGCAACCTATTTTGTCCTGTTTTTTCGTGGCAACTGACACGCAGCCTCCCCATCCCTCAGGTTTACAGGTCGCCGTCATTGGCGCAGGCCCTGCTGGATTTTACGCCAGCGAAGCCCTCTTAAAGGCAGGGGCTCGCGTCGATCTGATTGATCGCTTGCCTTTTCCACACGGCCTAGTTCGCTACGGGGTTGCGCCAGATCATCAACACACCAAAGGCGCCGCCAAGTTGTTCGATCGCACCGCCGGCATGCCGGGATTTCGCTTTTTCGGAAACGTTGAATTCGGGACGGACCTCGAACTCAAGCAGCTCCGCGATCAATACCATGCGGTGCTTTTATGCGTTGGTTGTCAGGCGGGTCGTCGCCTCGGGATTCCGGGTGAAGACCTCGCCAGTTGCTACTCTTCGCTCTCTTTCGTGAACGGCTATAATGGGCATCCCGACGCGGTTGACTTCGCACCCGACCTGTCGTCAGAGGCCGCCGTCGTGGTCGGAAACGGTAACGTAGCTTTAGACGTAGCACGGCTCTTACTCAAACCTTCCGAGGTCTTGCAGGAAACCGATATTCCCGAAGCGGTCTTGGCCGGGTTTGCGCAAAGTAAGATTCGTACCGTGCATGTTCTCGGGCGGCGTGGACTTGAACACAGTTCCTTCCGCTCCCCCGAAATTGCCGAGTTGGCTAAGATGGAATCTCTCCAGGTCGAAATCCGAAACCCTGAAATCGCAAACGAGCCCGAAGAACCTGCGCAGCAAAAGGTGGTGGCCGCGATACAAGCCCTTACGACCCCACGACCCACTGCCTCGCGAAAATTAATTTTGCATTACCATACCAAAGTTGTCGATTGGGATGGTTCCCGTGCCCGCTGCGTTGATACACGGTTGACGGAAACCGCGGCTCAAGGATCAACCGCGGATATACCAGCGGGTTTGCTGGTGTCCTGCATTGGATACCTCGGCGTTGAGCAATCCGACCTACCGTTTGACCATGGAATCATTTCAAATGAGGCAGGGTTTGTTCAACCCGGTGTCTATGTCGCCGGATGGATCAAGCGGGGACCAAGCGGGCTGATTGGAAACAACAAGGCCTGTGCCCGCGAAAGCGCGGAGCGGTTGCTCGCGGATTTTGCGGATCAAGAGCTCAATCCGCGCGAGCCCGATTGGTTTGGCTCGATGTCCAAGCCAACCTTTAGCTACGACGATTGGCTTGCGCTTGATTCCGAAGAAAAGGCCCGTGGCAAGATCCTTGATCGACCTCGGATCAAATTTCGCACCGCGGCTGAGGCAGCGGGATTTTTGGAGAAATCATAATTTAAACCGGTTGATTCTGAGTCATGGCGACGCGAATAGGGTTGGACCTCTGTCGCCAATTCGGCTAAGCCAAGGCATGTTAAAAAGGATCTTCAACCCACTTGCAAAGCGTGTCGCTTTCCCTGCGTTTAGCTCTGTATTCTCTGCTGGTATCTCTGTGTTCTCTGCTGGTATCT
>Ga0209186_1001335_pt1 | contig 18403 bp, 16 predicted proteins | sample SidtaG_FD_187426 | JGI IMG/M metagenome (GOLD analysis project Ga0209186, IMG submission 187426) | Marine algal microbial communities from Sidmouth, United Kingdom - Sidmouth_Male2 metaG (SPAdes) (version 2) | ecosystem: Host-associated > Algae > Red algae > Unclassified | place: Sidmouth...
AGGCTGCGAAAACTTCCTGCTCTCTTCCCACCCACCGCCCCGGAGTGGGCGCAGCCTTCCTCTGCTCGTGGGCTGCACGATGGTGTCCTTCTACATACTTCTTGCCCTACGCGGCACAGATCCGGCACTGAGCACCGCACCCGTTTAGTGCATCAAGTCGCACTTGTAAGAACTTGAGCGGACTTCATAGAGCTCTTAATCACGCCCTAATCTCGTCGCCACCACGCCACAGCGAGTGTCTTGAACGTGATACGAGCAAACACTCTCAGCGTGCGAGCATGAGCCCGTTTTCAATGAGCGTTTACGAGCAATTTGAGTCCGATCCGAGCTCGTGGTGGATCCAGCAACGAGGTGCACTGCGCTGCTCTCACAAGGCTTGAGGCAAACGTCAGAACACGTTCTTTCAAGTCCCTGGTGCCAAAATCAAGGCAGACCGGACTGGCTCCGTCTGACCTCTGCTCAGGCGTAGGGGGGAGTCGCCGGCTCATGAGAGAGAAAGAACTGGGAGCTCCTCTTTCATCAGTCCACCTAAAAGAGGTGTGCCGAGCACTATTTTTCAGGAAAAAACGGGCTTTGACCACTTCCTACCCGTATGCCGACGCTGTATAGGCAGAAACGCTCGTCAGGCAGTGCCCGTGGCCTAACTTCTTTCTCGCCCGCGTTTTTGATACTCCGCTTCCAGAGTTCTCAAGAGGTACACAGGAGCGGGGGGGGCCCATGTAGGGACCGTTGGAGTGGACACGTGCCGCCATGATGGAGGGGGGAGAGGTGACTTCGCTTCTCGCATGATATCATGTACCGAAAATATCTTCTCTCCCGCCCCGTCCCCACCTGTATGGCGCCTTATTGCACTCGCTGTAGCATATCTCCTTAATATTTGGATATTGGGCCCGGTAGCCCCGCCTGACTGGTCAGTATTCATGTGGAGGATTGAACTGACTCGTGGCTCGCCCTTTGGGAGGTTACTTCCGTCCTGTATATCTGTCCCTTCTCTTATCGTCTCAGTTTTGGTGGTTATTCGATCTTTATGATCGCTCGGTCGATCGACCCCGCCCTTTTACCGTCTGATAATAAAAGCACCATGGGACCGGGGTTCGCCGTCGTCGGCACCCCCGGCTCCCCATCGGATGTTGCACGGACGAAGTTTCTTCTTCCTCGCCTCTAAGGCGATAGTGTTCACTTCATCGTGCGTCTACGGTCGGTCGCTACTTACTGGTTATTTAACCAACGTCATCAATCCCACATTTGGTGGAGCAGCAGGGGATACTCTTGCCTGCCGCGTGCATCTGCACGCGGTGCCCGAGAGCTGTCTCTTGTTGCGAAGTGGCACGGTGACGGGTATTGCACCCATTGGCTTGACGCGCAGGGCGCGTCTCCCACTTGTGTGTGCCACAACGCTGGGCGTCGTGGGAGGTGATCTCCAATTGGAGCGCGGGGCGCTTCTGGTGGCACTGTGCCGGTTGAGCAATGACCCCTGGTGGTGCCGACGGGCAACGTGGCAATGGGAAGGGTAAGGGCAACGCCCTGCCTTCCGAATACGACCCGCCGGGAGGCGTTCGTACGAACATGCGCGACGCCAACACCCTGGGTGTTTTCCTCTCGGGATCACCTGCGTTGAACGCGGCGGCCTCTGGCCCACCGCTCGACGCGGAGAGCCTTAAGGCGGAGGTGGAGTCACTTCGTCTCCGTCTGAAGGCCCAACAAGCGACTAACCGCTCGTTAGCGGAAGCAAGCGACGAACTGATCACAAACGTGGACGCTATGCGCCAGGAGGACATCGAGTCCGATGCCCGGGCGACAAAGTCGCGTCGCAAGACGAAGAGCAAGACAAAGGTCCAGCTCGACCCCAAGTGGGGCGAGCCGTCTTCCTCCCGTCCAGAGCCAGTTGGTTGAGCGACCGAACGTCGGGATCAAGAGCGCAAGCTTCGCAAGAAGTTGCGTAAGATCCGCAAGGACACGAAGTTGGCCCGCTCAACATCCTCAGGTGGGAACGCCAACATGTCGGACGCGAACGAGTCAAGCTCGTCCAGTGGGACAACTTCCTCTTCGTCCTCCGACTCCGGAGAATCCCCGGGTTCCCCGTAGTCCCCGTCGTCGAGCTCAAGCTCCGAGTCTTCGGACACGTCATCGGACGCCGCGTCTCGACGATCCCGCCCGGGTCCGTACAAGGGTCGTCCCGACTCGAAGAAGCGGTTGGAGAAAGCCGATCGGTTAAAGGTCATTCGACCCTCAAACAGACGCTTCAAGTACCCATTGGTCTATCGTACCTACTTCCTGATCCGACGTGATCTGTCTCTCCCCCCCTCCCTAGTGGAGAAAACACACAAGATGAACCGCCGCCTGGACGGCGCATTCCAAGGGAAAGAGCCCTTTACGGGCACCAGCCCCCTCGTTGTATTCACCTTTCTGACGACCTTTCGTCGTGCCTGTGACGTAGCTGGCTTGACACACGGACAAGCCCTTACTCTCTTGGCCTTTCGCCTGTCAGGCGCGGCTAAACGTGCCTTCTCGAGTGCCCTCAACTCTACAGCCGGGCACCGCACTTATGCGATCTGTACCTATGGTGCCGCTATTAACTGGCTTCTCGCCAAGTATGCCACCCACGCCGTAATGGCCTCCGCGTACCACGACATTATTACAATGCGTCGACCAGACAATGAGTCGCCCACAGCCTTCGGGATCCGCGTTGAGACACAGTGCGACCGCCTAGACGGCCTTTTCCACGCTCAAGATGTCAAGGATGTATTCATCAATTGCTTGTCCAAGATTATCCAATCGCACTTCCCCAAGCGCACTCTGGCGGACACCATCTCTGCCGCGCAGATGTATTGGGACGGAACGATTAAGCTTCGCCTATCGCTTAAGCTTCCTCGTCTTCAGAAGACTAAGGTGGCGTACGCCTCCCCCATGCCAACCCGGCATACCAATGTCGACCGCCCCTTCCCGGTTACCCGACCGCGGGCCCGGTCCCGTTCCCCTCCTCCGAAGGAGTCGCCTTAGGCGAGGACCGACATTGGTTACAACCGTAACAAGCCCGGTCACTTCGCTGCGCAATGCGCTGAGCCGTATCGGCCACGTGAACGCCGTACACCCGTTATTGCCGCGAACTCCGTAACGGAGGATACCAAACCAACCGCTGAAAGCGATAGCAACGAGTCCATCGACTCGAAAAACGAATGAGCCGGGTGCCCCTTAGCGGGTTGCCCGGCGCATCATCACCAACTGGTGAAAGAAGTAAAGTCACAAGGATACTAAGCCCGGCACATCGGCACTATGAAATCGCGGCCACTATTGGCCCTTGCCAACGGGCAATGCACAGCTGTCGTCCTGTCTTGGACACTGGGGCCGGCATGAACTTGGTTCGACCTAATGTCTTACCCGCCAACTGGCAGAGTTATGCTGAGAAGATCGAGCGCACACCCCGCATCAAAGATGCAAACAACAACCGCCTCATAGCACATTATGCTATACATCGTTACATAGATGTTGGATGCGCCAAGGTCTTCGACCGATTCTTTGTCGCAGAACACCTATCGGTGCCATGTATTCTCGGTACCGAGTTCATGGATCCATGTCGAAGCCATCTTCACACGCCTAAAGAAGGTTGTGTGGCAAAACCATGTCGATGATGTCACCGGGAACCTGAGGCGAACGCCTATCCTCGCCACCGTACTTGCCAACAAGTGGGAACAGTCTTGGGAAGACCAACCTGCTAAGGTAAGGGCATGTCGCCAAGTTCGCGTCAAAGGACGAAAGGAAGAATGGGTTATGGCGACCTGCGCAACCCCTGGCCTCGTCACCATCTCGCCCAAAATCCGCCTATGTCGGCACAAGTAAGTGGTAGTCGCCCGTGGCGTTGCTCTGGTCAAGCCGGATCAACCATTTTTGGTTAAGGTCTGCAACTTCGGGCCGGACCAGGCCATAGTTCGTAAGAACAGCATCCTAGGCTTCGCCGAACCATCCCAAGGGCCCATTTTGGCCGCCATAACAGAGGAGAAGGCAACCCAAGACACACCAACCGGTGAGGATACATCGTCGTCCGACGACCCTGTCGAGGATGTGGACCTTAGTGAAGCACCGGAGCACTTGCACAAGCAAATCCGGGAGATGCTACGCACGCATTCCACGATGTGGGAAGGTACCCTCTGTACTGTACACGCCACTGAGCATGCCATTGTAACCCCATCGGATGCCGTCCCTATCCGGGAACAACCGTATCGCACGGGTCCATCAAGCGGACGATCATAGCTGATCAAATCAACAAGATGTTGAATCTCAAGGTCATAGAACCTCGCCACAGTGCATGGGCAAGCCCCGTCGTCATCGTACCAAAGAAAAATGGTAAGGCCCGCTTCTGTGTCGATTGCCGACGACTCAACAACATCACCAAGAAGGATGCTTATCCCCTTCCCGGTATGGAGGATTTCCTGGACTCCTTAGGAGATGCGAAGGTCTTCACCTCCCTTGACTGTACGGCAGGCTATTGGAAAGTGCCCCTACGCCCTTCCGACAGAGAGAAGACTGCGTTTACAACACATGCGGGTATTTACCATTGGCTGTCCATGCCCTTTGGCCTGACAAACGCCCCCGGGACGTTTCAACGTGCCCTCGACATTATATTGTCTGGACTCGAGTGGCAGCTTTGCCTCGTCTACCTAGATGATGTCATCATCTTCTCTGCATCTGCAGAGCAACACGTCAAGGTCGTTGATGTGGTCTTAACGCGGTTGCGTGAAACCGGTGTCACTCTCAACCTTGAGAAATGCACCTGGTTCTCCGACGAAGTCGAGTACCGTGGACATATTGTCCGACCGGGTCAACTCCATTTTCATAATAAGAACGTCCACGCGTTGAAGCACGCTTCTTTCCCCACCACCAAGACCCATCTTAAAAGCTTCTTGGGGATGTGTAATGTCTATCGACGTTTCGTCAAAGACTTTGCTAAACGAGCGAAGCCGCTCAACGCAATGACCCGCGCGGAGGTCCCTCTAGACTTACCAAATCCAACCGACGCAGCCCTCGCGGCCTTCTACGACCTGCGGCAAGCGCTTCTTGTACCACCAATCTTGGCCCTGCCAAAGTCCAAAGGCCAAATGATTGTCGATGTTCGAACTCGTTATCCCGAGACGAATCCCGAGTTTGTCGGTACGCAACCTCCCCCCAGGGACGCCATTGACAAATACGGGTACCCTCAATGATGGATCACCCCTAGAGCGCAAGCGTGAGTTCATGGCCAAGCTAAGACAGCAAAGTCCTGCCGTCGTAGAGGCCTTGCAAAAGACTCAACAACGCTATAAGCGTAACTTCGACTCGAACGTGGATACACGTAACAAACGTGTCCGTGTCGGTGACTACGTCTATACGACGAACCACCAACAAAAGAACAAGCTGCAAAGCTGGACCGTCGGCCCATTCGTCGTACTTGACGCAGATGATTCTACCTACGTCGTAGACGTGAATGGCGAAGAGCGAAGAGTCAATAGTGACCATGTTACCCCGGCCCCACGGCCTTCGACCCCAGACGAGACACCACATCCACTATTGGACGGACTCGATAATCCTGAGAGCACACCTCCTGTACCCGACGAATACGTCATTGACCGCCTATTGAAGCTCCGTCGGAGCAATGGCATCTACTGTGTCAAGGTCCGATGGTTTGACTATGGTCCCAAGGACGATTCCTGGGAACCCTTGCGAAACCTTCCTCGGAACTTGGTCATCCGAGTTCTCCGACGGAAAAAGAAGAAAATTGCGGGGTACTCGTGGAGTATTCCCAAACCCCCGTCTCGGGGCACTTGCCGATCACCCAGGCTTAATCAAGCCGAGACGGCGCTGGTAGTAACCCCCCAACGCCAAGAACCAAAGTGGTCCCCGACCATTGTTGGAGTGTTTTCGAATTCGCATGGCGAAATTTGAATCACACGGAACTGGATCAGGATTTCCCAATCGAATTCGGTTCAGGAGACTTTACCGATTTGTTGGGTTCGAGTGACATTACCCGAACGGACGCGTAACATCTCCCACGACCCCTGGTTGGCGCTTTGGCGTTTCGCCGAGCTTTCTGAGTGGCATGGGCCATACACCTACGTGTGGCCCTGCCCCCCGTCCTTACCGGGCAAGGACGCGCCACCCGCGCCTGTTACCCAAGGGGTTGGATCCGAGCCTAACGGGCTACTGTTACCTTTGGTCCATGACCTAACCACAACGGTTGAGGACCTGATGTACCAAAGTACAGAGGCGACGCTTCTAGCCCCCAGATGGAAAAGCGCCCCCTGGTCCGCCGACGCCAAAGCGGCTTGTGCATCGCACGAGGTACTACCTCATGCGTGAAAAGACCATATTGACACGACCACATGGGCACTTGTTGCCTTTCACTTTAGCAGGAAAACCAACAGTGCGACACAAGCCAAACCCTCTCTGTCTAAATGACAGCAACCCATGAGCGGGAAAGGTGTATACAACACCGCCACAGCATCACCTGCCGACGGGCATCGGCAGTAAAACAAGCCAAACAAAACAAAGACATAAGTCGAGCCCGCACCGTTCTTAGACCACCCGCCTCAGTTGCGGAAGTGCCCCCGGCTACCCTCGTCCACCGAAGAACTGCGACCACGCGTATTGCGCGGAGGCTCCTCCTCATCCTCGTCGTCACTTCTGAGACGCCGGCCGAGGATGTCGCCAGCGTCAAAATGCACAGGCGAGGGAGGCGCCGCCGCCACTTGGCGCAGACGTTCGACCTCCTGCGAGAACAGGTCGAAGGCAGCCGCCGAGTCGGCTGCCACGCTCATGGCCCGAGCCAACACCGGCATGGCATCCTCAAGGACATAGCCATGGGCATCACGAACCGCCCGGCGCAACGCCTCCGTCTGGCGATTCCACGCCGAAGCCAGGGCGGCCGCCCCGACGCCACGAGGTACGCGCTGCCCGTCCATACGACGACTCTGCCCGTCACGAAACAAGGCCACCGCTTCCTGTAACGCCTCAGGCGAAGTCCAAATGGCCTCCTGCGTCGAACGCGCATGTCCTCCGGACGCGGCGGTAATGCGCGTCTCGAGCACCGGCGAGAGCGACCGACGGCTAGGAAAAGCAGCCCGACGCGAAGGCCCACCGGCCGCCCGCGTCCCTTGGCGGACAAAACCGCCGCTTCCTTGAGCTTCCGCCGCGCGCGTATCGCCATCGCCGTCCGACCCCCCGCCACAAACTGGAAGAGAGGCAAAGCCCCGACAAGGGTGGTTCAACACGAACTCGTATTTGGACGACGAGTCCAAATGGACGTGCACCTGACGCGCCGCACGCGTCTGCGTGTCCCTTCGAATGACGTCCTTGACCACAATGGTCCACGGGAAGACCTCCGTGGCCCTGTGCATCTTGTGGAAAGTATCCAACATGGCCTGGCCACCCGGCCCACTGGCCATCCGGTGCAGGTTCAACTTGGACATACGCCGAAGGGCCTTGGCATCGAGCCAGGCAAAGACCTTGTCCGCCAGCAGGGTATGCACCCACCTGGCCGCTGGGAAGTAGTAATACTCCCCATTGATGACGTGCCAAACGGCACTGAACTCGTCGACCAGCTTGTGATCCATGTACGACAGTGCGTAAGGCACCTCCATCCGCACCCCGAGGTTTAACCACAAGCGGGGGTAGCGTGGAAACCACCGCGACAAGTCGAGGTGACGGGGCGCCCGCATAACACCGGAACACCAATCTGTGGGAAGGAGCCCTCGGCTCGAGATGCGAGCCGCGTCTTGAGCATGCCGATGGTCGGGGGCATAACTCGGCGCCCGAAAGGGGGAATTCAAAGCCAATGTGCGGGCGTCAAACTTCCCCTCCACGGCGTGTTCCACCTCTTGAGATGCCTCGATGAGTTCATCGAGGTACTCCTCCATGCCCGCATCCTGGGCAAAGGGCACCGACAACTCCGTGGCCTTACGGTGCGACAGGAAGACGGCCTCCGGCCAAGCCCGACGCAGACGCCCGAAGTTGTTGGCGGCGACCTCAATGGTCCCCATCTGATGGACGGGGAACAGGAGGGCCCAAGCGTAAAGACGCGTGTGAAAATCATGGAACGGGCGTCCGTAACGGACCAACTCGTTGGCATAGGCCAGAACCCCATAGGCCTGCCGCGACTCACCTTGGTAGCCATAGTTGGCGTTGCCGTGCACCTCCGCCACGACGGAGTCGACATGGTCATCGGGGACCCCGTTTAGGATGTCGATGAACGCCGGCGGGACGCCCCAATGGCCTTGTTCGATACGAACAAACGCCACGCGGCGGTTGTTTGTCGCTGCGTCCATTAGAACGTCGTCAATCATGACGGGGACGACGTCGCGCGTCCCAAGGGACGGAGGGCTGAAGTACTTCCGCCGAAACGGCGATGGCCCCGCCCCCTCGATGAGCAGCGGCTCGGCCCCTTGATCTTTCGCCCCATCGCGGTAATCGCCGCCGTGCATGTCACGTCCATGGTCGGCTGACGACCCGTCTCTCCGCGACCCCGAGCCGACGCTCGCCCCCGACCCGGCACGCCCCGCTGGGCAGCCCTCGCCATTGGCACCGCTCCCAGCCGAGCCGGCCGCGTCGGCCATCTGGACGTCGTTGTCGCCGCCCGCCATCTTGGGCTTGTCCTTGCCGCCGGCACACCGCGTCGGGCGGAAGACCTGGGCCAGCGCCACGCCCTCTCCCCCGCCCTCGTGACCACAAGCCCCCGCTCTCCCCGCACGACCTAGGGTCAGCCGGCTGTACACAAGCCGCGCGCCCGACTCTTCAGTGGCTATGAGCCCGACCCCGTTCCCCCGCCCACCGTGTGCGCTAAAGCGCAACGACCCCCGCCCGCAGAGGGCAAGGCCGTGACAGCCTCACCTCGCGACGGACGGGGCACGGCAGACGGACGACCCAGAGGTCGACAAGTGCGCAAGCGCAGGCCACCACAACCTGCCCAACTGGGCTACTCAACCCGGACGCCTGATGGCATGGGGAACCGGACGGGCCCTCGCCGTGCCCAACCCCCCGGTATATATACCGCGGGGCGAGCCCAGAGGCCCGCCAAGCTGCCCCCGGCTGTGCCCCCAGCAGCACGCGGGCACAAGGCCCCCCCACCCCTGTAGGGGCCGATCTGACGCCTGCGCGGCCGCCGCCGCCCGGTGGGTGCCCAGAGGCTGCCCGTCCACGCCCTCCGGCACGCATCGGCCATTCTGGGCCGCTCGAGACCGTTCGCGCCGCAGGCTCCATCACCCCACCTCGCGCGAGGGTGTCAGGGGTCTCCCCGATCCCCTTTGCAGGCGCCGTCCAAGGCGTAACGCCCTCACGCCCCTTCGCGCGTCGTTACGCGACACCCTGATTGGTTGCCACTTGTGGCGTTCGTGGTGGCGGATCAGTCGATCTGCGCCGACTCGCCGGGACGGTTCGAATCTCAATACAGGGGTATGTAGCATATCTCCTTAATATTTGGATATTGGGCCCGGTAGCCCCTCCTGACTGGTCAGCATTCATGTGGAGGACTGAAATGACTTATGGCTCGCCCTTTGGGAGGTCACTTCCGTCTGGTATATCTGTCCTTTCTTTTATCGTCTCTATTTTGGTGGTTATTCGATCTTTATGATCGCTCGGGCGATCGACCCCGCCCCTTAACCGTCTGATAATAAAAGCACCATGGGACCGGGGTTCGCCGTCGTCGGCACCCCCGGCTCCCCATCGGATGTTGCACGAACGAAGGTTCTTCCTCCTCGCCTTTAAGGCGTAAGTGTTCACTTCATCGTGCGTCTACGGTCGGTCGCTACTTACTGGTCATTTAACCAACGTCATTAATCCCACACTCGTAACACGCAGAGACTTAACATACGTCTGTCCTTCTTCAGCTACGACCATATTGTGTCCCCCCACAGAAAGACTGGAAACGCACGGTGATGGAAAAGGCGTCACGGAATGGCCTGCAGGCAGCAGAACCGAAGACGCTCGAGCAAGACGTGATCCGCCCCGGATCACGACTTCGACCGCTGCTGATCCGTTCGGGTCAGGAGGGCCCCTCTCACCAAGCCTGCAGAGGCATCTAAAAGTTGGGTCGCGACGTGATGCTGGCACGGACCAGGTCTGTGGATAGCTGCTGATCCACTGGCGTCAGCAGCCCCTCTCACAGTGGCTGCAGAGGCCTTAGAAAACTGGGTCGCGACCCAATTTTCTATTGACCACTGGATTTCTAACATGTTGTTCTGGAGCTTTCGAAGCCTTCATGTAATGCTCAGACCCAAAAGAGCAGGCGTAACTAGACGTGCTCCCCGCCCGTGTCGTTTCCACTTCAAAAGCGCGAGACCACGAAGAAAACACAAGCATGGGGTGCCATGTACGTGCAGGGGGGGCCAACAACGGGCGCAACGAACACCCAAAAAGCTGCCCCAAGGAACACAACCCATTGGCTCCCGCTCCCTTCAGGATCGTGGTCCCCCTTCAGGATCGTGTCTAACACGATCCTGAAGGCTGTGGTTTCCACATCACCCTCTAGAGCAGTGCTGTGTCAGATGTCGACCATCGCCGGAAATGGTGACAAGACTCGAGACCTCCCCACGGGGTCGTTCGCGCCGATTCAGTGACCTGGACAATGGCACCGCGGGAATCCTCTGCGCACCAGTGCCCAGAAAACGGCCGACAGCAGATCCAAGAGTGTCTTTTTTTCCAGATGTATGCATCGTCATGGCTTACAGAATCCCCATCCATCCCCATCCAAAGCCCATCCGGATCCAAAAATCAGATGGATGGGCATATATGACCTCTGTGAGCGCCCCCCGATTCCCCATCCAAAGAGGTCTTGGATGGGATTCTTGAGCCGGGGCAGGGTCAAGAACAGCTGCAAGGATGAGCAGCACTGCACAGCGTGACCGTTTCTTCCACTTGTCGCTCTGGTCCGCGGAGCAATAACGCCATCTCATTGGACCAGCATCATTTATACCCTTGTGGAGGGCCCTTTTTAACTGTAGCCCCCGTACCAATCTCATCTGGTCCGCCGTGCTCGGCGGCGTCGGCGGCACGAGGTCCGTCCTTGCTTTTGTGCGATAGAACTCCCTCAAGTCATAGTAATGGATATTCAAATCTTGTAGATTGTATCCGAGTCGTCGACGTCACGACCAGACAGACGGTCGTCTTGTTCACGCCAACAGACAGCGACAGAAGATGACGTGACCTCAATGATGAGTAGGTGGCATCGCAAAACGCCGTGCTCCACGCAACGCTCCGCAATTCGCTTTGAGAGTGCAAAAAATCCGTCACTTGCACGGTGTCTTCCGGGGTGGCTTCTCCAGAAAGGGCAGTGCGAAGTCTCCTGTGTATCCACCGTGGCACTGGAGTCACAAACGTTGCAGCTCTGCCTCCGCCGCGATTTGAACCGCTTTGGATTCGGAGTCGATCATGAGGACGGCCGGCTCCAACCACGGCGTATGCAATTGTCATTCGAAATCATGTAGTACTTAAGCTATCAGCAGACCAATTGGATCGGCCCAAATTGCTGCGCGGTGTGGCCAAATCACGTGCGACTGGTAGCCAATCACATGGTGTCCTTGTTTCACACTGGGGTTTCTGAATATGAAACGGCCGAGCCTGCCGAGGATCGCATACTGTCTCTCGAGCGGGCCACCTCGACTCGAAGAACTCACGGCCGGAACTCTGGACTACGCCATCGTCTGAGAACGCCCATCCAAAGCCCATCCAAAGCCCAGCGGGATCCCATCCAAACCTCTGTTGGATGGGCTTGGATGAGCTGGAAACGCCCATCCGTCAACATCCGAAGAGTGACGAGGAGACATCCAAAGCCCATCCAAAACCTGTTTGGATGGGGATTCTGCAAGCCGTGACGATGTATGTCTTGTTGAATTTCTGACCAAGAATGAGACACCGGGCACAAACAGCTGTCTCGTGCTGATTTCTATTCTCGTCTTGCTGTACTTCTTGGGCACTCCAGGAGGCGCCTCAGAACGCCCTGCAGGCCGCCCCACCCCCCAGAGCGTGGCAAAGGCACTGCGATGCGTCCGATCGATTGTCGTGTGGCGCGCCACGTCAAAAAACCAACAGCATGATTGGCTGAGACGGATGGTCAACATTGGCCACACATCCCACTACACTAGTTCTTCTTCTTCTGCTCATAACTCACTACCAACACACGCTATGAGAAAAAGGAAAGCACTATCGTACTCTTCATGCTCTCCTCTTTCCGTCTGTATGCATTGTATGTCGTGGAGCAAGCGTTCTGCTGAGAAGGTCGACAGAATGGTCAAGATTTTGTGCAGACTGGCTATTCAGATCTCATGGCGGTTGCTACGGCCCTCCCAAACCAGGACGCACCGCGAGGGCACGCCTAGTCAAGGTGGATCTTTTGGATCTGAAAGCTTCGTTTGCATTACACGAATTGGATGAAAGCGCCGCGACTCCTGTGAGAGTCTCAGAGGCTGTGGCGGCGGTGTTGGTCGAAAGAGAAAATTGGCAGACCTGTCCTGATCGACAGCAGGTCCGTCGGGTGCATGATCACCTCCCTCGGGGCTCTTCGCCTTTGTGCCGCCACCGTTCTGTCTACCCCTCCTCCCGACCCACTGCAGGGTGTGTCGGAAGGACCCCCTCACCACCGGCCAGATACCTGGAGCAGCGCGGCCGCCACCCAATGATGTTGCGCGGTGGCAGAGACCGGTCTGTGCCTCCGCGGCCGTTGAGGTACGTATGTCAATTTCTGTGGGTACTTTTGGGGATGGTCGTACGTCACACTTGCGTTTGGCATGTCATCGTGTTCCCCGCTCGAAGGTGGCTCGTGCGGTACGAAGAGTACCCATCCGACCGCTATTGGTTTGGTCTGTAGACGACGTCAAACCTAATCGTCCACTTTGCTTCTGCAATCCCACAGTATTCCCACGTCTGCCCAGCTCCGACCAGCTTTTTCTGGTAAAGTCTTTGCCTTTCTTTGCCCCCTGTGTCTCCGACCTTTCCTGACACATACAGATCAGGCCCTCGCGTGGCAAGCAGCGGCAAGCAAGACAGCCGACGGCAAGAATTCGGCAGCGGCCGTTGGGGCGGCGGCAGCCCTGCCACTTCTACGGAGCAAGGGCGGCTCACACACGGATGACGACGGAATTCCTCACCGGATATGCGCTCCGCGTTACGCCGCTGCTGCCCGCCGGCAGAGGTGGCCGGCCGCTGATTCTGCGCACCAACCCGGCGGCGCTGTGAACAACCCCGCGCCGGGCCCGCTGCCTACGGTGCCATTGGCCCAGGTGGGCGGCGTGTCGCTGGCTGCGCCGGCAGGCACGCGATTTGCCGGCACAGCCCCCCCCCCCTTATCCCTCCGTGACTCACTTCCAGCCTCCCAGACAGGCGACGCAGCGAAGTTGGGCGGCTGTGTCGCGCAGTCACGGGGGTACAAGACCCGCGCGAGTGACGCCGACACCATGGGAGGCGACTCCCCCAGAGGCAGCCAGCAGGCTGGCGGAACGCGCTCCGGCGCGTCCTCGCCGGCTGTGGGGACTGCAGCCGCCGTGGTGGTCGACCCCCCCTCCACGTCTTACCGCGCGCCGCCACGCACATCAACCTTGACGTGTGACATGGTCGGTGCGAGCGGCGCGGTGGCGCCGCCGCCCTCCAAATCACGCTTGGTGGGCCGACCAGCGGAGGCGCGGAGGTCTGCTGGGCCGCACCTTACGCCTCAAGAGACTGTCAACCAGTTTATAGAGCTCGTAGGGGCGGCTCGGACGCCCCAAGATACTGCATCTCTGGATTTAAACCGTGTTGCCGCAGCCATCTTGGCGCGGACTGTTCCAACTGCTTTGTCTGTGTCGCATGCGAACGGGCGCGTCAGTGTTTACACAAGGAAACCGTCCGTGCTAAGACCTGTCGTGGGAAAGAGGCAGCGCAACAAGTGCTTGGCCGTGGCTGGTTGTGATATTCGGCATGCAGCAGAGAGCCGCGGCCGTAGGCTCCCGCCACGCCCAACTGCCCCTGAGAAGGTCGGGCTGTTGGCGTCCGTTGGACTAAGCTACGAAAAGTTCAACCGGATTTGGGTGTTCTTTGGCGGGGCTCTCAGCCCGATGGCCAGCCTCCATGCCCTACGTCAGGCGCGGTCTGCCCTTGCGCGGCTGCCTGCCAATGACGTTTCCTTATTGGACACTGGGGCTCACCTGACCCACCTATGTCGGGTGGTGGAAGGGCGGTTGTCTGTTCTGTGGTCCGCCGGGCTGTTCATTGAGCGCCCGTCGTTTGACTCAGATGGCGTCGCTATCCCACAGACTCGTGATTACGAGGTCCCCAGCAATGGGAGACCTGTGTATAGCGATTTCTGCCCTCCGGCTGATATGCGAGATATCCATATCTCTGTTGGCCTGGACAGAGGAGGTGTGCCCTGAGTCCAAGGACAAATACCCTGAGTAGCAGCCATACTGGCTCCCCATGTGGCGCAGTTACACCAACTTGCCTTAACTGGTGCTGTTGTCGGGCCTCATCGGCGGGCAGTGAGGGTCTTCATTAACAGTGACTTCCCAGCTGTGTGTAACACTACGGGCCCCAAGGGGCACAGCGCATCCCTGCCGTGCCCAATGTGATTGGGCACCAAGAGCCCAAGTGGCGCTCAGTGGCTGCTGGACGCGCTGTTTGGGACTGTGCAGGACTTGACTCGCACCCACCCACCGAGAACCGCGTCCCATCTAAGGGAAATGCGAGCTGCCTACGACTTGGGCGAGACGCCCGAGGGACTCGGGCTGGCTACCCATTTGTCTGTCGAGCGGCAGCCGGTCATCATTGTGCCTCCCACGCAAATCGTGCCTCTACCTCTTCATCTATTGATTGGGCTTACGATGCGGATGCTCCGGATTTCCATAGAGGCTGTCACGCGAGGACGTGGTCCAACTGTCGGACGGCAGTTTGCGCACTCGCTGGCGGCCACATTGAGCGTGGAGATTGGCGTGGAGGCGGTGCCGTATCACGGAGGAAATTTCATTAGTCGGCACTGCCACACGATTGGCGCGAGAAGCCACGCCATTGTGAGGATTCTGAGGCCACTCGTGCCTGCCGAGTGGGCGACCGCCTACGAACGCGGGTGGGCGGTGCTCCGGGGGGTCATGTCAACCCTTAACCGTGCAGCTGATATCCCTGCTAACGAGCAGCGAAGGTTTAACGCCGATGCGCGGGCGTTTGTCATTTTCATGCAGGAGTCCTTCCCGTGGGTGAGCATTTTGCCCAAGCTTCACGTGCTCTTCTGCCATTCGTGGGAGTTCATGGGGCGCTGGGGAAGCGCGGGGCTCTACGGTGAGCAGGCGATTGAGTCGTGGCATGGTTTCTATAACCAGAACGCGGCTCGGTGTACGGCCTAAACGCCCCTGCTCTCCTGCCGCACGCTCTTGCAGACGATGGCGCTGAGCTGCGTGGCTTCCGACGCGCTTCGGCGGTCCAAGGCGCCAATTCGCAAGCGGAGAGCGGGGCCTCGTGGAGCGCTCCTGCCAGGGGACCGCCGCCTGCTTGTCAAAAAGGCGTGGAGCCGGGAGTGTCTGGCGACACTCGAGAAGCGGGCGAACGACCGGGCGAAGTGGGCCAGCGATCAGTTTGAGGAGGCCAACGGAGGGATTGTGGCATTCTCTAAAATGTAGTTTTCCGCAACTGGCGGTCTGTGCGCGGGTGAGCATTTGGCGAGTATGCAAGAAGAAGCAACAGCGACCTCCACTCAGACCGTTCGATGGACCCTGCCCCCCTCGAAAGCTCCAAGGCCAATCGGAAGCGGGTTTCATAGTGTGAGGGTTCGGAGGCGTATGTCACGTGCTCATTGGCCCTGAGCACTTCCAGGTCCGAAAAAGAGGCCTTGTCATGTCGAAAGCAGAGTGCATTGGAAGTCAGCCGACAGCATCGGTTCTAGCCAATAGAATGCATTAATTATGACGTCCACCCAATTCCCTGGCCTTTAGGTCAAGAGTACTATACCCGGAAGACAAAGGGGGACCCCCTTCTAATTTTTTTTTCTTCGAGTGCACGTTGCGGGAGTACTTATGAGAAACCCGTGGGACACTTTGCTCGCCTCTTGTGGACGGAGGTCACCTCTGCGCTCCGTTTTCTCACGAGGGAAAGTGTCAGTGGACGTCCACCGGGTTGTGTGCCAAGAGTGAGCCACGAAAATTTGCAACTTTTCACACAAATTGCAACCGCCTGGAAAGGCCTCCCGCCTTCCTTCCCCGTCCTCTTCCCCATCCCCCCCCCCCTACCGCCTACGATGAAGGCAGCCGAGTTGCTACCGGCGGTGGATGCCCTCATGGAGGACGGTGCATCCCTGGTGGACGCCTTACAGACGGTTTCGAACCCGCCCGAGCTGACTTTGGCGGCCCTCAAGAGCGCCTACCACCGCCGCGGCGCGGCGCCGCCCGGCGACCATGGCAACCGCCTCCTGACCTCGGAACAGGAAAAGACTATGGTAGGGGTTATCGAGGCGTTCAGCATCAACAACCTGCCGCTGTCTCGGCTGCAGATACGGACGATGGCAGGGCAGCGGTTCGGTGTACAGGTGTCCGAAATGTGGGTCCGGCGGTTCCTGAAGCGCAACAACAAACACGTACGTACCCGCACCTGCAAGGCGCTGGAAGACAAACGCATGGGGGCTCAGGTGGTTGCCAATGTCAATACCTTCTGTTCCGATCTGAAAGACTTCCTCGAGACCCACCACTTCCCCCCAGCCCTGGTAATGAACTTTGACGAGACCCGCGTGGTCGTCAAGGGCAGCAACCTCACCACGCAGCGGGTCATATCTGCGGGAAAGGAGCGCCCAAACGTGGCATCGACTCGCAACTCTACTGTCGCTTCGTTGTTGTCGTTTGTTGCGGCCGACGTTTCCGTCTTCCTCAGCGTCTACGTTTTGAAGGCCAACTTTGGCGAGGACGACCGGTCACCCATCAACTTCACCCTCGAGCCGGCCCTGCAGGCCTCACGCCGGTCGTGGCCGAGGTTCTCTTGTTGGACCGACACGGGCTACCTCAACGCCGAGCTGTTTGGGCGGGTGGTTGACCTGGTGGCGGCCGAGTGGCGTGTCCGCAACCCCGGTTTGCCTCTTCTCCTCTTTGGGGACCAGTGCTCGGCCCATATGAGCACCGAGACGCTGCAACGGGCCCTTTCGCTTGACGTCTTCCTCTTCTTCCTTGTCGCAATCGCCTCTCACTTCTTGCAGCCGCTGGACGCCGCAATGTTTGGGTGTTTTCACAGGTCTTTGCGTGTCTACAACGACCAGTACGTGTGGGACGCCCTCATGAACGGGGAGAGCACGCGTGACGCCCTCCTAGCCGCCGCCTACCACTTTGAGAGGAGGGCCTTTACCCCCGCCGTGGTTAAGGGTGCATTTAAGACCACGGGGCTGTGGCCGTTTGACTCGGCGGTGGTGCTGGCGCGTGCTCGAGAGAACTTGGGCATCGCTGACGATGGGGGCTCTGTGCGGGCCCAAGCAGCGGCTATGGCGTCGGAGGTGCTCGCCGAGGCTCGGCAGAGGGTGGCCAGTGGCAAGCGGCGTGTGTCGGGGGGTTCCACAGTGGTACAGCGGGGCACCATCCACTCCCCTTACAACCTCATCAAGGCCGCCCGCGAAAAGGCAGCGGAGGAGGCCGCGGCGGCAGAGCAGCGCCGAAAGACCAAGGTGGCGCGGGTAGAGAAGGCCGCCGCCAAGGCCAAGGATGACCAAGCGGCGGTTGTGAGACGGTTCGAGTTCACCTGTCGAGTTTGTAGCTCGACCAGGCACCGAGGCGGGCCAGCCTGGTTGGTCTGTCATTGCGGTCGCTGGCGGGCATGCCCGAAGTGCAAATCTACCCAAACCGCATCTAGTTCCATTGCGGCACACAAGCAGATTTGTTCTGTGGAAGGGGGGGGCGAGTCGACGTAGGCGAGGGGGTGTGGCGGGCCTTGTTACTTCTTGTGTCCTCGTCTTGTATCTCTTTTGGCCCACAGTCGGTTGCAATTCGTGAGAAAAGTTGCAAATTTTCGTCGCCGCCTCCAAGTGGCGGAGGCTGTGGTCGTCGTCATCGCCGGCACGGAACGCGGACGTGGTTGTCGCTTCAGTTTCCGGTTGGAAACACCCTTGAAGGGGGGTGGTGCGTTTACGCCGTCGTGGAGCGGGTCTGGGGTCGTAAGTTTCGGATACTTGGTGCATGGGCAAGGTGGGGGTGCTGGAGAGGGGGTCGTTCGTGGGAGGTTGTTTGAATTTGAACGGTGCGGGCCGAGCGGTCGCGACAAGCGGGAGAGTGATTCTGACGCGGAGCCGCCCAGTTTAGTCTCTCGGTAGAGAGGGCCTCTGCCAGGGCTTTCAGACTGGGTCTCATGGTCGCAGACGTGGGGCGCTGGGTAGAGGAGCGGGGGCGGGGCAGTGGTGGACATGGTGGTTTCCATCCACGTACAGTTCGTGAACTGATTGATAGGGACGGAGGTG
>Ga0209186_1001336_pt1 | contig 18402 bp, 17 predicted proteins | sample SidtaG_FD_187426 | JGI IMG/M metagenome (GOLD analysis project Ga0209186, IMG submission 187426) | Marine algal microbial communities from Sidmouth, United Kingdom - Sidmouth_Male2 metaG (SPAdes) (version 2) | ecosystem: Host-associated > Algae > Red algae > Unclassified | place: Sidmouth...
CCCATCATCATGTGTTCGGACTTCTCGTGTTTGACGAAGCCGATATCGAGCATGGTTTCTTTCCAGGCGGCGAACATGATTTCGCGCAGCCGGTTGTTGGCCTGCGGCGACCACTCAACGGCCCCCTCGAACTGTTCGGAGGCGACGTAGATTTCGTAGGCGCAGATCATCACCGCTTTGGAGAGGTTCAGGGCGGAAAATTCGGGGGTGCTCGGAATCTGGATCAAGTGCTGGGCCAGGCGTAGTTCCTCGTTCGGCAATCCGGACGCCTCGCTGCCAAACAGAATGCCGACGGTTCCGCCGGCGGCCGCCTCCTTCACCCACTCAGGTGCCCAGTCGCGCGGACTCTTGGCGTGATGACGGTACAAACCAACCCGCGCCGACGCGGCTGCCACCGTGGTACAATCCGCCACCGCCTCTTCGACCGTCGCAAACTCCTCGCGCGCCTCGTAAATTGGCAGCGCGTGCAGCGCCATTTTACGCAGCTCGTCCTGAAGCAGATTGCCGCGCGGGTTGCCGATGCGCAGACGCGACAGCCCCATGTTTTTCATGGCGCGGCAGATCGCGCCGACGTTGCCGCCGAACGCGGGGGCGGAAAGGATGATGACGATGTTGTCGAGCGAGGCTGTGCCTGGATGCTCTGCAGGGTCGGTGGACGGATCGGATAGGTCGGGGTCAGACATGATGTTTCCTTAGCCTCATCATTCACGAAAACCAAATTGGAAAATGATGGCTGGCTCGATAGAACGAGGCAGGCTTTGACATGGTGCATCCAGCCAATGTGAGGTACGAGGCTAGCTACGGCCCCAAGCTCGAAAGGTTTATTCCACAGAGTAATTTCTCGAAACACGCCTAAGTCCTTGACATTTCCTACAATCTTCTTCTATTTTTGAAATTATGAAAAACTTGTATGGTGGAACTGTAATTATTAGCTTAGTTCTTCTTTTCAAATATGTCGGTATAGCTGACTCACATTACTGTGAGTATCATGAATCACCTACTGAGAGCAGCACACCGGATGATTCAAACGACGGAACGCCGCTAGTGTCAATTTGTGCCGGCAACTCACATACGGGAGGTATTGATAGTGAGGTGCATCGAGCCCCAGTACACATAATTTTCGGGGAGGATTTTTGGGAGAATCCCCAAGAAGTCACAATAAGCTTCACCAGTGGGAATGGCTATCAACCCAGCGAGAGTGCTTGGTGGTGGCAAGGTATGAGCCGAATCCGCGCTTTAATGGAGCTAAATGGGCACGGAAGTTTCGAACAAAACACACCAATCACAATAAACCCTTCGTCGAATTTGTCTGGTTTCATAAGGTCTAGCAACGCGGTCGAGAGTTACACTGTAGAGGTAGCCTTGGCCAATGGTCAGATTTTCACTGAAACTGGTTATTTTGAGGAAGGTGATCTATCGATTGAGTTCGCCGACGCCCCCCCTTGGAATACTCGCACATATGCCGTCTCTCTGGAGTATGATGGAGAACCAGTCGAAGGTCATGATATCAAAGTCGGCGTTTCTTTTGTGGAATATTCAGATGGTACTACCGATCAACCCCAAGACCGTGGGTCGGCCCAAGCGTCTGCGGTTGCGGGCGAACCTGTTTCCATGGGATCAGGAAATTACGATGAAGGGCAGACCGATGAATATGGTAAATACAATGGTTCATATCAGATCAACGAACGTGATCTGAACGAACCCGGTGTTGAGCGAGTCGTTCTGTCAGCAGTAAACCTTTCCTATTCGGTCTCTTCCAATAACTGATCTTCGCAGATGAACAATTCTACGCTTAAGTTTTTGCTACTCTTTCCAGCCATTTCGATTATTTTTTCCGGATGTCTAACACCTGACCATGGGGGAGGTGGCGCAGCCAGGGGGGGTCTCAGGCGAGCCCAAACTATGCTGCTCTTTGAATCCAGATGGAACTGGTGTGTTAAATTGGATTCAGGATGGAAAAACCTTAATAAAAGATTGTCCGGAAGTTTTGGCTGCATGGAATCTTGCGGAAGCTCAAACAGAATCAAATCTTGACAATGTGAGGTGCAGTGAAGGGGGCAGGACGCACTGGAACCGGAAGGACCATTTCATCCAAATAGGTTGCTGGTGGGTAACGAGTTCTGAAGGTGTGGCAAGCTCTCTACTTTTTGAGATGTGCAATGCTTTCAATGATGCTACTTTTGACGGGATCATACTTAAGGTCACTGATAGAGACCCAGAGATGGGGCAGGAAAAATTTGCAAGAGAAATGGAAGACGCCGAGTACAGTAGTTTACAGAAATATGACGAACTGCGTAACGGATGCCCGACGCTTGTTAATGTAATAGTAGATAAAGGTACTGCAGCAAGCCAAGAGGAAAATTGGAATCAAAGGAACATTCCCGAAATCCCCGGCAAGCCTTCACATGCAGATCATTATCGAGCAATGTTCTGCAGGCTATGGCTCAACCATGATGACTGCACCACCGAGTAGATGATGAATTGGAAGTTTATAAGTTTTCCCCTCTTGGCTGGGTTCATATTATGCATCTTGATGGGCTGTACGGGGAGTTCTGGTAATGGCCCCTTGGAGCCAAGGAAATCCTCGGTGGAGACAGGAGCCGATTCAAAGGATTCATGGATAAAATCTACCCGAAGCGCCCTCGAGGAGTCAGAGCCTCAGTATTACCGTGAGGAGATAGCGGGGGGACCTATTGGTATGATAGAGATCCCCAAAAAGATCCGCAAACTCTTTGACGAGGATCCCGGTCAAACAATGACTAGTTTGGTTCAGATCGTGGAGAGTTCCGATTTTGAACTTGTGGAAAAAGCGGTACTTCAGTTTAGAGGATTAATAACTGAAGGAATGTATATTCCGGTGGGAGTGGATGAGGAGAAGTTGGACACCATCAACCCCCGGACGCAGATGACCTTTCGGGAACAAATCGTGTCTGACATGAAAGGACAAGCCGAGCGGGAGCTAGGCCGAAAGCGGTAACGGTGTAAAGAAGTCCGCCAAAAATCCGATTCGTTTTGCCCCACGATCATTTTGCCTCTTTGATCGAAGGCCATGAATCGAAGAAACGTTCTCTTTATCTGTGTCGACGACCTCCGCCCCGAACTCGGCTGCTACGGCTGCGACCATGTGATCAGTCCGAACATCGACCGCCTCGCCGGACTCGGCAGCCACTTCGAACGCCACTACTGCCAGATCGCCCTGTGTAATCCATCGCGTTCGAGCATGCTCACCGGCCGCCGCCCCGACGCGCTCTCGGTCTGGGGCCTCGACGAACATTTCCGCGACAGCACCCCGGACGCGGTCTCCCTGCCCCAGCACTTCATGGGCCACGGCTACCACACCGCCGCCATCGGCAAAATCTATCACAACGACCGACTCGACCCGCAATCCTGGTCCGAACCACGCCTCTGCATCGACGGCTATCCCTACGATCCGGACGCGGTCTACCGCGACGACGGCAACGTCCACTATCTCGAACAACGCAAAGCCGAAATCCGCGCCGAGGGACGCGAGCAACGCTACATCGATCCGCTCGGCGAGTGGTACCTCAAGGCCTGCGCCACCGAGTCGCCGGACGTTCCCGACAACGCCTACTACGACGGCGCGCAGACCGATGTCGCGTTGGAAAAACTCACCGAACTGCACGCCGCCGATCAGCCGTTTTTCTTCGGCGTCGGCTACTACCGGCCGCACCTGCCGTTCAATGTGCCCAAGCGTTATTGGGATTTATACGATCGCGACGACATCGACTTGGCCGAGTTCGACAAACCGCCCGAGGGCGCGCCGCCGATGGCGCTGAACAACATGCGCGAGTTGAGCGGCTACACCGATTTCAAAGACGCCGAGCACCCCAACGAAGGCCAACTTAACGCCGCAGACGCCAAGCTGCTGCGCCACGGCTACTTCGCCTCGGTCTCGTACATCGACGCGCAAGTCGGCCGCCTGCTCGACCATCTGGAAACGCTCGGCACCTTGGACGATACACTGATCGTGCTCTGGGGCGACAACGGCTGGAAACTCGGCGACTACGGCAGTTGGTGCAAGATGACGAATTACGAAATGGACACGCGCGTGCCGCTGATCATCAAGCCGCCGGGGAAGCGATCAGAACAGCAGGATTCGGCGCGGTATCAGATCACCGAGTCGGTCGACATCTATCCCACCGTCTGCGAACTCGCCGGGCTCCCCCTACCCCACGACGAACCCCTGGACGGCCAAAGTTTTGCCGCGTTTGTTACTGACGATGCAGAGAAGCCAACGGCTAAGACCCACGCCTACAGCCAGTTTTTGCGCTACGGAATCTGGTCCGCCCCCGACGGCAAAGAGACGATGGGTTACACGGTTCGCAGCGAGGACTGGCGCTACGTCGAGTGGTTCCACGCGGACAGCACGGAGGTGATCGCCAAGGAGCTCTACGACATTCGTTCGCAAGGATTGGAGTCGAAGAATCTTGCAGGCGGCGAGGACGTTCGTGAGGTGGAAGCAGAACTAGCGCAGTTGTTGACTCGTTACCGTGGCGACATCTTGCCTTTGGATCGGCCTTGAAATTGATTTATTTATTACGGGCTTAAAGCGTGTTAAGGAAAAGAGAGAAGGGGAAATCTGCTTGAAGACAAGGACTAGCTAAAGGTTCGTATATGCATAAGTTTACGGCCAACATTGATCACAACTCTGACGGGGTAGCGACCTTCGACCCCATTCAGGTTATTGCGAGGCTTCGCGCGATTTATCCCGATCTGGAAGATGATTTTCAGGACCACCTGCTCAGCACCTGCAAGGCCTTTGCTCGGGAGGGAGAAACCAATGGTGCGCTGAAGATCGCCGTGAAGGATTTGTATGAGCGGGGACCGGCCATTCGATTCCGGATCCCGTTAGATGACGGGCGAGAATTGCGGGGTGTCGCTGAGCGCTACTGGGTCATCCTATCCTGCGAAGATCCGATACCAAAGGTTCATCGGCCCCGTATCCGGGCGTTTCTTTCGTCCTTATTCTTCCAAGAGATTAAGGTTGTGGAGGAAGGCCCTTCGGAGGCGCCAGAGGAGTGATCATGTTTCCCGAAGTCCGGTTTAAATGGCGGAGCCGAAGGCGTTTGTGCGGGAGCGTGATAGTCGCGCCCCTCTGGTGCAGAAGTGGTGGTATAGAATTCTATTGGTTGCGCTTATCGCACTTGTGTATTCGTTTGTGTTATTGTTGCTCTGGTTTATCGCGGCGATGAACCCGAATAAGAATCCTCGGGACATTTGGACCGTCGTTCCATTCGCGCTCTCAATGGGCGTGCTTGCTGTCTACGTGATTCCGTGGATCATTCGACAATTTCCCTCCTACATCCAAATCACCGACAAGTGGTTGACGCGGGTCCGCGGGAATAAGGCTCGATGGGACAGATGGCAAGAGGTGGAATCCTACACGTTCAGCGAGTGGCGTGGCCTGCCCGTTCTCCTCGTGGTTTTGCTGAAAAAGGATGATGTGGAGATCGGCTTGGATGCCAGCGTGGATGTGGAGGCGCTGAGGCAGTTCCTCGACGGCTTAGGGATCCCGGAGTACAACGAGGATCGAGGTCTGGAGACGATATATTGAATGCTAAAAGAGACCATGGGATACACGGTCCGCAGTGAGGACTGGTTCTAGTTTCAACGATCTCACCTCTAGTGATTCTATGGCGAGCCACGGAGTGGGTCGAGTGAGCTACGAACGGAACCCGGGGTTAAGAGGGATATTGATAAGCCGACCGGCCTGCCTATGTGGAAGAATTCTTTCGATTCCGTTCCGGTCGGAACGGCGCAGTTTTCGATGACGATCTGCCCACCGATACGCCGATTGGCCCGACGCTCCTTTGGGTGCCTTTGTGCCACCGCTACGCGGCTCCTCTCAATCTCGGCCCCAACCCCGGCCTTGCCCTGCGGGACGACAGCCGGGGCTATTCAGGGTGGCACCGCTAACGCGGCTCTTTTCAAACTCTGACTCTTCTTCGAGCTTCCATGTCACCGAACCCGAACCCCATTCGTAATTCCTACATGAACCGCTCCCTGCTTCTCCCCCTCACCTTTTTCGCCATTCTCGCCTCGGCCCTCGCCTCCCTCGCCGCCGACAAACCAAACTTCATTTTGATCCTCACCGACGACCAAGGTTACAACGACCTAGGTTGTTTTGGGTCGACCAAAATCAAGACGCCGAACATCGACAAGCTAGCCGCCGAGGGGCGCAAGTTCACCTCGTTCTATGTCGCCTCGCCGGTCTGCACGCCCTCGCGCGCCGCCTTGCTCACCGCCTGTTATCCCAAGCGGGTCGGCATGGAAAAGCACGTGATCTTTCCGGCGCACAAACACGGACTGCATACCGACGAAGTGACCATCGCGGACACGCTCAAGGCGGCCGGCTACGCCACTGCCTGCATCGGCAAGTGGCACCTCGGACACCGCAAACCCTTCCTGCCGACCAGCCAGGGATTCGATTCCTATTATGGGATTCCCTACTCGAACGACATGAACCACCCCGATAACAAAGGGAAGCCGCGCGACTCCCGTGACAAATCCTGGCTCAACCAGGACGAGTACGTGAACCTGTGGAAGACGCCCTTGATGCAGGACGAGGAGATCATCGAACTGCCGGTCAACCAACGCACCATCACCCGCCGCTGCACCGACCGCGCGATCGACTTCGTCAGCGCCAGCGCAAAAGAGGACAAGCCGTTCTTCCTCTACCTGCCGCACAGCATGCCGCACATTCCCCTGTTCGTGCCCGAGGACGTCTACGACCCGGATCCGCAGAACGCCTACATCAACGTGATCGAACACATCGACACCGAGACCGGCCGCCTCGTCGACCACGTGCGCAAACTCGGACTCAGCGACAACACTTACATCATCTTCACCACCGACAACGGCCCTTGGTTGCAGTTCAAGAACCACGGGGGTAGCGCCCTGCCCTTGCGCGCTGGCAAAGGCACGACTTTCGAAGGTGGCCAGCGCGTGCCGACTGTCATGTGGGCACCTGGACGCATCCCGGCCGGCACCGAGACCGCCGAGATCGCTGGCACCATCGACCTACACCCGACCATCGCCAAAATCGCTGGCGTTGAGTTCAAGCCACGCGGCAAAGTCGACGGCCTCGACATCACCGACTTCATTCACGGCAAAGGTCCGTCGCCTCGAACCGAGTTCGTCTATTACACCTCGCGCGGCCAGCTGTCCGCGCTGCGTCAGGGCGCGTGGAAGTTGCGCATCGAGAAAAAGAAATTGGAGCTGTTCAATCTGATCGAGGACATCAGCGAGTCGAAAGACGTGGCCGCCGACCATCCCGAACGCGTGGAGAAGTTGAAGGCGCGAATGGACGCCTTGGACGCGGAGATCACCGCGGGTGTTCGGCCGCGCGGCGAGTGGTCCGAAGCGGGCGAATAAGGACAGGCGGCGACCGATCGCCACCCTACGACGTGCAAAGCGGCGTACTGTGGGCGACCCAACGCAACGGCGGTGACGGCAACCCCAACGTCCTCCTGCAACTCGATCCGTCCACCGGCCGACTGGTCGAAGACGCATTCGGCACCGTCGTCGATTGGTTCACCGTTCCGCTCTCAACCGACCCCGCGTTTCAAACGTCATCCGGGTTGCCTTATGACGAAGTTTTGAATGCGACTTGTAGAGGGTCGTGCTTACCGGGCGCGCCATTCCAGGCGGTACTCGCGTGGTGCCTGACCGCGAATCCGCCGGAAGCGCCGATTAAAATTCGACAGGTTGTTGAAGCCGACCCGGTAGGCGATTTCGGTGATGGTCAGATCGGTTTCCAGCAAGAGACGGCAGGCCCGGCCGATGCGCAGTTCGTTGACGTAGGAGATGAAGGTACGACCGGTGGCGCGTTTGAAAAAGCGGCTGAACGAGGCCGGTGCCATGCCGGCTTCGCTGGCGGCGCGGGCGAGGCTGAGTTCGGCGGGCGGCTCGGAGTTCAAGCGGCTGGCGCGGTTGGCTGGGTCGCCCTGGTCGATTTGTTCGACGATAAACCGGCAGACGCGCGCGATCCGATCGTCGGCCAGTTCGCTGATGGTTGCTGCGGTGTACGCCGGACTACTCAGAACGCGCGCGTTCGGAGTCGCCGCTAATTTGCCCAGCAAGTCGAGCAAAGCCACGACTCTGGCGAGGCCTTTCGCGGCGAGCAAATCCGTCATGCCGGCGCGCAATTCGGGCCCGTTTTCGACCTCTGAAAAGAGAAGACCGCCCGATGCGCGCTCGAACAACTTCCGAAGTTCCTGCATTTCGGGGCGTTCGAGAAAGTCCGAACCCATGAAATCCGGTCGAAATTGCGCCACAATGGCGCAGTCCGGCGATGGTCTGACCTGTTCCCGAGATGGTCTGTCCCTGTTGCGAGATGGTCTGTCCCTGTTAAGAGATGGCCTGACCTGTTCTGGAGATGGTCTGTCCCTGTTCTGGAGATGGTCTGACCTTGTTCCGGCGATTCCAGCGGAGATGGTCTGTCCCCGTTGGGGAAAATGGTCTGAATTCCATGGAATTTCCGAACCCGCTAAATCTTGGAGATGGTCTGTCCCTGTTTCCGAAAGCCACGTGTGGGGCAAATTCGAACCCAGCAAAACCAAGTCGCCCGCCTCGTAGTCGCCGATATGGTCGCCGACAAAGCGCCGCCCGCGGCCACGTTCGATCAAGGTGAGTTCGAGTTCGGGGTGGCGATGCCAATTGAACGCGAACCCCTCGTTGGCCGCCCGGCGAAATACCACGAAGGACTCCTGATCGCCCGGTTGAATGGCTTGAAAACGTGGTTTCACTGATTTTATTATGACAATAAAAGACGAACTAAGCAATTATTAATGTTAAAAAAGTATGCATAAAAGACAGCTCGGATGTAGTTCGAGGGGCACCTTTTCCGGCAAGATAAAACCATGCAAACGATCACTGACAACTCCAACCTCCCTGACCTCTCCTCCGACTACGACGTGCCCGCCGACAAACTGGCCTACATGAAAGCCAACGGCCACGTGACCCTGCGCGACATCTGCTCCGCCGACGAAGTCGAACCCTACCGAGCCCTCGTCGCCGAAGACGTCGCCGCGCGCAAAGACACCGCCCGCAGCGGCGCTTACGCCAAGGACCTCAAAGACCGCGACACCCGCACCAAAGCCTTTCTGCAGATGACCAATGTCTGGCAGGACGACGAACGTATCGCGCGCTTCACCCTCGCCCGCCGCTTCGGACACATTGCCGCCCAGCTGCTCAACGTCGACGCGGTCCGCCTCTACCACGACCAAGCCCTGTTCAAAGAACCCGGCGGCGGACACACCCCGTGGCACCAAGACCAATTTTACTGGCCGCTGCCCGACGACCGAACCGTCACGATGTGGATGCCGATGGTCGACAGCGGCGGCGAGATGGGCACGCTCATGTTCGCCTCCGGCACCCACACCCTCGGACCGCTTGCCGACATCGCGATTTCCGACCACTCCGAATCGTTCTTCAATAACCTGTGCAAGGACAAGGACTGGCCGGTCGCCATCAGCGAACTCAACGCCGGCGACGCCACCTGGCACTACGGTTGGACCCTGCACAAATCGCCCGGCAACGTAACCGATAAGATGCGCCAAGTGATGACCGTCATTTTCGTCGCCGACGGCACCCCGATCCTCGAACCCACCAACGAAAAGCAGCCCAAGGAAATCACCGCTTGGATGCCCGGACAGAAACCCGGCGACCTCGTCGGTTCGCCACTCAATCCGATAGTCTACTCACGGCAAACTTGAGGTAATATCTGAACGGTTTGTTCGAGATGAACTGTAGGCATCGAATACTGTTCATCGATGTTTTTGAATGAGCTTGGATTGCTAAGCCTTTGTTGTTCCGCGTAGTACCTAAGGCATGTCATCTCGAACACGAACAGTTCCCAGAATCGTCAAGATGGTCGGGTTTTTCTACACCCTCCTGACATTGGCCATTCTCCCCTCGACCTGCTTAGCGGAGCTGAAGGTCGATTCGATTTTGACTGAAGGAATGGTTCTGCAACGCGACCGTGCCATTGTGATTTGGGGTACGGATGAACCCGACTCACACGTTGAGATTTCGCTCGGCGCAAAAAACAACACCCACATCAAGACGACCGCGAACGCAGAGTGGAAGGCGCAACACAAGCCGCTGCCGACGGCCACCACTCTTGCCACCCCTGCCACTATTGCCACCCCTGCCACTCTTGCCACCCCTGCCACTCTTGCCACCCCTGCCACTCTTGCCACCCCTGCCACCCCTGCTACCCGCCAAACAAGTTTCCCGTGGGCGAGCGCCTAGCAATGAACGCCACAAACACAGCAAAACCCACAACAAAACCCACAACAAAACCCACAGCAAAACCCACAGCAAAACCCACCGCACAACCCACAGCACACCCCACAGCCAACCCTTGAACCGGCCCTATTGATTTATGAAACATCTAGCCTTCTTCATTTTCTCAATGGCCATGCTCCTCGGCACGCAGGCAGCGAACGCCGAAAGCCCGATCGAGTTCGACCGCGACATCCGGCCAATCCTGTCCGAAAATTGCATCTTCTGCCACGGCCCCGATTCCGAACACCGCAAAGCCGACCTCCGACTCGACATGCGCGACGGCGCGTTCGGCGACCATGATGGTGTGACCCCAGTAAAGCCAGGCGACCTCGACGGCAGCGAAATCTGGCAGCGCATCATCTCCGACGATCCCGACGAGGTGATGCCGACGCCGAAGTCGAAAAAGAAACTGACCGCCAAGCAAAAAGCGCTGATTAAACAATGGATCGAGTCCGGCGCGGATTGGTCCGAACACTGGGCCTTCATCGCCCCCAAAAAACCCGCAGGCGACGGCATCGACACCTTCGTCGAACGCCAACTCAAATCCGTCGAGCTACCGTTCTCCGAACCCGCCAACGCGCGCACCCTCGTTCGCCGACTGCACCTCGATTTGAATGGCTTGCCGCCGACTCCGAACGAGGTCGACACCTTCCTCGCCGCCCATAAAAAAGACGCGACCAAAGCCCTCGGCGAACGCGTCGACGCCCTCCTCGCCACCCCCGCGTTCGGCGAACGCATGGCCCTCTGGTGGCTCGACGCCGCCCGCTACGGCGACACCTCCGTCATGCACGCCGACGGGCCGCGCGACATGTGGCCGTGGCGCGACTGGGTGGTCGATGCGTTCAATGAAAACAAACCCTTCGACACCTTTTCCATCGAACAGCTCGCCGGCGACCTGCTGCCCGACGCGACCGTGAAACAAAAAATCGCCTCTGGATTCAATCGCAACCACGCGACCTCCGACGAAGGCGGCGCGATCCCGGAAGAACTCCGAGTCGAGTACGTGGTCGACCGCGTTCGAACCACCGCCAGCGTATGGATGGGCCTGACCATGGAATGCGCCCAGTGCCACGACCATAAATACGATCCGATTTCGCAACAAGAGTACTACGAGTTCTACGCCTTCTTCAACAACCACACCGACCCCGGTATGCAGTCACGCAAAGGCAACGAAGCGCCCGTCATCGAGGTCATGTTGCAGTCAGACGCCGACGTCGTCGCGGCTGCACGCGTGAAGGCAAAGGCCGCCGGTGAAGTGCGCAAAAAAGCCCGCCAAGATCTCGCCGACGAACTAAAAACCTGGCTCAAGCCCACCGCCAACAATCCCGAACCCGCCGGCGCCGGCCTCAAAGATCTGAAGCATGTGTTTTCCACAAAAACCATTCAGCCGACCTACGCCGCCGAACCGATCAGCGCCAAGACCGCGAAGATCGACGGCACGTTTGCCCAGCCGAAAAAGAACGAACGCAGCGCCATCCTGCTCAACGGCAAAAACGCCATCACCTTCGACAGTTTTCCCAACTACGATTTCAATAAAACCCCGTTCACGTTTTCCGCTTGGGTGAATGTCCCCAAGGGTGCCGGCGGCTCGATCTTCTCCGACATGGACGTCCCCAAGAAATACCGCGGCTATGATATGTGGTTGCAAGGCGGCGCCATCGGCTCGCACATCATCAACTCCTGGCCGAACAATGCGGTCAAAGTGGTCAGCGCCAAACCACTCACTCCGAACAAATGGCACCACGTGGTCATCACTTGGAACGCCAAACAGAGTTCCGATGGCTTAAACATCTACATCGACGGCGAAGAGGTCGAAAAGAAGGTCGAGGCGAAAAAACTTACCGGCACCACCATCTCCGACGCGCCGTTCCGCATTGGCGCCCGTTCGCGCGGCGGCAACAGCACCGGCAAAGTAGAAGATATTCAGATTTACACCCGCGTACTCAACGCCTCCGAACGCGCCTTGGTCGCCCGCAACCCCGTCGAGGTCGCGCGTGCCCAACCAGATTCCGCGCGCAGCCCGAACGAAAAACGCCTGCTCGACGAAACCTTCCTCACCCAAGCCGAGCCGTACCAAAAAGCCCTCGCGGCCGAGACGGCCGCCAAGGCCAAGGTCGACAGCCTCGTGGACGGCAAAGTAACATCCATGATCATGGGCGACAATCCCGAGAACAAAAAGCGCATGACCTACATCCTTGATCGTGGAGCCTACGACGCGCCGAAAAAGGAAGAGTCGGTCAGCGCCGGCGTGCCCGCCGTGCTGCCGCCGCTCGCCACCAACGCGCCGGCCAATCGACTGGCCTTAGCCACCTGGTTGTTCGAGGATGAACACCCGCTCACCGCCCGCGTAACAGTCAACCAGGTCTGGCAGATCTTCTTCGGACGCGGTCTCGTCGAAACGCCCGGCGACTTTGGTGCACAAGGCGCGTTCCCGAGCCATCCCGACTTGCTCGACTGGCTCGCCACCGACTTCCGCGAACACGGCTGGGACATGAAACGACTGGTTCGCCAGATCGTCACCTCGCGCACCTACCTACAGGATTCGCGCCTTACCCAAGCCCAGGTTAAAGCCGACCCCGAAAACAAAATGCTCGGACGCGCCCCGCGCTTCCGCTTGCAAGCCGAGCTGATCCGCGACAACGCCCTCGCGCTCTCCGGCCTACTCAATCCCGAAATCGGTGGTGCCGGAGTAAAGCCCTATCAGCCACCCGGTCTGTGGGCCGAAGTCGGCCTCGGCGGCAACCCCAAGTTCAAGCAAGACAGCGGCGACAAACTTTACCGGCGCAGCATCTACACCTACTGGAAACGCAGCGCCCCCGCCCCCAGCATGCAAATTTTCGACGCGCCCACGCGCGAAGTCTGCATCATGCAACGCCCGCGCACCAACACGCCGCTGCAAGCCCTCGTCACCATGAACGACATCCAGTTCGTCGAAGCCTCCCGCCACCTCGCCGAACGCATGATGAAGCAAGATTCCCCGCTCGCCTTCGGCTACGAACTGGTTACCGCCCAAGCGCCCAACAAAGAAGTCGCCGCCGAACTGCAACGCCTGTTCGATAAAGCCAAGGCCACGTTCGAAGCGGACAACAAACGCGCCACCGACCTGCTCGGCGTCGGCGAGTCCAAACGCGACGACTCGCTGAATGCCGTCGAGCACGCGGCGACCACGGTTGTCGCCAGCCTGCTACTCAATCTCGATCAAACTCTCACCCGCGAATGAGCTGCACAAAAATAGGTGCGCCAGCGCCGCCTCTCTGTAGCACGGAATTGCATTCCGTGTCCGTGGGACGGATTTGCAATCCGTCGGCACGAGAAATAAACTGTATAAGTTTTTATTTACAGTCCGAGGCAAGCCGATCTATACTGTGGTCCATGATCGCCCCACCAAGTTTCCAACCACTCAATCCCCACAAACCCATTTGGGTGTACACCCGCCATCTGCCGCATTGGCGCCAAGATGGTGCAACCTACTTTGTGACCTTTCACCTGAAAGATTCCCTTCCCAAAGCCGCCCTGCTCGAACTACAAAAATTGCGCGAGGAGCAAGCCCGTCGACGCCAGACCTGGAATCGTCAGCAAAGTTGCGCAAGTGGCTCAGTGGTCGTCGAAGCCGACATCCGCGCCAAGCAAGAGGCCTTCGAAAAACTGGTCTTCAAGCGTGTACAGCACTGGGCCGAGAAGGGTTTGGGCGCGTGCTATTTCAACCACCACCGCTTCCGTTCCATCCTCCACGACGCCATTCTGTACTGGCACAACAAACAGGTCGATGTCGCGGCGTTCGTTGTCATGCCGAACCATGCTCATCTGATCGCGCGGCCTCTTGACGGCATCGCATTGGAGAAATGGCTGCAATCGGTGAAACGCTTTACGGCAAGAGAGGTGAATCGCTTGAATGGAAACACGGGCTCGATCTGGTTCGAGGAGTCCCACGACCGGATCGTTCGCGATCTGCCGCACCTGAACCGTTGTCTCCGCTATATCGGGCGCAACCCCGTTCAAGCGAGAATTCAACATGCCTCTAAAACGCGCTGGCTTAACCCACAATGGCAAGACCTCGGCTATCGATTCGCAGATTAAATGAGTCCCGACGGAATGCAATTCCGTCCCACGAACACGGTTTGAAAAACCGTGCTACAATCTCCTCTGACTTCTTCATATCATGAACTCGACCAACCTCACCCACAACCCGCGAGCACGCGGCGACCACGGTTGTCGCCAGCCTGCTGCTCAATCTCGATCAAACTCTCACCCGCGAATGAGAATCAATAGATCTTATCCGTCGCATCCAAGCCGGGGATTTGCTGAAAATGCGGATCGATCGTCAACACAACTGCTCCGATATGAAGCGCACAAATAGCGATATGAAGATCCTGCAAAGGGAGGACCTTGCGTTGGCGGTCAAGCTGCCAGGCGAGTTCGAGAGTGGAGTCCCAGAGGCTGTTGCTGGACGAGACAAACATCATGACCTCCCATGCAGCGCGATAACGATCGAGCTGCTCGCGAACCCGAATGCCTCGGCCAACTTCCGCCATGACCATGCCACAGGTCGCAATGTCACGACTCTGGGCATGAACGGCGAGTTCCCGCAACGGATCCTGTCCGGCACGCATGCGTTCGATGTACCAGCAGCTATCGACCAGAATAGGACGACTCATGAATCGGCACCCTCGTCACTCGAAGAGCCATATTTAGAACGCGGTTCCGCGACCCGCATGAGCATCGGGTCACTGTTCTCATCGAACAATTTTCTCAACTCCTCGGGGTTGCAACCCAAGCCCTCATTGAGAACCTCAACCAAGCGAGCACGCCGATCCACCTCACGCAAGGCCATGTGGATCGCCTCCGTCTTTGTACTCGCCCCAGTTAAGGTCATGACCCGCTCGAGTAATACCTCGTCTATATTGAATGACATCTTCATCCATACATCGTATATACGACCCCTCTCAATCGCAACCAGTTTCGCCAGATTTTTCCGCTGCCCACCGTTGACATCATGAACCCAAACCACACCAACCTCTCCCGCCGCAATTTCCTCAACAAAGTCGGCGCCACCCTCGGCACCACCGCCTTCGGCAGCCTGCTCGCCCAAGACGGATTCGCCTCAGTCAACGCCCAAGCCACCCGTGGCATCCCTGGGCTGCCCCACTTCGCCCCCAAGGCCAAACGAGTGATCTACCTGTTCCAAGCAGGCGGACCGAGCCACATCGACATGTTCGACTACAAGCCGGCGCTGCGTGACATCCACGGCACCGAACTGCCGGACTCGATCCGCAACGGCCAGCGTATCACCGGCATGACCAGCGGCCAGAAGTCGTTCCCCTGCGTCGCGCCGATGTTCAACTTCGAACGCGTCGGCGAACGCCAGACCTGGATGAACACCGACTTGCTACCCCACACCGCCAAGATCGCCGACAAGCTCACGATTATTCGTTCGATGAATACCGAGGCGATCAACCACGATCCGGCCATCACCTTCATCAACACCGGCACCCAGCAGTTCGGCCGGCCGAGCATGGGTTCGTGGCTCAGCTACGGACTCGGCAGTCTGTCGGAAAACTTGCCGGCTTACGTAGTGATGCTGTCGGTCGGCGCCAAACCCGGACAAGCACTGTACTCGCGCCTCTGGGGTAGCGGCCTGCTGCCCTCGCGCCACCAGGGGGTGCAATTCCGTTCGGGCAAGGACGCAGTCCTCTATCTCAACGACCCGCCCGGCTTCGACCGCGACCTGCGTCGTTCGATGTTGGACGGACTCGGTTCGATCAACCGCCAGCATCACGCGACCGTCGGCGACCCGGAAATCCAAACGCGCATCGCCCAGTACGAGATGGCCTTCCGCATGCAGGCTTCCGTCCCCGAACTCATGGGCACCGAGACCGAACCCGACCACATCTACGACATGTACGGTCCGCAGTCGCGCAAGAAAGGCAGCTTCGCCAGCAACTGCATTCTCGCCCGGCGCATGGCCGAACGCGGGGTGCGCTTCATCCAACTGTTCCACCGCGGCTGGGACCAGCACGGCAACCTGCCCAAAGAACTGCGCAAAAATTGCGGCGGGACCGAGCAACCGGCCGCCGCGCTGGTGCAAGACCTCGAACAACGCGGCATGCTCGACGACACCATCGTCGTGTTCGGCGGCGAGTTCGGTCGCACGATCTATAGCCAAGGAAAACTCACCAAAGACAACCACGGACGCGACCACCACGGCCGCTGCTTCTCCACCTGGGTCGCCGGCGGCGGCTTCAAACCCTGCGACTACGGCGAGACCGACGACTATAGTTACAACATCGTCAAAGACCCCGTTCACATCCGCGATCTCAACGCCACCATCCTCCACCAAATGGGCATCGACCACGAACGCTTCACGGTGAAACACCAAGGCCTCAACGTCAAACTCACCGGGGTCGACGAAGCGCACATCGTGCACGATATTCTGGCGTAAAATACTCAAGAAGAGCCAGAAAAGAACTGCGTTAGCGGTGGCACCCTGAATAGCCCCTGCTTTAGCCCGTCAGGGCAAGGCCGCGGTGCGCGGGCTAACAAGAAAAGTAGCCGCGTAGCGGCGGTACCCTCGACGACTCTGAACAACTTCGGGAACCCATGAGCGGGAAAAGGAGAGCCAGAAAAGAGCCGCGTTAGCGGTGGCACCCTGAATAGCCCCGGCTGTAGCCCGTCAGGGCAAGGCCGGGGTGCGCGGGCAGACAAGAAAAGTAGCCGCGTAGCGGTGGCACCCTCGGCGACTCTGAACAACTTTGGGAACACATGACCGGGGAATGAAGTGGGTTCACCACCCAATCCGTGATACACGAGAGCCAATTTGAACGCCTCAAATTCCAACGGAATCCCCACCCTCCTGATCCTAGTCGGCCTGCTTGGCCTGTGCCTGTTGGCCGTCCTCCTGTATCAACAAACGGTGACCCCGATCGGCCCCGGCCAATTCGTCGCACCCGACGGACCGGAACCCATACCTCTTCTTCCCCTACCCGGCGATGCAGACGCCGAATCGGGTGACACCCTCGTCCTCGAACTCATGCTCGACGGCACCATTCAGTTCGAAGATCGCTCCATCCCCCTCGACCAACTCGGCGCCGAACTCGCGAAGAGTCACGAACCAACGCAAGCGGTGCGCCTGCTGGCGCCGCCCACCGCCGAACACGGACAAGTGAAGGCGATGATGGACCAGCTATCCAACGCCGGGTTTCGGAAGATCGAAGTGGATGTCGCACCATTCCCGTCCGAATAGCCAAGTCGGTCGGACCCTGAGCGGGAAAGAACATCACCGCGGAAATACGCGGAGCACGCGGAATCTCTTGTCCGAAAATTCCACCGCAACCAAACAAGGCTGCCATTCCTATGCCCCACATTCTTTTGCCTCCGCGGAGCGGTCTAACCACACAAACATCCACGAAACAGTCGAGCATTGCGCAGCCGAAGAGCAGAAGTCCGACAAACGGCCAGAGCCTGATGAACCGACGATTGAAAGACCGGCACAGTCGAGCCCCAGTCATCAAAATCCGTATGGCAGAACCTTGCCATAGTATGGCAGAACCTTGACATAGTATGGCAAGACGTTGCCACTCTATGGCAAACTCTTGCCATAAGCCTCTGGACCCGAAAAACAGAGCGCCTGCGTATTTTTGATCGTCAGTTCTACCTCGCGAAGCCGACCAAGAACCGTACAAAAGACTCAAACGAAAACACTCCGCAACCAGCCACCCAATTAGCAACCAACCAGTGAACGCCGCCATGAGAACCATCCTGTACTTGACCCTCGCGCTCTTCCTGTCTGGTTGTTCGACTAAGATAAAAGACGAGATAAACGACGAGATGAACGACGACAATCCCTCCGCTTCCGCCGACCCGAACGATCCCCAAGCCAAACTGTACACGCTCCCGCCCGTGGAAGTTCCGTTGCAGGACGGCCAGGCCCGCGCCTACTTCGCCGGCGGCTGCTTCTGGTGCGTCGAAGCCGTGTTCGAAAGCATTCGCGGCGTCTCCGAATCGATCTCCGGCTATTCTGGCGGCCACAGCGAGAACCCCACTTATAAAAGTAGCAACACCGGCCGCACCGGTCATGCCGAGGCAGTCGAAATC
>Ga0209186_1001338_pt1 | contig 18384 bp, 26 predicted proteins | sample SidtaG_FD_187426 | JGI IMG/M metagenome (GOLD analysis project Ga0209186, IMG submission 187426) | Marine algal microbial communities from Sidmouth, United Kingdom - Sidmouth_Male2 metaG (SPAdes) (version 2) | ecosystem: Host-associated > Algae > Red algae > Unclassified | place: Sidmouth...
AGGGGGGAGAAGACGCCGTCGAAGGCAGGGGGGTGGGGGCGGCGGCGCGCGGGGAGAAGTAGCAGGGGCGCCACGTCGCCGCCGCCGCCGCCGCGGCCGCCACCGCCGCGGTCGCGGGCGCCGCCCGCTACCGCGTGCGGGCGAGCGTCGTGCGCGTGGTCGTCCACCGCCCACGGCCGCGTCAGCGGCAGGTGCGGCCGCAACGCCGCCAGCGGGGGTGGCCGCCGCCCCCACCCGCCGCGTGCGGGTGTTGCGGGAACGGACGCGACCACGGAGACCGCCGCGCGTTCAGCGCCCTGTTTGAAAACTCCAAACGGACGTCTCTCACAGGGCCCCCAGAGCGTGATTCTGGTCAACTACAGCGGAAAACAGACATGATGGCCGTTTGTGGCAGTGTCTTCAGGCTGGTGTCAAGGTGCTCGGTGTCGGGGGGGACGGGACATCCCCCCCTGCAGGCGCGTCGTCGGTGGACGATCGCCACACCAGTGCAGGAACCATGAATGCGGGCGCCCGTGGGCAGCGGACTTTGCTCCAGCCCTTGCCCCGGGCCTCTATCCGACTGGGACTCGCCCCCCGGCGGGCGCCTCGTCGGGCAGTCCTCATCCCGAGGCGGCCCCGTGCGGTGCTGGCAATCATTTCGGCGGAGGACAGTCGCCCGACGTAACCACGAAGGGAGGTGGGTCTGTGCCACCACCGGCACGGGAACCTGCGGGTGGGAGCTCTAGTCGTGCTCCACCAGGTTCACGGAGTGCCCAGGGTGCCCCGGCGCGTGAGCAAACCGCCGGGAACCACGGTATCGGTCCCCTGGCCCTCGGGCCCGGTGGTAGATCCCCTCGTTGTGCTTGGGAGGGGGGGGCGATGCCAGACTCGGCACGGGAGCCTGCGGGTGGGAGCTCTAGTCGTGCTCCCCCAGGCTCACGGGGTGCCCGGGATGGCCAGGGTCTCGGGTGGCGAGACGCAGTGGCCGAGGTCGTTCGGTCTGAAGTTACCCGATCGCTAGTTACGATGTTGCGGGGCTCTACGCCCAGACCCGCTGAACGCCGGGGCAGGGCCCGGCGCTCTTCCCGTAGGCGTTGACGCGACGACTCTTCGTCGTCGTCAACCACGGACGACTCCCGCTCGGGGGACGAGTCGGCCGTCGCGGCCTCACTAGGTGCGTTCCGTGCTGCCCCCACGCCGTGGACGGTGCGGGACGGTACTTGGGGTATTTACCCGTGGAACCAGTCAACTCCTGACTCGGAGGGGGGTGAGCGAGGCGGAGCGGGGTCGCGAGAGTTACCCCGGGGCATTGACCCGGCGCTCACGGCGCAACTCTCCCTCGCAACCGGTACCGATGAGGAGGGGTGGCCAACTCAAGCAACCCCGACGCCACCGACTCGGGTGGTACCGCCCAAGGTTGTGGTGAACCACCCGTAATACCGGATAATGTTCGATTGCAAGACCTACGCGTTGGACAACAAGTCGGTTGTCTACACGCGACGCCAGGCCCGTACTCTGGGTCGGCGCAAGAAGGACAGTGCTCAGTCCTTCGGGGTACACGACGAGTGGGACGGTTCTCCCCCTGCCAAGATCTTCCAGTTCTTGCGTAAGTTCGCCAAGGCCTGTGACGACAACGACATCTCCGAAGGCAAGGCCTTCTACATCCTTCAAGTCTTTACGAAGGAACCTCTCAAGTCAGAAGTCATGATGGTTATGCCAACTTGCCGGGGGGGTAACCCCGGCGAGGTCACTTCCTACCTGGAGCTCATCAACTGGATGCTCGGACGGCACGTCGACGAGGCCTCAGTGGCAACCCTCGTCGAGACCCTTAACGTCGTGGTCAAACGGGACGACGAAGACGAGTTGTCCTTCGCCGAACGTCTCCGCCGCCTCAACACCGAATGCGGGTCCATGTATGGGGAGGGAGCGCTCAAGGGGCGCTTTGTGGAAGGTGTCCACCGCGCCGCGCGCGCCACTGTTCGGGAGCAGAACACCCCCGGCATAACTATGGCGGAGTTAGCTCGCGTCGCCCAGACTAAGTGAGACGAACACCGCTGGATACGACTTGAGCAGCGTAAAGAGTGGACCAAGGATCGAGAAGAGCTCGCGGAGGAGACCCGGCTCCGGTGGAAAGCTCGCTTAGCCGCCTCCCCGCGCGTTTTGGGGGGGGTCTCAGGGTCATCCTCCGCGAGACGCCCCCATTCGGGTCGTCGGGGCCGTGGACGCCCCGACTCAAAGCGCCGGGTCACGGCACGATGCGGTCCGAACCGGGGCACCGGACGGCTCGACTCCCGGCGGCGGCGACAACTCACTCCGCCGGTTCCGATCGAGAGATGACACCCCCCCTCCCAAACACAGGACGGGAGAGTACCCTTGCTGGCAGTGTGGCAGGGTGGGACATTGGGCCGAGGTGTGCCCAACTTTGGACGCACGCCTACGTGACCGACTGGCGATGGCCACTCGCTGGTCCCCTCTCGGGGCGCACTCGGGCTCTCGAGACACCCAACGGATGTGCCGGCGAGTAGCTGTTGCCGTCCCCAACGATGACTCCAGCTCAAGCGGCGATGAGTCGACGCCGCTTGAGAAGGGGGAACCGCCGGCCGGGCCCGAGTGCGGACCGGCTACCTCCTCGCAGTCCGGGGAGGGAAACGAGTAACCACCGATGTTGGGCCCTCCCCGCGGAGACCGGTGGACCCTACCCGGGGCACAGATGTGATGCCAGTACGCATCTTATCCCGACTTAAGGAGATCAGCCCTCGGGACGCGCCCCTCCCGACGGGGCGGGATGGCCGGAATGTAGTGGCCAACCTGACGGGGTCTAACTATCAGGTGGCCAGCCGCATCTGGTTGGACGCGGGGCGTGAGTTAGCCCTCCGCGTCATTGTCGATACGGGGTCCGGCGTCTCTATCGTAAGAGAAGCGCTCATCCCCCCGGAGATGTAAGTGGCGCCCCTGTACGCCGCGACCGCCCAGGTATTTGCCGTGAATGGGGGACTCCTACCCATCACGGGCACCGGGACTCTTAAGGTGCGAGTCGGCGCCGACACGACACCGGTCACGTGTGGATTAGTGCGCGGCATGTCGGTCCCCCTACACCTAGGGACCGACTACACCGACGTCCACGTCCCCAACATCTGCGGGCCCAAGGGGTTTATCCGGGTACTAAGTGGATGTATGGTCCCCATCCTCCGTCGCGGTAAGACGGTGTCGTATGCCAAGGCGGACCAGCCCGGCAACACTGGTGCCGCTATTGAGGCGGACGCCAAGGTGCGTCCGGCTCGCAAGGTGTTCCTGCCCCCGCTGTCCCGACGGTACGTCCCTTTGCAGACGTCCTTCCAAGGGAATGGGGTCATTAATGTGCTTCCCAGAAAAAGTAGATCACAATCTTCATCCGCCACCTCTGCTTATTGAAGTCGATTTACATCGGATGCAATGCGATTGCACATGATGAGCAACATGGTTAGCTTGTCACAAATCTGCAGGTACGTCATCCGCGCATGTAAATGCATTCCAGACTGACAGACGTACAAGAATTAAGAACGCCCTCTCCATGTTTCACTGTGTTCCAGAAGCCATCCCAAACACTCATGCAAAATTGGACCATACTGAGGCCGCGAGCCGTGTCGGCGTCCACGCTGCTGCATCTACCACTGCGGCGCGCGTCATAAGGTCACGCCCATCACTGTCGCGCCGCTCGTCTCTGTCGTTCCTTCGTTGACGTTGGTCGTGTTGGTCCCTGCGCGTCACGAACCAAGTCCATGAGTACGTTTAGGGTCGCAAGCTTGTGCGTGTGATCATCCGGGCGGAGGTCCCACACAATCTCGCACGTCCCGCCGTGCGCTACATGGAGAATTCACGTACGGCATATCCATATCTTTTTCTGACGCCAGCTCTGTCGGCTTGCGGCGCAGGAAAATGCTCAATCGCACCGATCTGCTGACTTTAGCTGTTGCACGTGTTGTTGTCTCCTTACAGGCTCCATGACCAGACCTGGGGGTGCATCGGCCCAGTCGACCCCCCCTGCACGTGCCGGTCAACCACAGGCGCCCGCTGACCCCCCCGTGTTCCCCAGCTGTGGCGCTCGTGGGTACCGCGAGAAGTACGCTTCCGGCAATGTTCATTACTTTAAGGACTGTACCATTGTCAAAAACGGCATTCAGTGCCCCTCGGCGCTTGAACCCGGGGATGCCTACTACTTTCCTGTACGGTGCACCAAGAATGGCTGCGACTGCCATAAACTGTACGTTGCCCCGGCCGCTCCTCCGTGCGCATTTGCTGCTGTATTTTGGAGTCTATGGTCCCTTTTCGTCGCTGTCGGGTCCTCGTGGCCGTGTGCTGCTATTCTTGTGTCTCTTCACTACTGCGACGCCATATATGATGCGACCCCTGGCTATCCCTCCCATGCTTGTGGATCATGACCCCTACCGTGTCTTTTTCTTCGGTTGATACCCTGATTTGTGTCACGTTCTCTGAGTTTGGATCACGAAACTCAGGTGCACAAAGTGCTACAAGAAAGAACACCAGCCCATCACGATCGCATTGAGCCTCAGACTGTTCAAGAAAAACATCAACAGGGGGGGATTTCCTCCACAAGGAAGCCCAGTGCCAAAATGTCACACCTCTCGTATGCGTGCTCCCAGTCGCGACAACCGTGGATTTTTCAGAGCGCGGTGCAACGCAGCCGCGCCACGTGTGAGGCTGAGGACGGAAAGCAGGAAGTCGAGCAGCGCCGACGCAGCGGGCTCGATGCCAACCTAGCTAGCGCGTCCGCGCCCCGGACAGACGTCATCGACACGCTTGTAGGTCTGGGTTCGCCGGCCTCCACCGTGTCTGCGGCCAACAATGCTGCAAGCAAGGAGCAGGGACGGTGTGCTGATGCTGGTTTGGACGCTGTGGCCAGCGCCTGGGCCGGTCCTGTCACCGCTGTTTCGGGCGCGCCCAGCGGGGTAGCATCTAATGATGACCCTGACATGGAGCTTGCGGTTTTGAGCAGCTGACGCGCCGAAGCTGAAAAGCAATCGGCCAAGTGGCTGCGGGATGCGGCCGTTGCGCTTGAAGCCCCCGAGGGGTCCCGTCGCCTGTACGGTTTCCGCGTTCCCGGATCTTTGCTTCCTTACATTATTTCCATGCCTGTCTGGTTTGTTGTCTTCCTTATCCCTATTTGGTACTTGCTACTGACTCCCTTGACCTATCGAAAACATGCTCTTTTCTGTTTCATACTTTTCTTGTGCACTGGCTTCCAGGTCCCGACGAATTGCCAACTGCGCACCTGTCGAACTTGTGGAAGACACCGCAACGCAAGTGGCAGCAGGGCCTGCTGGTCCTCCGGGAATGGCCCCCTGCCTAGTCGCCGGCTCGCTGACTGAGTGGGTCTTTGCAGACGAGAGGGGTGCAAAGAGGGCCGAGTTCCTGTCGCTAGTTGAGGCTGCTGCCACTGAGTTCTGGATCCGCGGTTCCACGCTGGGGGGGTTGGCTGATGCGGAAGAGCTCGTCATTCACCTTTTTTCTGGCATCCCAGCCTCTAATAAGGCACTTGAGAGCCACAAAGCGAGATTTCGGGACTGGATTGCATCGCTGCGGCGCAGGCAGCCGTGAGGCTCTGCCCACCGCACCCACCGCGCCATGTATCTCTTTTCTTACTGCGTTATCGTGGGGTACACGCAGTTTTCTGATTGCTGGCGCTCTGCTTGGTTGTATGGGTGCGGTTCCCGTTCAATGATGCGGGACACAGATGCCAGAGATGCACGCAGGTCAGCTCTCAAAATAGAATATATCATTCTTTCCGGCTCCGCGACTGCACCCTGCCTCTTTCACAACGACAAAACAGGCGACTAGAGCACTCAGATTGCATTCGTGCTGCAGTTTGAGCGTGTACCTGTGGCAACGGGAACGACCTTGTTTGCGAATGTAGGCTTTTATCAGAGACCCCGCAGTCAGTGAGCAGTGACCTCTCCTTCGGTCATCACAAAGCTCCTGACGCGAGTGCCAGGACCGTTGTTCTTGAGCGCGCTCGCTGCAGCGGCTATTGCTCAAGCGGTGATAAGATGACCGCGCTGTATGTTTTATAGCTACGATACCACGGTACCAAGTCAGGAGAGGAAGGCAAAGGTCTTCTACGTTTATCACAGCCAAGCCAAAACGTAAGCAGCAGTGACCGTGCGAGGCAAAGACGATATGCACAGCAAGTAGCGGTCTACGCTGCAAACCTGAAGTTACCTGTGACGATGAAGGGCATCGAAACGTAGCGCATTGTTCAGCGAGAACCGATACGGATAAGGAAATGACAGCAGGAGGTAAGAATGACGGACTCCTTTTCTGGATACCGAGGTCACACAATTTGGCGCCATCTGCTCGGCAGACAAGGCGGGCGGGTGCAACGTAGAGGTATGCTTTCGCTATGCAGATAAGACGTTCAGAGAGACACATCCTCCGACAAAGTTCCGAACGCACAACGAGAAAGGGCAGAGGCGCGACTGCCAGTGCTCATAACTGAGATTGTGCACACAAGGCGCTGCCATTGCGCAGTGACCGCAATGCGCCCGGAACAAAAGTGGAATAGCTCCCCCGGTACTTCGCTTGGAAAAAACACTGGGAAAAACTCAACCACAGCCCGCGCAGACTTGGCGCTCCCTGCAAAAATCGCACACAACAGAGCGAAAACACATCCGAGCTGTACCAGCACAGAACATGATGGACATTGGAGCAGGGAGCCGAGTCGAAAGCACGTCAGACGACAACACTTGAGGCGGGGTTGTGTCGCACGAATGCGAATGGCGCGTAAAGGTGATAGATTAGAACAGCGGACACCCGAGTAGTACAGTGCAAACACCTGGAAAACAGTAATCTAGAGCTTACCTATGCAAAGACAACACCCAATATTTGGCGCTTCCGAGCGTCCGAGACCAAGCAACGGGTGGGGTGCAGGCGCAAAAGCGGGAGATGGGGTGCAGCGGGGTGGGAAATGGGTCGAAGAACGCAACACGATGTCGCACCCGCCAGACTCAGCACGCACAGAAATCCCCCGCGAACAGGCACGTGCGGAGCACTGCGGGCGGCCCGCCGGCGCTGCGGCGGTTGTCCATGGACGGAAGAGCTACGGCGCAGTGCGCGCGACAGCGAGGGGAAAGAACGCACCTTCCAGCGGCCCGCCGGGCCCGGTCAGCTCAGGAAAGTGCCGCAGCGATTGCCGACGTGCCTCGTTGTAGTGCGCCTGGATAGCAGCCTCAGGCACAGACGCCCAGGCCGACACGTTGAGCATTCGGTCCGGCAGTTCTGGGTGCCCGAAGGCTAGGTCCCGTACTTTTGCTTTGTAGTTCGCTAATGTTCGTTCGATGCTCGTCAGATGTGGGCAGTACGGAGGGAGCCGCATCTGTCGGACGCCGTTCACGGTAGAAGTGGGTCCGCAGCCTGGATATGCACGCCGGCATTATCGTAAAGTAGAACACAATCGTCAGGCTGGACAGTCCACGGAACCCCAGGCATGTACGTGTTCATCCGTGGGGTATGGCTTGTGCAAAATGCCAACCAGTCATCGCCGACCTATGCTGGCGGGGTCTGGTGGATCGCCAATTCCAGTACCCCCCGCGTGTAGAACACCGCCACGATAGATGAAAACCGCGTTTGCCGGCGGGGGTCGGGCCCGAGGACCTCAAACTTGTTCCCGATTGGTCCCCAGCCTCGTGGACGCACCATGGCCCCTCCGTCGATGTGCGTCTCGTCCGCAAGGACAATGCACCGGTCTGGAACATTGATGTACCGCCGGCTGTGCTGCTGCCGCCTGGGCGCACCGCTCCTGGGCCAATCGCTCAACATGTTCGACACAAAAACTAAAGGCGTTGAGCATGCGGGAAAGGGAAGAGAGGCTGTGCGGCCACAACGCGTCAAAATTTGGCAAGGCCATCAGGCGGGAAGAAATAGAATTCATCTCACGCAAGAAGATCTCGGGGTGCGAACGCACGAGGCCCTCCAAAGCAAGCAAAAAAGGAGCTGGGAACCGTGCGGCATCAATGTGCCTGTTCTCAAGGACGGGGTCGCTCTACGGTGACGCGCCACGCACAAATTTGCTCCACCATTGCATCGCCCCCGCTCTGCTGCACCCACAGCGCTCAATGATCGAGTCCCAGCTGAGACTACGCTGGCGATTGCGAATCACCTGCCAGCGCACCGCGAGAGGAAACATTGAAAGCCCTCGTTGTTCGATCCGTGGTCGTGTCGTCTTCGCCAAAGGAGGGTGCCGGCGGTGGTCAAGCTTGCAGCAGCCCCACCCTGAGTGCGAAAGGTAAGAAGGGAGGGGAAGAGAGGATGCGGCTTCCCCGCCGCAACTCCGCACAGCTCACGGATCTGGTGATTCGACCAATATCAGAGTCGTACAAGAACCAAATTGGGTGCTGACGGCGGCGCTCACCCGCCTTCGCAAATGTGTCGGGCGCCCATTCAGCCGAAAACCGCCATTGAATGCTCGATTGGAGATGAGGGGGGGGATGAGGAGACGTGCGTCACGTGGATCTGGTTTTGCGACTGACATCATCAGTGATACGCGGCCACCGAATGTCACCTGGACAAGATCATCCTTCGAGAACAGCCATGGCTGTTCATCTTTCATTCATGAAGCCATTCTGAAGATGGGGCGGGAATACAGCCGCTTTCCATTCAGGCCGTTTACACGAGTGCAGACACAGAATAAGAGGCGGTGTCAGTTGCCAAAGTCACTGCAGACTCGACAGGGGCTTCTGCAGGCCGGTGCGGCTCGCCCGTGCGCGGTGCAAGCCACGCTGCCTCCTCTAAGCGTCGGTCATCGGAAGCCCTGGCCCTCTGTCACGGGACCCCAGCCACAGAGCGTCTAAAAGACAGGCCTGTGCTGCTGGAGGTAGACCTTTGCGCAATGGATGACAGGCTTCAACGAAAATCCACCATCGCCTTGGTCATAGTGGATTTATGAAGTACTTCACGGCCTTGCTGTTGTCCGGAAGTCGTTGCAGTACGTAATCGATCCTCGGAAAGGCGCCTTAAATCTCCAGATTTATCTCATGTCCGTGACAAACCGCTGAACGACAAGAGCGTGGCAGGTGGAGCCCCCCACAGCGCAGAGCACCAGCCGCACCAATCCGTGTCGCCGCATACGCCAGTCGGGACCAGCACGGTACACCACGTGGTCGTCGGCAGCCGCGCCCACCGCATCTCAGCCGCATCTCACTGCACTTCGGCTGCATTTCGCAGACCATCGCATTTTCGGAAGCTTCGCACGACAGGCCTGCAGATGTCGTCATATGTGAGTACAGATGCATGGATTCTTTGCAAAGCAATGTCATCCGTTTTACCGGCTGCGGCGGGGGGATGTATAATTTGATTCATTTATTTCCTACTTCATTAAAGCCTTAACGGCTGGCTCATTTATGTTCTGCCATCCGCAGGTTATCCCGCCACGGATGGAGCTTGCCGCCACTTGCCGTCACTTGCATGCAGTTGTCGCCACTTGACTTGGGCTGCCTTCCAGGCAGGCCACTTGACAGCCTGACATCAGCGGCCGGCTGTGTCACCCCCTCGCTGGGGCAGGGATGTACAGCGTCAATGGAGACGCTGAGGAGGTGCACAACGGGGACGGCGGGGAGGGGTCCGACGGCGATCCGGGGTCTGACGGCGGGGAGGGATCAGACGTTGCGGATGCATGGGACTGCGGGGAGGGATTGGACGGCGGGGAAGCGTCGGACGGAGACGCCCATGGACCCCCTGGCGCCGGTGGCATGTATTGTAGGGAGATGGATGGTGGGGCGGGCACCAGCGCTCCATGGAATGGCCGAGGCGGAGTTTTTCTTTGTTAGGCGCGTGAATTACCGCGACCTGGTCCCCGCCCGTCTCTCACGGGCCGCTTGTCTGCGTTTCGTTCTGGCTCTCGTTTGCATGTGCTCATTCGCTGGGCTCTTCAGTGCTTGATCTTCTGCCTGGCTTTCTTGTGACCGAGGGCAGCATTTCCGGGAGCTCCTTCCGCGTCCGTTGGGGAGAAAAAGACGAGTGTGCGAAAAGGCGGAGACGCAGGGGGGAGGAAGAGGAAGCGGGAGGCTGGGGGAGGAAATGGCGGCGACTGCGCGCATGTCGGCACAGGCCGGTGGCGTGGTCGGGGGCTTGCGGCCAAGGAGAACGCGCGCAGAGCCGCAGCGAAGCTGCAGCGACATCGGGTGGGAGGGCGACGCGTGTGCCGGTGCGCCAGTCGCAGCGACCTTGGGCGGAGGGGGCGACGCGTGCCGCGGCGCGTCGGCGCCTGCGGGCGGGAACAGCAACGCGGGCGTGGCGGCGGCAGGCGGCGGAGCCTGCCCATCGACGGTGACGGGCAGCGGCGGCGACGTTGGGGGGGAAGGCGACGCGTGCCGCGGCGCATCAGCGGCAACAGGCCGCAGCCACAACGCCGTTGTGGAAGAAACTAGCTACGGCGCCCGTCCCCGTAAGGTAACCGAGCAAGCGGGCCCAAATGGCCCCGAGTCCCACGCAGTAGCCTCCCCATGGGAAGATCTGGGGATCCATACCAGTGGATCCCCCTACTGTAGAGCAGAAAATTCAAGCCATTAACATACAAATGCAAACGACCCACAATCAATCAAGATCCCAACAAGCACCGACGGGAACACCAGTCCGCAGCGGGGCGTGACACGTAATCCGCGGTGCCCGCCGCGCCATCGACCTCCTGGCCAGCCAAGGGGCGTGGGCCAGGCCGCGTAATGCGACATAGCTCCCTTCTCAGCGTGGACCGTCCCGGGCCAGCCCAGGCGGTACAACAACCGGCGCCTCGTCACGACCCTTCGGTGTCCTGCGGGTCTCGTGGGGTGGCGTGCGTGTCCCGCTGCCGTCCGTCCCGAACTCGGGGCCGACCGGTTCCCCGCGCGTGGGTGGCCCGTGGGGAGGAGGAGGATCGTCGGGGCTGGGACGCGGGTTTTCCAGGGTAAGAGCGAGGCGGAGGGTACACGCCCAGGATAGGGAGAGTCCATATGTGGGTCTCCCACACCCCGCACCTTGTCTTGTTCCACTGGTGCACACCTTATGCCCGTGGGACCCCGGACCGGGCCCATCATCCCCAGTTCCCACCTTGTCCCCTAGAGGAGGTCCGGTCTTGGCGGAGGTGGCAGTCACAAGGGCAAGGCGTCCTAGTCCAAGGCCAAGGGCAAGATCAAGGCGGCCCAGACCAAGGTCAAGATGTCGTCGTCGGGGTCTGTGGAGATCGCACCGGGGTCGGTTGACGACTCTGGGGAGCACGGCGGTCCCCCTGGCACGAGCCCGGCGCCCGTCGGTGCGGTCATCCCTGGAGTGGCTCTGCCCTCGGCTAAGCCGGGCGACGCGCCCTCTCCGAGTCTTCTGGCACCCGCCCTGTTGGTACGCCTGTACCGGGTTGACATGGGCGTCGTGTCGGCGCCGCCCGAGGATCTCAACACGTCGGTGCGCCTCCAGGGGTTCCTGGGCATGCGTCCCGACCTGGCGCTGAGCTGGACCCGGGAGCAGCGACGGGGGTTCTTGACGCGTCTGGACACGACGGCGCTTGTCCCGGCTGACCGCCGGGCGGGGGAGGTTGTACACTCCGCTCCGGGTCTTGCCCTTGGGGCTGACCGCGCGCCTCGTGCTCCGGGTAGCGCCCGGGCGACTCGTCTTGCCGGCCTCCCCGATTGCTTGGTCCGAGATCCCGCCGTGCGCTACGACTCCATCATCTCGGCGCCGGTTATCCGAGCGCCGACCGGGGATGAGTACCCCGGGTGGTGGTCCGCGACGGCGTCCCGGGTGAAGGCCTTGGCCGCCCCGCCGGCGTACCATAACCTGCTCCACTGGGGGCTCCTCGGTGGCGTACTACGCCCGGGATGCGATCTACCGGTCGTGTCAAGACGCCCACTCGGTCACGATGGCCATCTGGGTCACCGAGAACTTGGTGATGGCGTGCAACAGCTGGTACAAAAAGGCGCGTGATGGCCGTTTCTGGCTATTCTCGGACGCCCTGTTTGGCTGGATCAAGCAGCTCGAGCCCGAGGAGCTCGCCGGTGATGACGCTGATGCCTTGGGATTCTTCCAGGCTATGCTGGCTCTGCAGGCAGCTCCCCCGGTACAGGAACAAGCCTTCCACGATGCCGTGTGCCGTCTTGATACCTCCCGTCCCGACAGGGATGGGTGGCTCAAGGTGGTGACCCAGAACGACACCGACGGATGCGCATCGTCATCCAGGACCCCCTTGACGCCGCAGCGTACTGGATACCGGCGTGTTGCATGGCGTTCCCGCCGGAGGCGCCTCTGGGTCGCGCCCAAGTTCCCCGCGCGTCCGTAGGGGTCCCGTCGGGGTGTGCGTCCGCCGTGGCGCAGCGAACCGGTCGTTCTTGCCCTTCGCGCTGGGGTGGTCTGCCTCTCCAAGGTCATCAACTGGTGCCGCCTCCCAGTGCTTCCGTCCGCGCCCGCTCGGTGACACTAGCGTCGACGGCTCCTTCGTCTCGGTCGGACCCTACCAATCCCGTGGTTAGTATCGTGGCCCGGGTTGCGACGGCCAACCGCTTGCCGTTGCCCTCCCCGGTGCCCGACTCCCTCCTGTAGTTTACCTCGGGAATTCTGGGGCTGGAGAGTGAGGCCGGGCTGGAGCTTCTTGTCGGGCGCCTGCGTGGGGCGTCGGTTGGGTTTCCAACCAAAGTGCTATTGGTCTCGCTGGTCGACGTGCTTGGGAGTTCGTCGAGCGACTTGTTCACCTGTGCGGAGACGCACCCGGTGGGGGACCCCGGCGCTCTGGAGGCGGTCCTGCAGGGGTGGTCCCGTGCCGGCGTGAACTACCAGCTCTGGCCTCTCTTGAACGTCCACCAGCAGCGGCAGGAGAACCATCTTCGGCGGGCGGAGCAGGTCGGTACTTGGCGCCCCCGCGGGTCCGGCACCAGTGATCGGCGGTAAGAGGCCGCGGAAACCAACGAGATCTGGTATCGTGACGCGCCAAGGAGCCCACAGCGTGTCATTGGCGGTGGCGGCAACGAGACGTGTGTGGGACACAGCTGGTACGAGTCGCGTTCTCGGCCGAGCACCCCGGTTGAGAACACGCGTGGGTATGGTCGTACCTACGGGGGCCAAGATGGTCCGTCCGGTTATGAGCGCCCTTCGGCGACGCGTCGTCGTCTGGACGGAGGCGCGGTGCCCCAGGTCGGTGTCTGTCGGGTTAGGGAGCATGAGCGTGCTTCGTGTTGGCCGGTGTAGATCCCGGCCCCTTAGCGAGGGATGAATGGGGAGACAAAGTACTTGCATAAACGAGGGTTTGTTGTCTCTCGGCGGTCCCGTCACGCCTCTTGGGCGTCCTGACCCGGTTCCGCCATGTCTGGATCCTGGGGGAGAAGCCCCTTGCGACGACAGTACCGGTACACGGCCGCTACCGGTAGGCGACCCGAGTGCTGCCAGGTGTCGTCTTCCGGCCCATAGCCAAACCAGCGGACCAGCAGCCAGAGCACCCCCTCCTCGTCCCAGGTGTGGTCCACGAACCGCTCAAGCACGAACTCGGACGCACCCGGTTGGAGCGCGTCTGGTATTGCCACTTGCGGTTGTTTGGGTCGGTTCGCGTGGTCCACAGGACCCGCCGGCACAGCATGGTCGCCGCTCACCCGGTAAGGGAGTCCGTCGTGGTCAATCAGGTAGGTTCTCCCGTCGGTCTCTAGACCCTCGTACGGCCCTGACACCTTAGTGTCGAGCTTGTGCTTCCGTGTGTGGCTCCGGAGGTACACCCAGTCACCACTGGTCACCGATACACGGCGAGGACGGACTTTCTCGTCCTAGTCCCTCTTGTGCCGGGCTTGTGTCTTGGCTATTGAGTCCCGTACTTGGAGGAGCGACGCCTTGAGCGACTCCAGGAACGCGTCCTTGGCCTCGGCCACCGACTGGCTCGGGTCCGGCGTCGTGCCGTCTGGTATCCTTTCGGTGGCAGCATTGCCACACGGAGGCCATCTTGACTTGACAGCTGATGGGGCCATTAAGTGGAAGGCCCACAGGCGGACACGCCGTTGGGGCGGGTCTTGCCCGGAGTTCGCCTAAGTAAGGCTGAGATTCTTGCTTACCGGGATTAGCTAGACTAAGCAAAGTCCTGCCGATCACGAGACCCTTTCGGTGCGATCGGATCGTGGTTAGGATGATCCACTTGTGATTTCCGGAAATACCACTGTACGGTCCTCTGAGTTATGACCGTATCCTTGATTTGTTCTTTTCGTTGTGAGGAGTCATATCTGCTGGTCGCAGTGCATCTCACCCTCGCCTCGGGGATTGTGTTGGCGTGTTTTGATTGGGTCTTGGGCACACCCCCGGCGGCTGGTGTGGCCCTCGTTTGACCCCTGTTTTTGGCCCACTTGCGAGGGTCCCCCTCAGGGTTGAGGGAAGGGGACCGGTGGGTATATCTGAGCGAGACAGCAGAGCAGTCCCGGACCCCCGAGGGAGGCAAATAAACATTGAGCCTTACAACGCTGTGTCGTGTTTGCGGCTTGTCTTTGCCGCCCACACCAGTTGTGTGTGTGCTTCCTGGAGCTTGCTTCCGGGGTCTTTGACGAGACTACCGGGTGCCCGGTCGGGAAGGCCGCCCGAGTGGGGTCAGCCTGACTGTGGTACCACATTTGGTGGAGCAGCAGGGGAAGGAGCACACTTTTCTACCCTCGTGCTCGCGACGCGAGGTGTTCGAGTCAACCTTCTTCCCCTAGCGATCTTTGTTCCTCCGTTGCAACCCTGCAACGTTTGATTGGTGAGCCTACTCGGTTACCAGATGTCAGGAGGGGAGGGGGGAAACCTCTCCGCGCACTCTGATGGGGCTAGTGAGAGGGGGAGCACGGCTTCGCTCCCCCCTGGACCCACACCACCAGTGGGTGGTCGTGTAGTCCCGCGTGGCCAGGGTGGTGGAGATGAGGGCGGAGCCGGACGTGGCTCCTTGTTTCTTCCTCCGGCCTCCTCCTTCGGACCGGGTGGAGTTCACCCTCCGGCAGGCGCGACCACGGTTCGTAGTGACACCGTGGAAGCCCCGTCGGATGCCAACACTCCCTTCGGCACGAGATTGTCGCACGTAGCTAGGCGGACGGACGGTACGTCCCGAGTTGTGGTCGGTGAGTCGGTGCCCCGGCTTGAAGAAGAGCCCGCTGGTGGGAGATCTAGTCGTGCTCCCCGCGGATCGTTGGGTGGATTATACAGCGTGGGTCCTAAATTGCAGGACGCCATCGCTGAGGCGGTACGGTCCGAGATTGCCCGTTCACTACCGGTTACGCCCGGTTCGGTCCGGAGCCCTATGGTGCGTCCCGACCCTCGACGAAGTGGACACACTCAGTCCCGCCGACGACTGCGTTACGCGTCGCAATCGTCTGATGGCGAATATTCCGGCGGCGATTCTCCGCGCGGTGGCAGCCATTGGCGAACGCCACGGGTTACTCCCCGGCACCGCCCGGTGCATGCATCTGGCTCGGCTCGGCGAGACGCATTTCCGTGGCGTGATCGCACAGAGGAACGCCCAACGGGGCTGGTACGAGTTGTACCAGACAAGATTACAGTCAACAATCCCCACTATCAGGATTTGTTTGATTGCGAGACTTAGGCGTTGGAGAATAAATCGGTCTCCTACACACGGGAGCACGCCCATACTATGGGGCGGCTCAAGAAGGATGTCATGCACTCCTTTGGTCACCGCTCAGAATGGAACAGTGACCCGCCGCAGAAAGTCTTCCAGTTCTTGCGTAAGTTTTGCAAGTCGTGCGACGATAATGACGTCTCGGAAGGAGAGGCTTTCTATATGTTACAGGATTTTACCTTGGAACCACTTCGCTCCGAGGTAAGGGCCGTCATGCCAACTCGACGTGGCGGCAACCCAGGAGAGGTCAGCTCCTACTTGGAGCTGGTCAACTGGGTCATCCTCATGCATGCGGATGAATCAACCGTAGCCGGCCTCATGGAACAGTTCCACCAGGCGCGGCAGGAAGAGAAAGAAGATGAGATGTCATACGCTGAACGTCTCAGAGTATTGAACACCTCATGCGGGTTGCTCCACTCGACAGGAGCACTCAAGACACGCTATGCCGAAGGTGTTCTCCCTGTGGTTCGTGCTACCTTGCGCGAACGCAATAAACCAGGGATGACCTTGGCGGAGCTGTCCCGCATCGCCCAAACTAGAGGCGATGAGTACAGCTGGATGCAAGCAACACAACAGAAAGAGCGAGCCAAGGAGGCCGCTAAGCTCGCGGAGGCAACTCGCCTCCGTCGACAAGCACGGGCTCTAGCAACACCCCGGTACCCGGTCCGTCCGAGAACAACTCGCTCGGAATCAATCGAGCAAAGCGTGGCCACAACGACCCCACCCCAAGTAAGCGGGAGTGGGAAGGCTGCAAGCTTCCCGTGCTGGCAGTGTAACCAGACGGGCCACTGGGCGGAAGAGTATCCCAAGTTGGACCCGCGTCTCCGTGCGCGACTCGCACAGAACAGTCGATGGGCCATGGACAAGTCTCGTCCTGCCCGATTCCAAAAGAGTACGAGGCCGACTGGGCCTCCCATTGTCGCAATAGCCGGCGACAACGAGTCCTCAAGTGAGAGTGAGTCACCCCTTGAGGAGGGGAAATCGAAGCCCCAGAAAGACAAGCCCGCGGCATCCTCCTCGGAGTCGGACGAGGGAAACGCGTAGCCGCTGGGATGGATGAGTCCCCGACGTCCCCAGTGGGTAAGAAAGGGACGCGACGCAAGAGCAAAGTCACGCTCCTGCGAAGTCCTAAGGGGATACGCCCTCGGGACATGCCAATCCCAAAGGGCGTGGATCGCAGCAAAGTCGTGGTGATCCTGACGGGAAGCAACTATCAAGTTGCAACCAGAGTATGGCTGCAGGACGGGTACCTCTTGGCAGCCCGGGCCATAATCGACACCGGGTCTGGCGTGTCTTTGATTCGGGAAGACTTACTCCCGAAGGAGGTGACGGTTTGTCCATTTGACAAGTCCACACCAAACATGCTCGATGTGAATGGGAATATCCTTCCCATCACGGGCCCTGTTACTCTACAAGTGCGCATCGGTACGTATGAGACGACGCACTCGTTGGGCGTCGTTCAAGGCATGTCGGTGCCCTTACTCTTGGGTACCACATACTCGGATGCCCATGTCCCAATATTTTCGGAACCCCGGAAATTCATCCAACTGAATGATGGGTGCCGTGTTCGCATCCTCTGCCGGGGTAAGAGTGTTGCCCCGGTGACGACTTCAACTGCGACGCCGTGCGACTGTTCCTCTAAAGGGAAAACCAAGGTGCAAATGGCACAGCAGACAGTCATCGAGCCCAAGTCAAAAGGCTACGTGAAAGTGCAAACTGCCTTCCAAGGAAACGGCCTGTTCACTCAGAGGCAGCGGGTGTCTGAACGACATAGACTACATGTCGCTCCGGGCACAATGACTTGTAAGACAGGTGAGCCGTGGTGGCTAGAGATAATCCACACCGGGACGAACAAACTCCGTCTTTCCAAGGGTATGTCTCTCGGCACAATCGAGGCGTACGAAGGTAACATCACCGTCGGGACGCCGGGGCAGTGGAGAAAGTTTCTCCACGAAGACACCCCGACAGTATCGGTGGCGTCGTCACAACCGGTGGGGAACCGGGAGAATGATCCCCCTATTGCCGAAGAGAACGTCCCAGAAACTCTGCTCGGACGTCTCAAGGCGCTGATTGACCGACACCATGGGTTGTGGGATGGGCCCCTTGGCACCATCAAGGCGACGGAAGACCGGATGAGACTAAAGCCTGGTGCCAAACCCGTGCGGCTACATCCATACCTCATGGGTCCCCGAACCCGACAACTCGTCGGCGAGCAAGTGGACAAGATGCTTAAGCTGGACGTGATTGAACCCAGCACTAGCGAGTGGGCCAGTCCGGTTGTTCTTGTGCCGAAGCCGGATGGGTCCACCCGCTTTTGCATCTACTATCGTCAACTCAACGACTGAACGGTGCGTGATAAGTATCCGCTCCCAAGGATGGATGACTGTTTGGATTCCTTGGGAGACGCCAGGTTTTTCTGGACGTTGGACTGCAACGCGGGATACTGGAAGATACCCATCGCCGAGGAGGATAAGAACTTGACCTCCTTCACGACTCATGCGGGGACGTACCAGTCTACACGTCTCCCCTTTGGACTTTGCAATGCGCCTGCCACTTTCCAGCGCGCTATTGACATCATACTGGCCGGAGTAAAGTGGCAGTATGTCCTCGTCTACTTTGACGACATGATCGTTTACTCCACTGACGCGGAGTCACACCTCTCCCACTTGAAGAAGGTGTTCACCTTGTTGGGTGAGAACGGCGTCAGCCTCAAGGCAAAGAAGTGTCACCTCTTTAGTAATGAGGTGGAGTACCTCGGTCATGTCATACGACCGGGGCGCATCAGTGTGAATGAGAAAAACCTGAAGGCTATCAGGAAGGCC
>Ga0209186_1001348_pt1 | contig 18283 bp, 19 predicted proteins | sample SidtaG_FD_187426 | JGI IMG/M metagenome (GOLD analysis project Ga0209186, IMG submission 187426) | Marine algal microbial communities from Sidmouth, United Kingdom - Sidmouth_Male2 metaG (SPAdes) (version 2) | ecosystem: Host-associated > Algae > Red algae > Unclassified | place: Sidmouth...
TAGCCAAAAAAGCGCGCGGGCAGGACCGCCGAGCACTGTATGCTCCGATTGATCCCAAATTGGACGAAAAGTAGCCCAGGACGCAGGGACTTGGCCGCACACAGCGCTTGCCCATTGCCTTTGCCTCGAAATGGTCGATGGAGCCGTAGTCTGTGGAGCACCAATCTCTCGACAGTCCTTCTCCAGTTTGCAATCGCACATTCCCCGGGAGCACCACGCGGTGGGACTCTTGAAATACACTGAGGTAACCAAACAAGCGCGTGGGCAGAACCGCCGACGATAGTGAGTCGCCCACAGCCTTTGGGCTCCTCGTTGAGAGGCAGTGCGACCGCCTCGACGGCCTCTTTCACGCTCAAGATGTGAAGGATGTACTCATCATTGGCTTGTCCGAGATTATCCAATCTCATGTCCGGGTATTGGACGGGCGGTTCCCCAAGCGCACGCTGGAGGATACCATCGCTGCTGCGCAGAGATATTGGGACGGGACAAACAAGCTTCGCTTATCGCTTAAGCTGCCTCGTCCTCAGACGACTAAGGTAGCATATGCCTTGCCCATGCCAACCCGGCACCCCAATGTCGACCGCCCACTCCCGCTTACCCAACCGCGGGCTCGGTCCCGTTCTCCGCCCCCAAAGGAGTCGCCTCAGGCAAGGACCGATATTCGTTACAACTGTAACAAGCCCGGTCACTTCGCTGCTGAATGCGCTGAGCCGTATCGGCCACGTGAGCGCCGTACTCCTGTTATTGCCGTGAACTATGTAACGGAGGATACCAAACCAACCGCTGAAAGCGATTGCAACGAGTCCACCGACTCGAAGAACGAATGAGCCGGGTGCCCCTTGGCGGGTTGCCCGGCGCGACATCACCAACTGGTGAAAGACGTAAAGTCACAAGGATTCTAAGCCCGGCCCATCGGCACTATGAGATCGCGGCCACCATTGGCCCTTGCCAACGGGCAATGCACAGTTGTCGCCCTGTCTTGGACATCGGGGCCGGCTTTAAATTTGTTCTAACTAATGTCTTACCTGCCAACTGGCAGAGTTGTGCTGAAAAGCTCGAGCGCACACCCCGCATCAAAGATGAAAACAACAACCGCCTCATAGCAAAAGATGCTATACATCTGTATATAGATGTTGGATGCGCCAAGGTCTTCGACCGATTATTTGTCGCCGAACACCTATCGGTGCCCTGTATCCTCGGTACTGAGTTCATGGACAACCATGTCGAAGCCACCTTCACCCGCCTAAAGAAGGTTGTGTGGCAAGACCACGTCGGTGAGGTCACCAGGAACCTAAGGCGAACGCCTATCCTCGCCACCCTACTTGCCAATAAGTGGGAACGGTCATGGGAAGACCAACCTGCTAAGGTAAGGGCACGTCGCCAAGTCCGCGCCAAAGAAAGGAAGGAAGAATGGGTTATGTCAACCTGCGCCACCCCCGGCCTCGTCACCATCTCACCCAACATCCGCCTATGCCGGCACAAGTGAGTGGCAGTCGCCCATGGCGTTGCGCTCGTCAAGCCCGATGAACCATTTTTGGTTAAGGTCTGCAACTTCGGGCCGGAACAGTCCATAGTTCGTAAGAACAACTTCCTCGGGTTCGCCAGACCATTCCAAGGGCCCATGTTGGCCGCCATAGCCTAGGAGAAGGAAACCCAAGACACACCTACCGGTGAGGACCCATCGTTGTCCGACGACCCTGTCGAGGATGTGGACCTCAGTGAATGATCGGAGCATTTGCATAAGCAAATCCGGGAGATGCTTCGTACGCATTCCGAAATGTGGGACGGTACCCTAGGTCCTATAAACGCCACTGAGCATGCCATCCTAACCCCAGCGGATGCCGTACCCATTCGGGCACAACCGTATCGCACGGGTCCATTCAAGCGACAGATCATAGCTGATCAAATCAACAAGATGTTGAAACTAAAGGTTATAGAACCTAGCCACATTGCATGGGCAAGCCCCGTCGTCATCGTACCAGAGAAGAATGGCAAGTCCCGCTTCTGTGTCGATTACCGACGACTCAACAACATCACAAAGAAGGATGCCTACGCCCTTCTCCGAATGAAGGATTTCCTGGACTCCTTAGGAGATGCGAAGGTCTTCACCTCCCTTGACTGTACGGCGGGCTATTGGCAAGTGCCCATGCGCCCTGCCGACAGAGAGAAGACTGCGTCTACAACGCATGCTGGTATCTACCATTGGCTGTCCATGCCATTCTGACTGACCGACGCCCCCGCTACTTTTCAACGTGCCCTCGAAATTATATTGTCTGGACTCAAGGGGCAGCTTTGCCTCGTCTACCTATATGATGTCATCATCTTCTCTGCATCTCCAGAGCAACACGTCGAGGACGTTGATGTGGTCTTAACGCAGTTGCGCGAAGCCGGTGTCACTCTCAATCTTGAGAAATGCACCTGGTTCTCCGACGAAGTCGAGTACCTTGGACATATTGTCCGACCGGGTCAACTCCATGTTCATAGTGAGAACTTCGACGCGTTGAATCACGCTTCGTTCCCCACCACCAAGACCCAGCTTAACAGCTTCTTGGGGATGTGTAACGTCTATAGACGTTTCGTCAAGGACTTTGCTAAACGAGCAAAGCCGCTCAACGCGACGACCCGCGCGAAAGTCCCCCCGGACTTACCAAAAACTACCGACGCAGCCCTCGCGGCCTTCGACGACCTACGGCAAGCGCTTCTCGCACCACCAATTTTGGTCCTGCCGAAGGCCAAAGGCCAAGTGATTGTTGATGTCGACGCCTGCGCCGACCAACTCGGATGCACCTTGCTGCAAGAGCAGCCTGACGGTACTAGATTACCAGTTGGCTATTGGAGCCGTGGCCTCAGCCCTGCTGAGAAAAACTATTCCACCACGGAACGCGAGTTCCTCGGCGCTGTGTGGAGCGTACTCCAGATCAGACACTTTCTCGACGGTCATCGCTTCCTATTAAGGACCGACCACCAAGCTCTAAGCTGGATTTACAGCACTACGGGCTCCAGTTGTCGGCTGATGCGATGGCGCCTACGGCTGTCCGAATATGCATTCGACATGCAGTACAAACCCGGTGCATCACACCACGCCCCAGACTTCTTGTCCCGAACGGACAATGACGCCGCCGTTGAAGATATCAACGACGATATGCCATGCCTTGCATTGGCCGAGACGGCCAACGGCATGCTGACGGGGAGGTACACAGGTACCGACATGCCGGCCCCCGTTTCATACGATGATATTGTGGCAGCCCAACAAACCGACGCGTTTTGCGTCGAGTTGGCCAAACGCGTGGCTCGCAAGACGGCAAAAGCCTTCTTTCAAAATGAAAGCCACGGCCTGTACGGGCGGGCGCCGTAAGGCGACCAATTGGTCATCCCGGAAAGTCTACGTGAGAGTATACTTACGCTGGAACATCAGGCAACGGTGTCAGCCCACCCGGATACGAACAGAATGTAATATGCCATGCGGCGTTGGTAATACTGCCCATCCATGGTCACGGAGTTCTACAACACTATTAAGACGTGTACAACCTGCGCCCAGAACCGGCTGTCACTGCGACGCCACACGTCCCCGTTGACGCTGTTCCCGGATACGGAGCCATTGACGGACCTATCGGTCGATATCTTCCGGCCAATCCCTGCTACTAGAGCTGGCAACCGCTTCATTCTGGTCATTACCGACTGCTTCGCCAAGCTGACCAAATGCATCGCCTTGCGGCGCATAACAGCAATCTCCGTGGCATCAGCCATTTTCGACGCCTGGGTTGCCTGTCATGGCCCATCGGACCGAATCCTATCGGATCAAGGACCCCAGTTCATGTCGAACTTCTTAATTTCCGTAATGAAAGTGCTGGGCACCGAAGCAGTGCGCACCACGGCATATCACCCACAGAACAATGGTCAAGTCGACAGGTACAATCGTACCATGGCTACGCAACTCGGACATTACGTCACGGACGACCCGCGCCGTCGGGATGAATTACTCCCCGTATTTACAATGGCCTATAACAGCCAGCCGCACCGGCCGACAGGCATTGCTCCATTCGAACTCGTTATCTCAAGACGAGTCCCGAGTCTGTCGGTACGCATCCTCCCACTCGGGACTCCATTGGAAAACAAGGGTACCCTCAATAATGGTTCCACCCTGGCGCGTAAGCGTGAGTTCATGGCCAACCTAAGACAGAAAATCTCGGCCGTCGTAGAGGCCTTGCAAAAGACCCAACAAAGCTATAAGCGTAACTTCGACTCGAACGTGGATACACGTAACAAACGTGTTCGCGTCGGTGACTACGTCTATCGAAGAACCACCAACAAAAGAACAAGCTGCAAAGCAGGGCCGTCGGCCCGTTCGTCGTAATCGACGCAGATGACTCTACCTACGTCATAGACGTGAGTAGCGAAGAGCGAAGAGTCAATAGTGACCACGTTACTCCGACTCCACGGCCTTCGACACCAGACGGGACGCCACATCCACTACTGGATGGACTCGATACGCCTGAGAGTACACCACCGGTACCCTACGAATACGTCATTGACCGCTTAATAAGCCTCCGTCGGAACAATGGCATCTACAGTGCCAAAGTCCGGTTGTTTGACAATGGTCCCAAGGACGACTCCTGGGAACCTTTGGAGAACCTTCCTCGGAACCTGGCGATCCGATTCCACCGACGGAGAAAAAAGAAAATTGCGGGATTCTCCTGGAGTATTCCCACCCCCCCGTCTCGGGGTACCCGCCGATCACCCAGGCTTAATCCAGCCGAAACGGCGCTGGTAGTATCCCCCCAACGCCCAGATCCAAAGTGGTCCCCGACCATTCTTGGAGTGTTTTCGAATTCCCACGGAGAAATTCGAATCACACTGAACTGGATAAAGATTAACCAATCTTCTTCAGTTCAGGAGACGTTGCCGATATGTTGGGTTCGACTGACATTATCCGGACGAACGCGTAATATCCCCCACGACCCCTGGTTGGCTCTTTGGCGTTTCGCCGAGCTTTCTGAGTGGCACGGACCGTACACCTACGTATGGCCGTGTCCCCCGTCCTCACAGGACGATGGCGTGCCACCCGCGCCGATTACCCAAGGTGTTGGATCCGAGCCAAATGGGCTATTCTTACCCTCGGTCCACGACCTAACGAACACAGATGAGGACCTGATGTACCAGAGAACAGCGGCGACGCTTATAGCTTCCAACTGGGAAAGTGCCCCCTGGTACATCGACGCCAAAGCGGCCTGTGCATCGCATGATGTACTGCCTCACGCGTCAACCGACAATAATAGTGCAGCCACATGGGCACTTGTTGCGTTTCACTTTAACAGGAAAACCAACAGCGCTACACAAGCGAAACCCTCTCTGTCTAAATGACAGAAACACATGAGCGGGCAGGGTGTATACAACACCGCCATAGCATCACCTGCCGACGGGCATCAGCAGGAAACAAGTCTCACAGAACAAAGACACAAGTCTGGCCCGCACCAGTCCTAGGCCACTCCGCCTCAGCTGCGGACATGCCCCCGGCTACCATCGTCTACAGAAGAACTGCGACGGCGCATATTGCCCGGAGGCTCCTCCTCATCCTCGTCGTCACGGCTGAGACGCCGGCCAAGGATGCCGCCAGAGTCAAAACGCACAGGCGCGGGAGGCACCACCGCCACGTGGCGCAGACGTTCGACCTCCTGGGAGAACAGGTCGAAGGCAGCCGCCGAGTGCGCCGCCACGCTCATGGCTCGAGCCAAGACCGGCATGGCGTCCTCAAGGACATCACCATGGGCATCTCGAACCGCCCGGCGCAATGCCTCCGTCTGGAGATTCCATGCCAAGGCCAGGGCGGCCGCCCCGACGCCACGAGGCACTCGCTGCCTGTCAGTACGACGACTGAGCCCGTCGCCACACAGGGCCACTGCCACCTGAAACGCCTCTGGCGAATTCCAATCGTCTTCGATCGTCGAACGCGCATGTCCCCCGGACGCGGCGGTAACGCATGTCCCGCGCACCGGCGATAGTGAACCCCGACGGCTGGGAGAGGCGGCCCGACGCGAAGGCCCACCAGCCACCCGCGTACCTTGGCGGATAAAATCGCCGTTGCCTTGAGCTGCCGCCGCGGGCGTATCGCCATCGTCGTCCCACCCCCCGCCACAAACGGGAAGAGACGCAAAGCCCCGACAAGTGTGGTTCAGCATGAACCCGTATTCGGCCAACGAGTCCAAATGGACGTGCACCTGACGCGCCGCACGCGTCTGCGTGTCCCGTCGAATGACGTCCTTGACCACAATGGTCCACGGGAAGACCTCCGTGGCCTTGTGCATCTTGTGGAAAGTATTCAACATGGCCTGGCCACCCGGCCCGCTGGCCATCCGGTGCAGGTCCAACTTGGACATACGCCGAAGGGCCTTGGCATCGAGCCAGGCAAAGACCTTGTCCGTCAACAGGGTATGCACCCGCCCGGCCGCCAAGAAGTAGTAATACTCCGCATTAACGACATGCCAAGCGGCACTGAACTCGTCGACGAGCTTTTGCGCCAAGTACGACCATGCGTAAGGCATCTCCATCCACACCCCGCGGTTTAACCACCAGCGGGGGTACCGTGGGAACCACCGTGACAAGTCAAAATGACGGGGCGCCCAGATTACACCGGAGCACCAAGCGGTTGGAAGAAGCCCGCGGCTCGAGATACGAGCCGCGTTTTGAGCACGCCGATTGGCGGGGGAATAACTCGGCGCCCGAAACGGGGAAGTCAACGCCACGGTGCGCTCGTCGAACTTCTCTACCACGGCGTGTTCCGCCTCGTGAGATGCCTCGATGAGCACATAGGGGTACTCCTCCTTGCCCGCCTCATGGGCAAAGGGCACCGACAACTCCTTGGCCGTGCGCTGATCCAAGAAGACGGCCTATGGCCCAGCACGACGCAGACTCCCGAAGTAGTTGGCGGCTACCTCAAAGGTCCCCATCTGGTGGACCGGGAGCAGGAGCGCACAAGCGTAAAGAGGCGTGTGGAACTCGTGGAACGGCCGTCCGTAACGGACGGACTCGTTGGCATACGCCAGGACCTCATACGCTTGTCGCGCCTCGCCTTGGTTGCCATAATTGGCGTTCCCATGCCCCTCCGCCACAACGGCGTCGACGTGAGCATCGGGTACCCCTCTGAGGATGTCAATGAACCCCGGCGGGGTGCCCCAATGGCCTTGTTCAATAAAAACCAACGCCACGCGGCAGTTGTTGGTCGCCGCGTCCATTAAGGCGTCGTCACTCATGACGGGGACGCCATCTCGGGTCCCAGGGGACGTAGGGCTAAAGTACGTGCGCCGAAAGGGCGACGGCCCTGCACCCTCGATGAGCGGCAGCTCGGCCGCTTGGTCGTCCGCCTCGTCGGGAAAGTCTGCGGCAAGGTCGCCGCCGCGCATGTCACGGCCATTTTCGGCTGACGACCCGTCTTTTCGCGACCCCTGGCCAACGCTCGCCTCCGACCCAGCACGCCCTGCTGGGTCCCCCGCGTCATTGGCACCGCTACTCGCCGCGCCGGCCGCGTCGGCCATCTGGACGTCGCTACCGCCGCCCGCCATCTTGGGGTCGTCCTTGCCGGCGGCACCCCGCGACGAGCGGCATACCCCGGCCAACGCCACACGCCCTAACCAAAATGCCCACAACGCTCTCCCATCCCGACCTAGAGTCAATCGGCTGGACGCAAGCCGCGCGCCCGACTCATCAGTGGCTATGAGCCCAACCCCGCTCCCCCGCCCACCGTGTGCGCGAGCGCAACGACCCGCACCCGCCGAAAGCAGGGCCGTGACAGCCTTGCCTCGCGACGGACGGGGCACGGAAGACGGAGGACCCAGAGCTCAACACGTGCGCACGCGCAGGCCACAGAAACCTGGCCAACTGGGCTACTGGACCCGGACGCCGGATGGCATGGGGAACCAGACGGGCCCTCGCCGTGCCCAACCCCCGGTATATATACCGCGTGGCCAGCCCAGAGGCCCGCCTTGCCGCCCCCGTCTGTGCCCCCTGGGGCACGCAAGCACACGGCCTCCACTCCTGTAGGGGCCCATCTGATGCCTGCACGGCCGTTGCCGCCCCGTGGGTGCCCAGAGGCTGCCCGTTCCAGCCCCCTGGCCCTCCGGCACGCATCGGCCATTCTGGGCCGATCGTGACGGTTCGCGCCGCTGGCTCCGTCAACCCGCCCCGAGCGAGAGTTTCAGGGGTCTCCCCGATCACCTTTGCAGGCGCCGGCCAAGGTTTAACGCCCTCACGTCAATTCGTGCGTCGTTACGGGACACGCTGAGTTGTTGCCCCTTGTGGCTTTCGTGGTGGGGGATCATTCGATCTGCGCCCACTCACCGGGACGGCTCGGAACACATTACAGGGGTATGTAGCATATCTCCTTAATAATTGGGATATTGGGCCCGGTAGCCTCCCTGACTGGTCAGTATTCCGGTGAAGGATTGAACTGACTTCTGGCTCGCCCTTTGGGAGGCTACTTCCGTCTCGTATATCTGTCCTTTCTTTTATCGTCTCTATTTTGGTGGTTATTCGATCTTTATGATCGCTCGGTAGATCGACCCCGCTCCCGTACCGTCTGATATTAAAAGCACCATGGGACCGGGGTTCGCCGTCGTCGGCACCCCCGGCTCCCCATCGGATGTTGCACGAACAAAGGCTCTTCTTCCTCGCCCCTTGGGCGATAGCATTCGCTTTATCGTGCGTCTACGGTCGGTCGCTACTTACTGGTTAGCTAACCAACGTCATTAATGCCACAGCGCCGGCGGCGGTAGTCGCGTACGGGACGGTGGCGCGGGAGCGGGGATGATGGGCCCGCTCGCGCACCTGTGCGAGCCACCGAAGGGATGCGCCCGGCCGCGACGCCCCGCTTTGAGGGCGCCACGGGGGGGCCGCGTTCCCGCGGCCAGAGGGCGCGGCAGGCGACAGCCGACAGGGCGCCACGCGGCGGTTGCAGCGCGTTGCGCGCGGGACAGTCACTCTTCTTCGTCTGCAATGATCGCTTCGGGGGACTTGATATGCATAGAGGGATTTATCTGCATTGGTTGGTGACTGCCCGGGTCAATTTCCAATCGGGGAATTGATCCCCGGCAACGGTATCGTCGTTTTAGGACGAAGGGCGAAGTCGGTGGGAGGCACCGTCGTCGCCGGACAGGAAACCGTGTCTTCATGTCTTGGCGTTTCGATCGGCCCGAGTTCCTGGACCTCGAGTCCCATACCGTGTGTCGCGCGAGCGGCCTAGGCGGCCCTTACTTCTCTCCTCCTGAGATAACCCCCCTGATCGTGGAACTACAGTGCCGACACATTCACTGCGCCGGCTGCCAAGATCCGACCGGGGCCAGCGGCTCACGGTCTCCAACCTACAGGCGCTACCGGTGATAGGGGCGCTGAGAGTGCTACTCGACAAGAATCCGGACTGCTCCCTTGTGGTGTTCCCATTCCTTTTCCTTCCACTGTAGCTTCGAGTGGGGTGCTCCGTCGTTAGTTTAGAGGGCGTGCGCGAGCGAAAACTACATGGGCAAACCGCTGTACGACTACGTCTGGTACACAGGCATGCACGGTCAACGGGCACTGGGCTGGGTACGTCTCGTCGCGCGGATGCTGGGCGGGGCCCAGGACGACTTTGCCGCCGTGCGGCGCCTCGAGCCGACTCCGCCCATAGCACAGTGTGCTTTGTCGCAGTCCGGCTGCAGGCGAATGGCGTGGCGCCTTGACAGTCCTGTTGATAACTGGCCTTCGCTTCACTGTGCGCCCCTGTGCCAAGTGCTACGCATTGAGCATGTCGTGCCGGACTTTGAGAACTTGTGTCATCGGCAAGGGCTCCGCGCCGTTACAGCCACGGGCTTTTGAGTCTGTCAGTTTCGATAAAACCAGAATATATTCCACCTCCGCTGACATGCACTCGGATTTGAGTTTTAGATGAAGTCATGCATTCGAGTTCGGATCCGACGTCCTTGTCGGAGTATGGATCAGTATTATAATCTGATACTTTTTCGCTCTGAATATGATTATACTCTGTGTACCTAGAATGAAAGTATTCCATTCGAGGACGGTTCTGTTGAAATAAGGATCGGCGCATTTACGAACAAGACGTTGTCCGACGACGCCTGCACCAGATTCTGTGGCGCTTTCCAAAGTAATACTTGAGAGAGTCTCAATCATCTGGGAAATCATGGTTGTCCAGCGTTCCTGCGCTACCCCAGCGTGAACACTAAAAGCTGCAATCTCTTCCTTAGACACCAAAGGCTGTGTGTCCTTGCGGACAGTGCTGCCTTGGTCACGATGAGCGCTCGTCAGAGACCAACAGTGGGGGACGCCAGAGGGTGTTCACACAGCAAAGAGGCGCATTTTGTGATTGTCTGGAAGCAAAGGGGCTTGTGTGGCATTTGGGACCATCCAGTGGCGGGCGGGCCCGGGTGGAGGTGTACGCGGCCGTCGGACGTGCCGTGCCTGTGGCTGGACGGCTTTCAGCGGTCCTACGGTGGCCTCGTTTCGCGCACGGATCGTGGATGTGATGTTGCCGTGTGATTGGCCCACATCCGCTTCGATATCTTGGCCGCTGCCGGTGGCCGTTGTCGGACTTGATCTGTTTTTGATTGTAATTCGAAATGTGTGGAGAGACTTGCTTTTCGCATTGCGGGTGGCCTGCATTGGCCGGCTCCGATTGGAGGCCGAGAAACGGGCTCCCGGGGGTCGTTTGCTTCCACATACGTCCGCGGATTGGGACCGAATAGCGGCCACACTGCGAAGGCGCCTCGTTTTCTCTCTAGTGTCCATTCCACTGCTCCCGAGGCTCGAATGAGCCTCAGATGAAGCTCAAATGAGGCTTCCTCTCATATGGCCTGGAAAAGCGGCCATTTCGGTGTGTCTGGGGCGCCCCGTCCGAGTTTTCATCGTCCACTGCCGCCGAAATGGCCCGTGGGTAAGTGGACTGCGCTGAGCCCAGATTCATTCTCAGACAGAGCAGCCAAGGCTGGAAAAATTGTCACAGAAACGCATCAAAACTAGGCTCAAATGAGGCGGATCCGCTCAAATGAGGCGGTCAATGGAATGGACACTAGGGGCCGGGGTGCTGGCGTTTGTTGGCCCGCCGTGGCCCCGCTAGTGTCTATTCCTCCGACACATAGGATCAAATGATGGTCACTTTACGGGCGCTTCCATCCACACAAATTCAAAAGGACCAAGTGGCCCCCGTACAGTATCTGGTTAGTGGCTGCACGCCAGGTTCTGACCGCTCTCAGGGGTGCAAGAACCGCCGTCCTGACGATCACAACGATGTGCGGAAGGCCTCCAACACACCCCTGGTACTGTTTTCGGAACCTCGTCGAAAACAGCCGTCGAAAACAGAGAAAATGTCGATTATTACATCTTTCTCGGTCCCTTTGCGGATTCCGCAGGTGGTCATCGTGTGTCCTAAGAGAGAAAAGACTGCGCTGAGTCCGTTTCTGAGATCAAAAAGTGTCACTGATGGCAGGAAGTGTCCGAAAAACGGTACTCAGAAACCGGATCATTTGATCCGAACCGGAGCATCTGATCCGGTCGGGGGGACAGACACTAGGGGGCCGCCGTCGGGGCTATTAAGAGGAGGTCTCGGCCTACCCCTCGTGTCCCGAAGAATGACCAACCGTCCGTGCCTTGGGTCTCTTGCTCCCTCGGGGTTGTGTCAAACTACCTTTGTCGCCCTCCTTGGGACGGGCGTGGCTTGCACGTTTCCCTTGCTGGTTTCTTCTGGGCCTCCCACCTTTGGGACCCAGGGGTTGTTGATTTCCTTTCCGGACAGAAAATAGAAAACTACTACAGCTTAATTCCTCCTAGCCTGAAGAAGGTAGTAGCATGCTGCGGATACCCGAACACCTTCCCATGGTGCTCTCGTCATCCGGTCTGGGTGTGCCCGACACATGGCGCTTATAGTTGCGAGGCTTCGGCCACTATCTTCGAGCTGGTGGTTAACGTTCGCATCTTTTACGCCTGTGCCGTCCCAAGGGCTGTCTCAGAATGCTTGTGTAGTGCACAGACGATTCCGGGCGTCCCACAAAATCAGGCAAGGAACCGCACTCTGACTAAAATGCATCCTGCCTTCGGAGAACTATTATGGCGCATTATAAATGTCCGTGCATGGGCAGAGTATATTATGAATACGCAGCTACGGCACGAAATACGGATATATCCGAGTATACTGTGCGGATACATCTAGCTCGACTTTATCCACGTCAGCCCCTGGTTCCAACCAACATACTGGATACCCCTGCCGAGCGTCATGCACAGCGCTTCTTCACGAACAGCTTCTACCCTTTCACGTCGCGCGTTCTGAACCCTAGCAGCTAGGACACGCCCGACGGCGGCGGGGGACGGCGACGGCGGCGGGGGACGGAAACGGCGGCGGGGGCCGGCGACGGCGGTGTCTGTAAAGGAAGGACACGGTGGCGGGGGGCGGCGGCGATGGCGCCACCGGATTTTGGCGGCGGGAAAGGGCTACGGTGGCGCCGGTTGGTGTTGGCGGCGCCACCGGTTGTTGGCGGCGTCGTCAGGTGTTGGCGGCGCCACCGATTGTTGGCGGCGCCGTCAGGTGTTTGCGGCGGATGGGGGGCGGCGGTGGCGCCGGTTTGTGTTGGTGGCGCCGTCAGGTGTTGGTGGAGCCGTCAGGTGTTGGTGGCGGGGGAGGGCGACAGTGGCGCCGGTCGGTACTGGCCACTTCGGTGAGTGTTGGCGGCTGCTGGCGGTGTCGGTGGGTGTTGGCGAAGGGGGAGGGCGGCTCTTGCGCCGGTTGGTACTGGCCGCGACAGTTGGTGTTGGTAGTGTCCGTGGGTGTTGGCGGCGGGGGGGGGCGACGGTGGCGCCAGTCGGTACTGGCGGCGCCACCGGTTGTTGGCGGCGCCGGTGGTCGGCTGTGGCGCCGACGCAAATGTCAGCAAGGAGGGCGTGAGCGCTGTTTGTGGGGGTGGGTAGGGGAGTGTGCGACAGTGTACCAACCATTCGGATTCTCCATACCATCTTTGCGTGTGTCTCTTTTGTCCTATCGCCCAACGCCCAGAAAAACAAAACATGTATACCAAGGCGCCCAGAAAAACAAAATATGTGTACCAAGGCGATGACGAAGTCCTTTTGTTTTTATCCAGTGGCACCATCAATCGCTGCGATGGACACAAAGACTGCGCCGTACCTCGGCGCGGTCGAATGACGTAGTGTATGGTTCTCTTTTTGCATGCTGGTACGCCCTCTATCGAAACTCTCAAACTAATCCGACGTCTTTGGCGCCGGCGGGTGCGGTCGCCTCTTCATGCAGTGCCGCCGGGAGACTTCAGGTCTCGGCAAGTTCTGTTAAGGATCCTATAACAGGACAAACAGCCTACTTCCTGTCATAACACGGGCGAACTACACGAGGTTCACATGAGGTCGCTTAATCTGCATGGCCCCTTCTCGAGAGTGACCACCAGCGACTCCGAATGGAATCGTGGTTCATTGGGGGTTTGTCGCCCGAACAGACGTCTCAACAGATGAGCGTTTGTTGTCCTGTTTCCAAACAAGCAGGTTCATTCTGCGTGCTGTTGGGCATCCCCATGCACCGACGATGGGGTCCACGACTGGGGTGGGGCCCATTGGGGCACAGGTTTGAACCCCCTTGATCATGATATTTCAGTTCCTTTGGATTGGGCGTGATTCCGACTGTATGCCTGATGACGATCGAGGTTGGCTACTGATCGAGTAGAGATTGTCGATCAAGAATCTCCCAGTTGTATATCACCCTGATATATACAGTCTTTCTCCATTAGAGACCTTCGGCATGTCAAATGTGGGTCGACGGCGTGGGTCGGGGACACGTTTCACGCCACGTTAAGCCTTGGACCCACATTTCCATCCCATGTATCGCTAAGGAGGCTTCGACCCACGTCAAAAACCGGTACCGACCAAGGAGACAGCAGCCACGTAGCTGTACATAAGTTGCTTACATTGCTGCTTCCGCCAATCGCTGGCATCTGTCGGCAATCGATGGCCAGTTTTATGGGTTCGCGAGGACGGACGCCCGATCGCTTTTCTCGCACTTGTCCGGCGCCCTTCCCCCGCCGCGCCATCACTGTGTCGCTGGAACCGTCCCCCTACCACCCACCCGTCCACCAACGATCCTTTCTGTTCCATTTCTACCACGCTGCTTTGGTCATGGCCATCAACTCCGCATCGTCCAGCGTTCCTGACTCCGTCCCAGGCGCCGTCGAAAATCCACCCGAGATCGCAGGCGTACGCACAGGGCGCCGTCACCGGCGCCGTCGGCAGTCCACCCACGATCACAAGCGTACGCAGAGGGCTCCGTCACCGGCGCCGTTGGCAGTCCACCGACGATCGCAGGCGTACACACAGGGCACCGTCACAGGCGCCGTCGGCAGTCCACCTGCGATCGCGGGCGCACGCACAGGGCTCCGTCACCGGCGCCGTCAGCAGTCTCCCCCCGGTCGCACTGTCAGCGAATCCGCAAGGTGGGTGACAGGACCGCCTACCCACATTCGGAACATGCCGATGTCGACTTTGCATGATCCATTTTGCTTGGGCTCCGCCCCGGCCTCCACCGCACCCTCGTCTTTGATTTTCTTGCCTTTGATTTCGCCCGACACCGCATCTCGCCCTTTACCGTCTGCCATTAAAACGACCACCCCGACGCCCACGAGCGTCGGGAGAATGGCCAATCTTCTCACGCATTTCAAAGCCGAAGCTCCGAAGGGGTGGATGTGGCATCCCCATAAAACCAGTCGGGCGACCCACAAATTACCCACGTCCGATACCCACTGGAGCGCACATACGGCGCGTCGCCAAAGACTGACCGGATGTGAGAAACGTTCACAGCAAGTCACAGCAGTTCACAGCAGCCCACAGCACAGAATTTAAAATTGCTGTGATCGCTCTTGCCTCCCACAGAGCCATCCAGGAGCCCTCAGCATGTAAATTTTATCTCAAAACACAGTCACAGCACGGTCACAGCATGCTGCAACTTTCTGTGAAACTTTCTCGGATCCGATCATTCTTTGGCGACGCGCCATAACCGGATATAGACTGTACTGTGCGCCTCGCCCGCCCCCCGCTCCACTCTCCCAGCCCGTCCGTCGTCAACGGCTGGCGGCCAAGGGGGGGTCCACGGTAACACACTCTAAGAGTCTTACCTGTTTTAAAGCACATCGGGCCATGTCTGGCGGTCCTGACAAATCACGTCCGTGAGCATCTGGAGGGGGGTTAGACTCCAAAGGACATCGGGCCGTGTGTGGCCGTGCGGCTCTGTCTCATCACACACGTGCTCGTCTCTTGGCGAATCACTGCATTCTTGCTGGCGGCCTCATCGAGGGCATGCCTACATAAAAAAGTTCAATGTTCTGGTGCAAGCTTCTGTTTGAGAGCTATCGTGCCGGATCGGGGGTGCTGTGAGCCGTCTGCTGGGCACCAGTGGGGGGGAAGAAACGCGATTGATGCACCACGCTGCCGCTGTGCGCCACCCGCCCGCGCATCATCGTCGTCGTCCAGTCCCGCCGCCGCGCCCCGTGCCGGCGTGGCGCCCCGGTGGCGCCGGCTCCTCCCCGCCCCGCCCCGCCCTGCACCGCGCCGGGCCGCCCCGCCCCGCCCCACGCGCCGCACCGCGTCACCGGCTCGCGCGTCGTCGTCTTCCTGTCCCGCCGCCGCGCCGCGTGCCGGCGTGGCGCCCCTGTCGCGCCGGCTCCTCCGCGCCTCGCCACGCCCCAACCCGCCGCGCCCTGCCCCGCGCCTCGCCGCCCCGCCCCGTCACACGCGCTGCGCCGCGCCACCGGCTCGCGCGTCGTCGTCCTCCCTTCCCACCGCCGCGCCACGTGCCGAAGACAATGGCGCACTACCCCTCTACTATGTGTGCGCTGTCGGCTGTTGTAGTGGGCTGCTCCGCTGGGCGGTCCCTGTATTTTGCTGTAGCTCATTTCGTAGGTTCCTGCGTCTTAGGACCTACTTGTCTCTCTGGAAGCGCTGGCTCGGACTCCCCACTGTCTGCAAAGGTTCGCACGAGCACAGGCATCCACCAGGTCGACAAGAATGTGTAGATGGAGTATACGTCGGCGGACGCGCTGTTCCCAGAACTCGAGGCGGCATCTGCGGCGACGGTGGCGACTCGCCCCGCGGCGTCGACGACGCACCGCTTCGACGGCGGCACGTTTGAGCATACAAGCGCCAAGGACGTGCTTGCGGGACAGGCAAAAAATGTTGCCTCCGCGGATGGATTCGACTCGTCGCCGATGCGAGTCCTCGGCGGCGGCTGGCCAAATGCGGGGCCTGGTCGAGCAGAGAGCTCGAAGCTGCGGCTGCGTGACTTGCTCGAAGACATTCCTGTGGTCATGTTTGCGACGATCGCCTACCAGAGCCTCACGAAGCGTTTTGACTCGAGTGAGGAGACCTTCACGGCGCATTCCGCGTTGCGCTCGTTGAGGCGCCGCTACAAGCGCATCACGTCAGCTGCCTTGCGCAACCGCGCATGGGATTTAGCTCCCGGAGGCGCCATCGGCGTCGTGTTGAAGATTTTCGGTACTGGGTCGCGCGACGACAAGGGAAAGCACAAGGTGTTGGTGATCTCGGTGTCGCTCGAGGGGGAGAACTGGGTGTGCTGCTGCAGCGAGGAACAGCGGTGCCTCGGTCCTGGCGGCTGTTCGCTACGCTCCCCCGTGATGGCTGCCGTCGAAGAGGTGCTGAAGGCGATTGCAGTCGACATGGTCTACCTCTTAATGGTGCTGGGCGCCCCTGTCAAGGTCCATCGGCTCCATGTCGGACGCGTAGTGCTCTACGGAGAAAGGACCTGCGTCTTGCGCAACGGCAAGACGAGCTGGCCTTTCACGGCTGTGCGCCGGACGCGCCGCGGCATGTGGGTGTGCCTTTCCTGCAGAACAGCAGACGGGAGGTGCGACCACGTGAGCGCCTCCGTGTTGGCTGACAAGGAGAGGGCAGACGGTCTCGGCGATGAGAGCTCCGACTCGGGCGTGTGGGACGACGAGGACGACGCATAAGAGGCGCGCCTGCTGGCGGCCGCGGATCTACAGGACGCGGGCGACCTCGCGGCGGCAGGCGCCGTCGAGCTGCCCCCCCACCTGCCAAGCACAACCAACCCATTTTTCGCTGACAAACCGATTCAATTTTACGTCGAAGTTTTCGGAGAGCCGCCACCTCGTCCCCTCGCTCGTCTCTCAACGTGAGCGCGCTACCATGATCCGCAGCCTCCGAAACCCTGCAGTCAAGATGCACTACACGGACGGCGCGCAGTGTCCCTATTGCCTCGTCAGCCGCTCGTACAAGACTAAGATCGAGGTCAAGCACGCAAAGGTGGAGTTTGGGGACGGGGCAAGGCCCGCTGCGGTGGAGACGTGCCGGTGCCCCGAGTGCCTGCTTCGCGTGCTCCCCGATGGCGCGGCGCGGGGGGTAATCTTCCAGTCGTGCTACACCATCTACTCGGAGGCATTCCTGTTCGAGGTGGCGGTCAACCTCGCGCGGAACGGCAGCTCTCTTCACACGACGTCATACTCACGCGAAGTATGCTCGGAGCTGCATCTCAGCAGTAAGTACCCCGGCGCCAGCACTCGTATGAGGTCGGATACGACGCTGCGCAAGGCGCTACTGCTGTACCTCGCAATGGTGATCAAGGGTTTTCCTTACGACGCTGTGTGTTGCGCCACGGGCCGGGGGCCCAACGGCAGCTACGCCGTCGTGTCCTTTGACGGCCTCCAGCTGGGGTACCGCGTAAAGTACAAGAAGGAGTTCGAACGCACGAGCGCTAAAATCCACGCCGTCCAGCGTGCCTTCATCGTACCGCGCAAGATCACCGATGAGGCCGTCTCCAAGGCCCCGGGCTGCGTTCTGTCTAAGAAGAGGAAGGTCGGCGCCGCGGCGTCTACCGAGAGCATCACCACCGTCACCGCGATGCGGGGGCACATCATGGCCTTGACGATGCTCTTGGGCAACGTCACGGTCGGTGGCGTCGAGATGACGTTTGCGGACGCGAAGGGGCGTCTAGAGGACGGCTCTTCGGGCAGGGGGTGGGACCCTATGGTGGACAGGGGCGCCTCGAAGGAGCTGGTTGCCTTTTTGCGCGCGGTTTTTTACTTACGGGTGGCGGCCAGATCGTTGGCGATGAGCATTGAGGAAGCGTCGGCTGACATGCGACGCCGGGTGCCGGCCGAGCTCAGAGCACACCCAACAACGTCGGTTGCGAACGATCTGCGAACCGTTTAAGAGCGCAACGTGTGCGCCTATGAGTGGCCAAAAGCGTTTCGGCAGCGATATGCGCAGGCTCTGCGAACCCGCTCCG
>Ga0209186_1001350_pt1 | contig 18270 bp, 11 predicted proteins | sample SidtaG_FD_187426 | JGI IMG/M metagenome (GOLD analysis project Ga0209186, IMG submission 187426) | Marine algal microbial communities from Sidmouth, United Kingdom - Sidmouth_Male2 metaG (SPAdes) (version 2) | ecosystem: Host-associated > Algae > Red algae > Unclassified | place: Sidmouth...
GAGCGTGCCTTTGCCGGCGGCGCACAGATCGCCCAACATTTGACTCACCGAACGCGTCAGTTGCTGGATGGTCTGGTGACGCTTCTTCCAATGTTTCTGAATGGCGCGCTCCTCCTTCTCGAGGCAGTCCTGCATCACATCGACCAGCGAGAAAATGGTCCTGAATTGGCTGGCAAAGCCGCGGTCGCTAATCACGTCGAACAATACCTGTGCGCGACTCTCGCGCCCCAGGTTGCTGGCCTTCTGGTTGAACACCTGCAGCACTAACTCGCGCAACATGCTGCCGACGAACACCGCCATCCGCGGCTTCACAACCCAGATATGGCCCTGCTGGAACATGTCCTGATCCTGATGTCCGTTCGGGAACACCCGGCTAACGATCACCGCCAGATCGGCGCCCGCCGCCAAACGATCCTGCTCCAGCTTGGGCAGCCAGGCCGCCTGCCAGCCCTTGGTGTCTTTCGACTCCCACAGGATCTTGCCGCAATCGCGACCCCGGGCGCTGCGCACCGTTTGCAGGATATCCGCGCCCTTGGTGCCGGTCTTGATATCGACCATCCAGTCCGTGCCGAATGCGGTCTGCAAATCTTCCCGCAACACGATCTCGGCGGACTCGCCCTGTGCCTGCATCGACCCTTGTTCGATCTTACGGCGCATGTCCTCGGTGTTCCGCTTGAGGTCGTCGATCGTCTTGTCCTTCTGAACCATCTTCAGGCGACTTTCGCTCTCCACTTCTTCGCGGATCCGTTTGCGTTCGAGTTCGATAGTCGCCGCCGCCTCTTGGGTCGCTTTGAGTTCGGCGGACGCGGCGTCTTGCTGGAGCTTCGCATTCTTTTGGAGCGTCTTTAGAAATTCCGCCTTCTGCGATTCGAATGACGCACGAACCTCCTGCACCTCGGCGGTCCGCTCGGCAATAGCCTTCTCCTTGGTCTGAAGTTCGGACTGGAGATCGGCCTGCAGTTCGCGGCGCAGCTTGGCGCGTTCGGTCTCGAGCGCCTCCTTGGCAGCCTTTTCAGCCTGCGCTTGGGCGTTCGCAATGGCGTCTGCCGCCTCCTGTTCCAAGGCCACCTTCTCGTCGCGTAGTTCGCGCACAGTCACCCGCTGATGGCTGAACCGCTTCTTGGCTAGGTCGCGTTCGGCCTCCAGGTCGCGATGGAGCGATTCCAGTTGTAGGGCATGCGCCTGCTGAGCCTCTCTCTGAACTTGGGTCTTCAAACGTTCGAGGTCGGCGTTCTGGGTAGCCTCCGTTTTGGCAATCAAATCACCAAGAAGTTGTTCGGTAATCCCCTTATTGAGCGGAAAGGTGTGGTTGGACTGCGGGCAGGTGACGGGAGTGTCGAGGTCAATGAGAATCTTCATGCCCGCTACAATCGCAAGATGCATGCCAGCTCTGAAAAGACTAGTTTTACAGGGTTTCTCCAACTCGGCCCCACCGTATTACCAAACAAAGCCTTAGCTGAAATCAACGTTGGTTTACTTTACCAAATGAATATTGGCAGCACCACGGACCCGGCGGTACATTCTGTACAAGCTAACTCCGAAAGCTAGAGAACAACATGCCTCGGACCCTACTAACCTTCGCCGGATCTCACGACCCTTACCACGGTCCCGAGGACGGCGAACGCCTCATCGGCCCCATCCTAACCGCCGTCGAATTCGGCGACATCGAACGCGTCGTCCTCATCGCCACGCCGAAAATGAGCGAGCGAACGCACGAAACAGAAGTCGCCATCAACGAACGCCACCCCAAGATCGCCACCTATCTCCACGAACTCGAACTCAAGGATCCCACCGATTACACCGCCATCATAACCGGCTTGCGTGAGATCTTTCGCCAGGTCGACGAAACACATTCCGATGCCGAGTATGTCGTCGCAACTGCTTCCGGAACACCCCAGATGCACGCCTGCTGGCTCCTTCTCACCCAGAGCGGCGAAATCCCAGCCACCGTTATCCAGACTCATCCGCCCCAATTTGTGAAACCCGGCGAGAACCCAGTTAAGATCGTCAACATCTCCGCTCCCAGCTTCCCTCGAATCAATCCAGGGTTCACTGTGGGGGAGGACCAAGAGCTGTCGATCGGCGAGGCCTGCCAGAAGATCGGCGTGATTGGTAGCCACCCACTATTCGTGGAGGCTCTCGAACAGGCCGCCAATCTCGCCAGCTTCAACCAGAACATCCTGCTTCTAGGTGAGAACGGCAGCGGCAAAGAGCTCTTTAGAGAGCTCATCGCACTCTCAGCGAAACGTCGGAGGAACTACGTCGAAGTGGTCAACTGCGCCGGCCTTACCGAACAGCTCATCGACAGCCAGTTATTCGGCCACACCAAAGGCGCCTTTACCGGAGCAAACGCCAATTCAAAAGGGCACTTCGAGAAGGCAGATGGCGGAATCCTCTTCTTGGACGAACTCGGTGAGATTCCCGTCGCCCTTCAGGCAAAGCTCCTCCGGGCCATCGAAAACGGCGAAATCCAACCGCTCGGCGAAGCCGCTCCCGTCAAGGTAGACGTTATGCTAATCGCCGCAACAAACCGAGATCTGCCTCAAATGATTGAGGACGGAGATTTCCGGATGGACCTCTACCAGCGCTTTGCCTCTCGCATCCACATCCCCGCTCTCCGTGATCGACCTTCCGACATCCCGCTCCTCGCAAACTTCTTCCTCAATCAGTGGAGCCGCCGGTACGACCGGGGAAAAACATTCTCCCCCGGTGCCCTCCGCGCCCTCCAAGAACACCCTTGGGTCGGCAACGTTCGCGAACTCCAATCCACTGTCACAAACGCCGCGATCAATAGCCGCGGGAAAACCACCCTGGAGGCCGACGACATCCTCTTCGACCGCCTCGAACCGAAACCCTACCTGCCAACCCCCGGACCCGGCTTCAGCATGGAAAATTACCTCCAAGAACAGAAACGCCTCATCGTCCAGCGGGCGCTAGAACAGGCAAACGGAGTCAAAGCGCATGCCGCCGCAAACCTCGGTATCACGCCCCAGGCCATTGGACAGTACCTCAAGCGCAACCAAGACTTCGAATAAACCAATGTTTACATCCGATCAACGAAGGTTGATCTGAACTTCCTCCTCGGGTAGCGACTTGCTGCAAAATATAGAGGACATGGACGGTTTGCACACAAAATCTGAATCTTGGCACGGCACTTGCAATGGCATTTGGCCATGTCGCAGAGTGACGCCAATTCCCAAGCACCCAACAGTCCCCTCACAAGTGGGTCGGCTGGCTATTTTGGTGGCGTCATGAACTCCAAAAACTTTGAGTTCCTCCGTCCCACCCATCCCGAACTCGCGGACCTCGCTGGTTTCGCCGAGCAATACCTCTACACCGACCCGGACTCTTCCTTCGTCAAACTCCGCAAGTTCGCCGAGTACCTCGTCAAGTCCGTCTACCATCACCACCACCTCGCACGCGACAACGACAGCGGCAAATTGATCGACCTGCTGACCGCCAAGGCTTTCACCTCCGCCACCCCGCGAGTCGTCATCGACAAGCTACACCTCGTCCGCCAGCGAGGCAACCGGGCCGCACACGGAGATGTCTATGGTGACAAACAAGCCATCGCATCCTCTCTTCTCCAAGACTGCTACGATATCGGCCGCTGGCTCCACGTGAACCTCAATAAGGCTGCGCTCGATTCCATCCCCGCTTTCAAGCGCCCCAGCCAAGAAGACGTCGACACCAAAGGTGCCCTCAAGCGCGCCAAACGCAACGCCCTCCAGAAACTCGCCGCTCAAGAAGCGAAGATGGACCAAGTCCTCGAACAACTCGAGGCTGCCCGCGCCGAAGCCAAGAAAAACGCCGAGGCTGCCGACAAAACCCAGACCGAACTCGACGGCATTCTTGCCCAAGCCCAGTCCGCCGCCGACGTGCTCAAGTTCGACGAGGCCACCACCCGCAAACTCCTTATCGACGAACGCCTTGTCCAAGCCGGCTGGAACGTCGGTCGTAACGGCGAGGGCACCGACGAAGTCACTCAGGAACATCTGGTCCCCCACCAACCTACCAACTCGGAAGAGGGCAAGGCCGACTACGTGCTCTGGAACGACGACGCTACCCCTCTCGGCGTCATCGAGGCCAAACGCGCCGCCAAGGATGCGGAAGACGGAAAAAACCAAGCCCGCATCTATGCCGACGGCCTCGAAAAGGAACACGGCGTCCGTCCGGTCATCTTCTTCACCAACGGCGGCGAGATCCATATGTGGGACGACACCCGCAACGAACCACCCCGCCGTGTCTATGGCTTCTATTCCAAGGCCAGCCTCCAATACAATCTCTCCCAGCGCCGCAACCGCCAGGAACCGCTCGACGAGTTCAACCCCAGCGATAAAATCGTGAACCGCGGCCTCTACCAGATCGAGGCCATCAAGCGCGTCACCGGCACCTTTCAGCAACGCCGCCGCAAAGCCCTCATCATCCAGGCTACCGGAACCGGCAAGACCCGTGTCGCCATCGCTCTCTGCGAAATCATGATCCGTGCCGGCTGGGTGAAACGTATCCTCTTCCTCTGCGATCGCCGCGAACTCCGCAAACAAGCCCGCAACGCCTTTCAAGAACACCTCCCCGGCGAACCAGCCGTCTACGTGACCAGCAAAACCGCTGGCGACACCACCAAACGCATCTACCTCGCAACCTATCCTGCGATGATGAAGTGCTTCGAACGCTTCGATGTCGGCTTCTTCGACCTCGTCATCGCCGACGAATCCCATCGCAGCGTTTACAACCGCTACCGCAGCCTGTTCACCTACTTCGACGCCTTCCAGGTCGGCCTCACCGCCACGCCGCTCAAGTTCGTCGAGCGCAACACCTACAAACTATTCGGCTGCGACGACAAGGACCCCACCACCAACTTCTCCTACACCGATGCCATCGAGCACGACCCGCCCTTCCTCTGCGAGTTCCGCGTCGTAAACGTCACCACCAAGTTTCTCCGCGAAGGCATTCGCTACCAGGACCTCACCGAGGAGCAACGTCGCGAGGCCGACGAACAAGCCGCCGATTCCGAATCCATCGACTACACCCGCGAACAAGTGAGCCGAAAGGTGTTCAGCCTCGACACCGACCGCCTCATCCTTCGCAACCTTATGGAGCACGGCATCCGCAACGCCGAAGGCACCCGCATCGGCAAGACCATCGTCTTCGCCCGCAACCACCAACACGCGAAGAACCTCGTGAGAATGTTCGACGAAATGTACCCGCAATACGGCGGCGACTTCTGCCAGCGGATCGACAACTACGAACCCCGCGCCGAGCAACTCATCAGCGACTTCAAATCCAACGACGGATCTCAAAACCTTACCATCGCCGTGTCTGTCGACATGCTCGACACCGGCATCGACGTGCCCGAAGTCGTCAACCTCGTCTTCGCCAAGCCGGTGAAATCCTACGCTAAATTCTGGCAGATGATCGGACGCGGCACCCGCCTCTGCAAAAACCTTTTGGGCCCTGGCAAGGATAAGAAGGAGTTCCTCATTTTTGACCACTGGGGCAACTTCGAGTACTTCAAAGAGGAGAAAAAGGAGGTCGAACCCACTCGCACCAAGTCCCTCACCGAAAAAGTTTTCGAAGCTCGCATCGCCCTCGCCGAGGCCGCCCGTGAACACCAGGACCTCGACGCCTTCCAGCAGAGCACCCAACTGCTCGCCAGCGATGTCGCCTCCTTGCCCGACCGATCCATCGCCATCCAGGAACAATGGCGCGAGGTCACCGCCGTTCGCAAGGAGGGCTCCATCGAGGCTTTCCACCCCGGCACCGTCGCCACCCTGCGGCAAACCATCGCGCCCCTCATGCAGTGGCGCGCCCGCGACATCCGCGAAAGCGCCCTCGAGTTCGACCACCTCGTCGCCAAGCTGCAAACCGCCACGCTCGCCAAAACCGCCAACCGCGACGACCTCCGCGGCGAACTGGTCGCCCGCGTCAGCAAACTCCCCATCAACCTCAAACCGGTACAGGAAAAGATCGCGGTCATCGAGCAGGTCAAAAACAGCAAATTCTGGGAACAGGCCACCGCCACCGATCTCGAATCGGTCCGCCGCGAACTTCGCAGCATCATGCGCTACCGCGAACGCGACACCACCCCACGCGCCCCCCTCGTCTACCTCGACATCACCGAGGACGAAGCCGAAGTCGCCCGCGAAGCCTACATCCCCACCTTCGAGGGTCTCGACCTCGTGAACTACCGCCACCGGGTGAACGGCATCCTCGAAGCCCTCTTCGAACAAAGTCCCGCCCTGCAAAAAATCCGCCGCGCCGAACCGCTCTCTGGGCAAGACATCGAGGAGCTCGCCCAGGCCGTCGTCCTACAAGACCCCGACCTCACTCTCGAAGACCTCGCACGCAACTTCGGCGGACGCACCCAGAATATCGAAATCGCCCTCCGCCGCGTTGTCGGTCTCGAACCCGCCAAGGTCGACGCTCACTTCAAGGATTTCGCCCAATCCCATCCCACCCTCCGGGCCGACCAGATCCGTTTCCTCGAACTCCTCAAAGCCCATATCGCCAAGTACGGCGCCATCGAACTCGAAAAGCTCTGGGAGAACCCTTTCACCCAACTCAACAGTGACGGTATCGACGGGGTCTTCCCCGACGCCGACTCCGAAGAGATCATCCGCCTGATCAAAGAGATCAACGGCGACGCCGACGAGTCCTCCACCACCTACTGATCCCTTTCCAGACCCTATGCTCACGCAATCCCTCAAATCCCAAATCGACAAGCTCTGGCTCGAGTTTCACTCCGGCGGCATCACCAACCCCATTACTGTGATCGAACAGATCACCGCCCTCATGTTCGCCCGCATGCTCGACATGGCCGAGTCGAAGGAGGAGAAGCGCGCTGCCCGCCTCAAGAAACCGCACCAAGGCACCTTCGGCCCCGATCAACAGCACCTACGCTGGAACCAGTTTAAGGAACTCGGCGGCGACGCCATGCTCGCCCGCGTCCGCGACGAGGTCTTTCCTTTTTTCAAAGAGGAGGTCCTTAACAATACGCCCCTCGGCCGCTACCTCAGCGACCTCCAATGCCTCGTCCCCAAAGCCACGCTGATGGTTACCGCCGTGAACCTCATTGACGAGCTCCCCCTCCAGCAGGGCGACACCAAGGGCGACCTCTACGAGTACCTGCTCTCCAAACTTTCCACCGCCGGCATCTCCGGCCAGTTCCGCACCCCGCGCCACATCATCGAGGCCATGGTCGCCATCATCGACCCCCAGCCCGACGAACGCGTCTGCGACCCCGCCTGCGGCACTGCCGGCTTTCTCGTCGCCGTCATGGACCACCTCCGCATGACCCACAGCACGCCGGACCTGGTGCAAACCATCACTCACGAGGACGGCACCGATGAGAAGGTCTACCCTGGGGACCTGCTCGACCCCTATCGCGACCACATCCAACGCGACATGTTCCACGGCTTCGACTTCGATATCACCATGCTCCGCATCGCGGCCATGAACCTCTTGTTACACGGCATCGAGTCCCCCAAAATCGACTACGCGGACACCCTCGGCAATCGCTTCAGCGAACGCCAACCCGAAGGCTCCGCTGATTACTTCGACGTCATTCTCGCCAATCCCCCCTTCAAGGGGTCCATCGATATCGAGAACATCGATCCCCAGCTCAAACAGAAGGTCAAAACCAAGAAGACCGAATTGCTCTTCCTCGTCCTCATGCTCCGCATGCTCAAGATGGGGGGCCGCTGCGCCGTCATCGTCCCCGACGGTGTCCTCTTCGGCAGCAGCAAGGCCCACGTCGCTGTCCGGCAGATGATCGTCGACGAAAATCAACTCGAAGCCGTGATCTCCCTTCCCGCCGGCGCCTTCAAACCCTACGCTGGCGTCTCCACCGCCGTCCTCGTCTTCTCCAAGGGTGGCCGCACCGACGACGTCTGGTTCTTCAACGTCCACAACGACGGCTACTCCCTCGACGACAAGCGCAACAAGATCGACGATAACGACCTCCCCGCCCTTCAAGAGGCATGGGCCGCCCGCGATCCCTCAGCAGAGTCGGACCGAGGCGCACAATATTTCTTTGTGCCGGTAGATGAAATTCGAGGTAACAAGTTCGATTTGTCATTGGGTAGATACTACGAGGAGCCATATGAGGAGGAGGAGTTTGCTGCCCCTGAAGATATTTTAAAGGAGATTGAAAAGATCAATGCGCAAACCAACGCAGATGTTGCAGAGCTTAGGGGGCTATTAAGGTGAAGGTGCGACTAGGAGATTTGACATTAATAAAAACCGGTCGCCTCGATGCGAATCGCGCCGCAGAGGATGGAAAATACCCATTCTTCACCTGTGCAGTTGAGCCACTTAGAATCAATCAGTATGCGTATGATTGTGAATGCGTTTTAGTAGCGGGAAACGGCGATCTAAATGTCAAGTATTATAAAGGCAAGTTCAATGCATATCAGCGTACTTACATCGTAGAGTCCAATACCGAGGACCTGTATGTTCCGTATTTATACCGGTTTTTGTCGCAGTATATAAGGGTGCTGAGAAGAAGAAGCATTGGGGGAGTTATAAAATATATAAAATTGGGCCACCTATCTGATGCAGAGATCCCGCTTCCCCCACTTCTCGAACAAAAACGCATCGCCGCCATCCTCGACAAGGCCGACGAAATCCGCCGCAAGCGAGAGGAAGCCCTCCGCCTCAGCGACGAATTCCTCCGCTCCGTCTTCCTAGACATGTTCGGCGATCCAGTAATTAATCGACGGAACTGGGCAAGCGTACCGCTTCGGGAAGCCGTACGCAAAGGTGCCGATGTCACTTACGGCATTGTCCAGGCGGGCCCCGAGTGTGAAGGAGGTGTGCCGTATATTCGGACAGGAGACATTAAGAATGGAGAGATTGTGGTCGAAGGCCTTCGGCATACGAGTCCAGAGATCGCGGCGAAATTTAAGCGCTCCGAGGTGGAATCTGGCGATATTGTTATGAGTATTCGCGCCACGGTCGGCACCACTGCGGTTGTACCGGAGGAGTTGGCAGGGGCCAATTTGACTCAAGGAACAGCAGTTATCCGACCTGGTGAGGCAAAATTGCACTATCTGCTGCACTATTTGCGATCTACTGGGGCACAGACATTGATCCGGCGACAGGTAAAGGGAGCAACTTTCCGAGAAATTACTCTGACACGCTTGCGCGAGATTCCCGTGCTGCTTCCGCCAAGTGATACGCAGGACGAATTCGGCAGGATCTGCGCAAAGCACTCTGGCCTACTCAAGAAACTTTGCGACTCGAGGGATGAGGCCGACAGCCTTTTTCGGTCTCTTCAGCAACGTGCATTCAAGGGAGAGCTATGACCCCTATTTTGAATTTCCGGCTTTCTGCCGGATACGCCCCGGCCGCCAGGGACGGGGGCCATTCTGGTCAAGTCAACCCGACTTGCGAAGCTGCAAACGCAGCGGACCAAGGTGGCCGCGACTTGCGCCAGCCAGTGGAGTCTGGACCTCATCGGTCTCGATTTCATTGTCATACTATACCTCATGGTAATGTTCAGCGGATGGCTTCGGTCATCCATGGTACCAGTTCGGCTGGCCTGCTTTATCTGGAAGGAGGGTCCGCAAGGGGGGACGCAGCGACCCTTACTCGACCCGTCGAGTACCCTCCTTTCCGGCTGAGTATGTTCTGAGGCCATGAGTGCGTTTGAATTCAAACGGAGGACCTACCTCCACTTCGACTGGCCAATCACCCGCCGCGCGGCCCAGGAACTCGCCACAGAGCCGGCAAACGTGGCCACGCATGATTTCTTCCCATTCCTTGGGTACACGATGACAACTAAGCGGTATAAGAAGAACGAGGAGGGGAATCTTGAGGTCAGTCCGAAGGACAGGGACATCCGCTACGCCGCCCATGCCGACGCGGCGATCTATTCCTATTACAGCCACCTGCTGTCCGTGCGTTACGAGGCTGAGCTGGACCGCAGGGGGTTGACGGAGGTCGTCTCGGCCTTCCGCTCGGACCGTGGCACCAACATCCACATCGCCAAGGAGGTCTTCGACTTCTGCAAACAGAATCGGCCCTGTGTCGCCCTCGCCTTGGACATCAAGGGGTTCTTCGACAACCTCAACCATGCCGTTCTCAAACAGGCTTGGAAGGACCTAATCGGAGAACAACGCCTGCCGGACGACCATTACGCGGTGTACCGTTCGCTCACCCGCTATTGCTGGGTGGACCAGAAGGAGGCCCGCAAGGCTTTGCAGCTGGATCGAAAACCTTTGCTCCCGCACCAGCGGCGAAACCGGCTGTGTACCGTACGCCAGTTCAGGGAGGTCATCCGTGGTGGTGGGCTGCTGAAGTTCGGCGGTCGAAAGAGGAAGGGGATTCCGCAGGGCTCGCCACTCAGCGCCCTCCTATCCAACCTCTACATGCTGGCGTTCGATGACCGAGTGAATCAGGCCGTCAACAGCGTGGGCGGTCTCTACCGGCGCTACTGCGATGACATCATGGTTGTCGTTCCCCCGGAGAACATGCCGGACATCGAGGCGCTCATCGCCGAAGAACTGAGCGCCATCCGCCTGAAATCGCATCCGGATAAGCGCCAGGTTGCGGAATTCCCCCTTTCCGGCCCCATCGATGGATCAATCCTTCCCTACCTGGGCTTCACCTACAATGGCGAGACCATCCGTCTCCGCGACGCCTCCCTGAACCGCTACTACGGAAAGATGCGCCGCGCCGTCCGCTTGGCCAAAGCGTCCCAGCGGAAGGCCAACCAGAAGGAGATCGCGGAAGGGAAGCCCCCGAACTCCTTGAAAACCGCGAAGCTCTACCGGCGCTACTCCTATCTGGCCACACGCCGGACCCCAAAGGCGAAGCAGGCTCATGGCAACAAGAACTTCATCACCTACGCCCTCCGGGCGGCCGACATCATGGGTTCGCAGGCCATCAGGAAACAAATCAGACCCCACTGGCGGAAGCTCCAAGCGGAAATCGACGAGGCGCCCTGAGTTGGACTACCAACAACAATTACAGGATCCTCGCTGGAAGCACTGTCGGGAGCAGGCGATTGACGCCAAAGGGGCGTGGTGTGAGCGCTGTGGATCGGCATCGTACCTGAATGTGCATCATAAGCGCTATCAGTATGGATTGATGGCCTGGGAGTATAGCCTGGAAGACTTAGAGGTTCTTTGCAGGTTTTGCCATGAGGACCATCATGGCATTGCACCCACGACTTGCCGATATTGTGGCGGAAGAATCCAGTCCTGGCTGCGTGTTTGCCAATATTGTGTAGAGATGGCGCGAATTGAAGCTCGTGAGAATCTCATGTCACATGAGCAGCAGTACCAAAGTTTGATGTACCATCATTTTCCCTGGTGGTGGATCGCCGACCTTCTTTGGGCGAGTCCTACTTTGCACTACTTTGCCGAGTACTTTGATTCAATGGAGGCAGATATCGTAGCTGGATGGTTTTATTGTCGGGAAGAAAAGTTTAAGTTCCTAAGCATTAAGAAAATTGAAGAATGCGACGATGCGCTGCTTTGGGCGTATCGGTACCTGGGGAACGATTTCTTCGATGAAATCCGTTTACAGCCGAACATGGATATCAGGGATCCAATTACAAGATAACGTGAATAGCTGGGCACTGCCACCGCGAACTCAATGACTGAAGAAACAACATTCAAATGGGGTGTCTCCCCTGAAAGGCTCCCTCGGCAATATGAGGATATGGCCGTAGTGGTCAGGGACGCCCTGTCGGATAATTCACCGGTCCGTTTTCTCTCCGTGGCAGCCTGCTCGGACATTCACGAGCCGCTGAAATACCTCCGTGAGGTGGTCGATGAATTTTGGTTCTGCGACCTCTTCTACTTTCAGAAACGCAGGATGAGGGGGCGTATCACCGAGGCGATGTCGCCCTGGCGACTCATAGAGAACGAGGATGAAGTCATGCCTCTGCCTATTGAGATGAGAGAATGCGTTGGCCCTACACAGCGCACTGGACATCCCCAGTTGGGACGAAGCTACCGCTACGTGGAACCTGTCGTTCACAGCTATCGCTTCCAAAGCCCGGACACCGGGCGGGACGTCACCGTGAAATTCCGTAACGGGTGCGGAGCGTATGCGCTCCATCGGGAGTTCGAGGACGGTAGCCTGAGCATTTTCATGCACCGAGCCGACAATCCTTTCGGGGACGGCGGTTCCTTGCTGTCGATTCTTGGCCACGAAGGCAGCGAATCGCCAGTTCCTGAACGTCGGCAACTCCATGCTACGCTGATGCAGAAGCTGACAGCCCCTGGAATCATCATCTCGGACGGCTGCTGCACCAAGGTATCCGGCTTCAATATCTGGGACGCCGGTCAGGAGCCAAAGCCTTTCGTGTTCGGCGACCATACCTACACCCCGATCGCAGAGCTCGATAAGCGGCGGTTCCGCACTTTCGCATGGCGAGTGGATCAATCAGGACATTTTTAACGATACAACGCAGCTTGCAGAGGCTATAATCGCTGTGAGCTCAGTCACATTGCTTGGAGGCATCATGGCAGCAAAGAAAAACACATTCACGTATGGCAGCGCCGGGGTTGACCATATTTCGCCAAGCCCGGAGAAGATCACTGAGAAGACCAAGGCGATCAACGTCGTCTTGAGTTACGAGGAGGCCCTCAAGCTTCATATGGCTCTGCAAAACGGCTTACTCGAACTGGTAAAGTTAAACCGTGCCACCAAGGCCGGGAAGGCTGCTGGGATCAATCTTTGCGTCTTTCTTGAGAGTTCCCGCCTCGCGGTAAATCCCGTGAAGATCAAAGGAGGCAAATGAGCGATTCTGTATCGACCGATCGCGTTGGCCTCCGCTCGATCTCCCTGCGAAATTTCAAGGGCGTCGGGGCCGAGGAAGTCGTGATCCCGCTTTCTCCTGTAACGCTCCTCTTTGGTCCAAACAGCGCGGGCAAGTCGACAGTTCTACATGCACTTCTACTTGCTCGCGCAATCCTGTGCGAAGGGCGATTCACATTGTCCAAATCTGCTGGTGGTCCTAATCTCGGCGATTTTTCGTCGTATGTGCATGGCCACGATCTCAGCCGGACCGTCGAGATCGGGCTCGAACTTAGGATCTCTGACGATGGTTTGGAAGCCATACCGGCCTGGGAGGTAAAATCCTTTGAGGACGTAGCAGGATCATCCGTGCGCATACTTCTTGAGATCTCTTGGGACCTAAGAAGCAGATCTCCGGAACTCAAGGTGAGCATTCACTGGGATTCCAGCTTTCTTGCAAAAGTCTCGGGAACGGCTTGGGGGATCGTCATTGAGGAATTTACGAATACCCCTCCTCCATGGTGGCCAGGAGAATGGCCGGAAATCATGTATATCAGTGATAATGCCATATACAATGAGGAGGAAAACCGCTGGCTTGGCTGCTACATGCCTGTACCTGGAATTTCTTTGCACCCATTTGGAGCGATGAGTTCGAGAGGAAAGCCAGAGGATCTTGAAGAGAAAAGGCCGGAAGAGGACAATGATCCAGATGCCGATGGGCACTGGGATAATTTCACGGTCTTCTTCAACATACTGGTCTCAACAACGATGATCCCGTTATTCGACACTGCAGAGATTCTGAAGATGATGCGACATGTGGGTCCAATCCGTCGAATCCCTGGACGGGGCCCGCCCCTTTTAGATTTCCATGAAAAGGACGCTTGGAGCGATGGTCTTACCGCGTGGCGCTTCCTAAATTCGAAAAAAGAGGATTCGGATGTGTCCCGCATCTTGGATGCTTTTGAGTCCTTGGACTTGGGATACTCTTTGGAGCAAGTAGGAGTTCTTAAGGCCAGCGAGGATGACCCATTTATTGCCAGCTTGGTTCGCCATGCAACCAACACAGCCAAAGAAGGCTTGTGGGAGATGATAGAAGTCCCGACAGAGCAGTTATCGAAATTTCTATCTCAACAAAGGGTAGAAATCCAAATGAGGGATGTGAATTCGGGCGAACGGGTTGACCTCAATGATGTAGGGGTCGGCGTCTCCCAAGTCCTTCCGGTCCTTGTTGCTTCTCTGGCATCAGGTTCCACCTTGGTTGCTATCGAACAACCGGAACTTCACATCCATCCAAAAGTTCAATGCTTGCTAGCGGACGTCTTGGCACATGCCGCCATTGATGATGACCGACTCCTGATCCTTGAGACTCATAGTGAGCATCTCATGTTACGATTTCTGCGTCGGATTCGCGAGTTGGATTCGGAGACGCTGCCCCCCGGAGCGCCAAAGATTAAGCCTGAACTCTTCAGTGTAGTTTGCGTTGAACGAAGAGAACTCGGCGTTCAAATCTCCCCGATCGAGATCACCGCAGATGGGGATTTTGCAGAAGATTGGCCGCAAGGCTTTTTCGAAGAACGTGCGGACGAGATGTTTTAATGAGAGTGGTCGCCTTGGAGCCAGAGTTGTTTGATACTTGGATCGCGTGGCAAACGTTGATTCGAATGGGGTTTGGCGTGCCGAATGGGCGGTTCATCAGTAACTATCCTGAAAAAGGAGAGGATCTGCGCGGCTGGTGCGGACGGGTGCGGGATGTTGTCAGGGCGGCGAAGAAAGCAGGTAAAATTGGTCCGGTAAAAGCGAATACGATTACGAGTGAGTTGGAAGCCGTGCGCAAGCTAAAGCTTGTTGATCCACCTGTTGAAGCTACGTTCAGCGGGGACGAGTGGATCGAAAATGCAGTTCGAGAGCAGTCAGATGAGGACTTGTGGGATGCAGTCATCACACGAAACCATTCCATAGTTGCATCTCGAATTTATCGCTATGACGAATTGGATTTCAACGATCCAGGGTTGGCAACGGACGCTCGAATCATCCCCCGAAGAAAAAGTGAGATCGTCCAATTTGCCAAGTGCTTCCTTGGAGCCTCCAACAAGGTCCACTTTGTTGATCCATATTTTTTCCCAACGGACATCGCCTTTAACGAGCCATTGTGCGACCTGCTTGAGGCGGCCTTTGAAGGCCGCGATGTTCTGCGGTGCACCTATCATTGTTCGGCCAAGCGGATTTCGAAACCCGCTGCTTTCCAGCGCGAACTCGAAGTGGCACTCGGCGAAGGGTGGATCAAGATCCCAGCTGGGGGGCATCTTTTTATTGTACTATGGGCTGATCACGGAAGAGCCGACCCCATGCACGCGAGATATATCCTGAGTGATCGAGGCGGCCTGAAATACGACTATGGTCTCGGTGAGGATGATGGGAAAACAACAGATGTGAATTACTTGGAGGAGAGGCAGTGGGTCGATCGTCTAAAAGGGTACTCTCCAAGTGGACGAGAGTCTGAAATTTTGGGGGCATGGCACATCGATGAGGATGGAACTCTTTCGTCTGCGCGGCCTCGGCGGGATCGATTCGAAAAAGAATAATTAACAGGCTGGAAAAGGAGATTTAATGGAGCACCAAGAGGAAACCCAGATCACATTTTCGGGAATTTGGAGTCGGATCCCGCTGGAATTAAAGCGCCAAATTTCGACCGATTTCTGGAGCGTAAAATTAAGCGATGCCCAAAGCGTGATGCGCTTCGAAATTGCAAAAGCTCTCTCCTATCGAGAGAAATTTATCACACAACAGTCAGCAGAGAAAAAGGCAGAATATCTTTTGACTGCATCTCGTAGAGGGAAGCTGCTTCCGAGTTCCTACGAGATGCTCATACGCGAATGGCTTCTGGGTTGTCAGGTGGATATGTTATCCGCCTTCCTGGACACGCAAGAGATTCCTCACGAAAATGGAATAATACCTGACGGCATTTCACCGCCGAGCATTGAGCTCATGCGGAAAGGTATTGATGCCGTCCGCTCGAAATACCCGATGGCCCACCTGGCAGTGTATTTTGAAGCGCTACAGGCAAATGATAGTGAAATGTGGCGGGAACTACCGCTTGCGCTTGGTGAGGACTACGGATCCTTCCAGTCTCCACTTGAGGAAGCATCGGATGCAAATGAATCCGAGCCGGATGGGGAGGATGCTTTAGACGATGACACGAGTTTCACGACCTTAGACCGTATGCTCATTAGTGCCGCGGTTGCAACCGCGATGGATACGGACAACTCCATGAAGCCCGACGATTTGGAGCACATGATCGACGAAGTCTTGAACATGAACATCGAGCGACAACGCTCCTATTTCCACAAGGGATATTTCGACGCGCTCATGGAGCGCGAGTATAATTTCGATTTTGCGGGAGCGAATGCTAAACGCCGAGAGTGGTATGCATATGGGGTCCTCATGGGGCTACTTAGGCGCGATCGGCCAGAGGAACTTCTAAAGCAGCTAAAATCTCCCTCTGCGATCATGAGGAACCTGGTGGGTGATAGTGCTCCTACACCCGGCGGTGTGATGGCCTTGCCCCATGTGTATCCGGTCCTTGTGGACCAAAAAGCCTTCGGCCTTGTGAACCGTTGGGTTCCTTTGGCTGCGAAGATGAATTCCAGGCCCCTGATGGGCTTCTTGCAGAGCTTGTTGAGGGACGCTGATTCATTGATTCGCGAAGGCCAAGCCTTTGAAGCGGAAGACTTACTCCGTCATGCACTCGACCTGTCAACCACCCGTACTCAGGAACTCGAAGCCGGATTCATGGGATATCTTCTCCCGCGACTTGTCCGTACACGGGCTCTCGCCGAACGCCGGTTGGGAAACTTTGCCGCAGCCCAGAAATCGTTAGATAGTCTTAAAATCGAACTGGAAGGAGAAGAACCGCCGATTCTTGGTATGATGCACTCGGATCGAGGCCTCATTGCCGGTGGCTTCCGAAGCCTTGAAGATGTTCTGCCACTCTCTGGGGACGAGCTGCCCGCAAAGCGTGATGCACTAGCCAAAGGCCTAGAACACTTCTCGGCATCCATCAAAAACGGGCAAGGCACGACGGAGTCCCACTTCTGCATAGGGATCAGTACCTTGATCGCAGCCGACGTTCCGCACGAGGCAGCGGAGTCATTCAATCGGGCTCTTCAAGGTATGAATCGAGATGAAGAGCAATACGAGCAGGGAGGGCTCATTGAATGGGCCCGAATGGGACTCGCGGTCTCGCTGCTCTCCACCATGGAAAATGGACGGTTTCAAGAAGCTGTGGAGCGCATCAGCCAGGTTCTCCAGTCAGATGTCGGATTGCCTCATTGGATTTGGCGGGAAGCTCTGAAGTATGCCGCAGCATTTCAAGATCAGAGCCTTGCCTTGAAAATCACACAACATCTCCTTGAGGAGGGAGATGCTGGGGCGATGCAAATCGTCATCAATTCTGGAGTTCACAAGTCCCCATCGATTCGAGCCGATGTGCTCAGGTTCCTGCGTGATGAACCATTGAAGTCGGCCGAGAAATGGGACGTCTGTTCTTCCATGCTTGGGGCCGACAATACCCCGGAAGGGATGGAACTGGATCGTGAGATCTTGGACCTCATGGAGCAGACGGCCCATGGGCACGACGATATCTCTGAGGAGTTCGCACGTTTCCTGTGTGAATCCAAAGAATGGGATCCCGCCTGGCGAGGAGAAGAAGCAGATGCGTGCCTCATCAGACTGTACGAGCAAACAGGGCAGCGTGAACAAGCAACCGTCATTCTAAAGAAGATCTTTTACCAGATCGCTGGGGACTTTGAGTCAAGGCACCTTCTCGAACTACAAGGAATCCGCGACAAGATACATCATTGGGCGCTAAATGCCGACGTAATCGAATCGATGGACTGTTGCTTGGCCAAGTGTTGTGAAGAAGCAGAATGCGACGTTTCGGTTGAGAAACGGCTCAAAGACGGCGAGGCAGTCCATGTGCTTTATGTCGGCGGGAACGAGACCCAGCAACAATACGTAGAGGGAATAAAATCGAGGTTGGGGAGCGAGTACCCTGGCCTCACGCTCTCCTTTATCTTGCCGGGTTGGTCCTCAAATTGGAACAAAGATGTTGAAGTCTTCAAGTCAAAGCTTCGCTCGGCGGATTGTGTCGTGCTGAATCGACTCGTACGCACCCAATTCGGCCGGACCGTCCGGAAGCTGTGCGGTTCCGATCATCCGTGGCTACCATGTACAGGAAGTGGCAAGAAGTCACTCGAGTCTGCCATTGTCGCCGCTGCCCATTTTCATTTGGGGAGGGTATAACCAAGACGCACGCGTTTTTTTTGACGTTCGGTCAACCTGTACTTTGAATTCGAAAATACCGAAAAGGCTTTGTATCGCGGACTCGTAGTTTTCTTGTTCCGACTTTTGACTCCAATCACTCCAATCGCCTGCCCCCAGTCCTCGATGGTTTTTGTTGAAATCTCTGTGATCGGCGTTTCACCGAAGAGTTGGCAGAAAAGGTTCAGCCGCGTCCGCTTT
>Ga0209186_1001351_pt1 | contig 18269 bp, 18 predicted proteins | sample SidtaG_FD_187426 | JGI IMG/M metagenome (GOLD analysis project Ga0209186, IMG submission 187426) | Marine algal microbial communities from Sidmouth, United Kingdom - Sidmouth_Male2 metaG (SPAdes) (version 2) | ecosystem: Host-associated > Algae > Red algae > Unclassified | place: Sidmouth...
AGGTGCACAGCGTTTTGCTACATCGCTGACTCGACGGATTTTTGAAGGCCAAGTCGGATCGTGTCGGCGCCGATCAGCGCGAAGAAGACGGCTGCCGCTCTGGTCGCGACGACGACGAGGCGGCAACAATCAATCTGACTTAGGTTGAAAATACTACGAATCGGATAAGTTTTCTGGAGGATATCCAGCATCCGACCTGATCCCGCCGCCGGGATCGCGCACGGCGTGCCACGATCGACAGGAACGGGGGCTACAGTTAGCAGGGCTTGTGGGAGGCAAAGAAACGAGGCTGGCCCAATCACACGACGTTTCCGCTCCGCGGTCTCGGGCGAGCAGAAAAAGAAACAGTTCCGCGGCTCACTCAGGGTGCGAGGCTCAGCCTCGGGTCAGGCCCAAAAGCCCATCCAAAGTCAGTTTGGATGGGAAACCGGAGGGCACCCAGAGCGCCCAAAAACGCCCATCCAAAACGCGTTTGGATGGGGGATGGGCTTGGATGGGGATGGATGGGCTTGTCTGGGGGCCGTGACGATGTCTGGGCCCTATGGGCTCCTGGAGACCTGACAGATCTGGTGTCTGACGACGATCTGAGCGCTCGTCCTGCCTCAATTCTCACCTCTGATTGGTAGATGTAGGTCTCACATTTGGTCTCACATCCGAATCCGTGAGACGTATCGCCCCCAGTTCCTTCACGGTGGCATCCCCCGCCACCACCCACGCCGCCAGCGGCCTTCCCCGCCACCACCCCCGCCGCCGGCCCCCACCCTCGCCGCCATCGGCCTCCCCCGCCACCACCCCCGCCGCCGGCCGCCACCCCCGCCGCCGGCCGCCATCGCCCTTGCCGCCGGCCGCCGCCCCCTCCGCGTGCTACTGCCTCCGTCCGTGGCCGCCACCGCCTGTGTTTCTTACGACTCACATTTGAAGAGGGCGCGCTGAAGCGGCGTCGTCTCTGTGCCTGCTGGGGCCTGCTTGGAGCGGGTGTGTTTGTGCCACATGCGTGGCCGGTGTCTGGCCATGGACTTTGTTTTTGGCTTATGGCGCCGCGTCGCCGGTGCCATCACTCAAGCTCACCTCACTCTGCTGATTGCGGTATGCGGCGAGCACGTCCCTGGGCGGCAGCAGGCGTGGGACAAGCTTTTTGAGCGGCATCCTGAAGATGAGGTACTGGACATTGATACTACCCCGACCGTCTGTCAAGCGGTGTCAACGCTGTGGTCGACGTTTGTCGCCAACGATGGTCGACGACCCCTCATGTTCTTTACCTCCTTCGCGGGCAGCGGCAAGTCGCGCCTGTGCGGCAAGTTCGGGACATTTGTGGAGCAACTGCGGCATGGAGACGCTGCTGCTGTAGCGGCCATGGAGCGGGAAGCCCCGGCCTCGCACCCTTCTGCCTCCGCGTGGGCATCTAAGCTTCTCGTCGTCGGGCTGAACTTCAACAGCAAGAGGTGGAGCGTGGGTGGTCTAGATAAGGCTCTGAGCGAGTACGGCCTACTCGTTCCCCTGTACCTGCGCATCGTGTTCTTCCTGCGTGCAGACCTGGCCTCCAGCGAGGCATCCACGATTTGGGCGAAGCTATGCGAGCAGTGCCTGGTCTTGCTTCGTTTTCGGCGCATCGACCAAGGCTCGCTGTATCTGACTGTCGTGGACTTGTTGCGACATTTGGCCGGCGCCTCGCCGCCGTACCTTCCTCTCGTCATCGTGGTCGATGAGCTCCAAAAGGTGAAGGAGTTCTTCTCGCCAGATGCTTCCCACACTGGCGACGCATACCGCTCTGAGATTTGTCGCCTGGCCGACGTGGTGACCGGCTACGCCATTTTCACCTCCCTCAACGCGCAGCTGATGACGGACGAGACCAGTACTTCCGGGCGTCCGACACTCGCGCTCCTCCGTCTTCCTCAAGTATCTACGCGTATGATCTTCGAGGAGGCGCTGCTCTACAACGTGCAGCGCGGGATGTACCTGAACTTTAACGGCGTTCTTGCCACGTGGGGGTTGGCGGGCGCGCCACCCGGGGGGACTCCTTGCCTGGCAGGCCGCGGTGCGGCTGCTCTTGCCTCCTTAGTGGGCGCTGATGTGCGGTTCGCAACGTTTCTTGCAAGGCAGCTCATGACGGAGCCCGCGGGCGCCAGCACCGTCTTTTCCTACATCGAGAATGCTGCTCGGCGGACGGCGTTTACCCTTGGCACGCTGTGGGAGAAGCCGTACGGCCCAGCGGTCCTTGCACACGTCATCTTGGGCGGCGACTTCCCGGCTGCTCGACGCTTGACGGACAGTCGGCGGCAGCCACTGCCCTACTCGTGGGATGACGTGCGGCTACGTGGCCACGTGCTTGCGGTGGGTGGTACCACTCTACAGCCAATGCTTCCTCTCTACGCCTTGTGGCCACTGGTCAAGAGTACTCCCGGGCCGAATGATCACGTCATCTACCGGGGCATCAGGTTGATTCTCTCCTGGAGCAGCAACAACGTCTCATGGTGCGGGTGGGAGGTGTTCTTCCAGGCCTGTTTGATGGTCCTGAGCAACGCTCGGGCGTTGGTCTCGACGCAGGAGCTGAGTTCCTTGGCGGCGCTCTACTCGTCTTCTACTCACGTCGGTGGCGACAGCATCCTCGTGGACCGCATCATTGAAGCTGTCCAAGACCGTTTAAACGTGCAAACTACCACCCTCCCTCGCCTCATCAAGCGCTTCATCGACGGAGATATGAGATTGGTCAACTATGTCTGGCATCTGAACCAAGGCGCAGCCGCAGTCGATGCAGCTGTGCTTGACGTGACCTCGGATGGGGAACTGGCGCTGACGTGCATTCAACTCAAGTTCTCCGTCCAAGATGCTTCCTCGTCGTTGAGCTGGTCCGACAGCTGCGACTGGGTCACCGCAATGCAAGCGCGGTGTGCAATGGTAGCGGGTGAATCTTGGCAAGCTGTGCAACCGCGGGTGGCTTTCCTCGTTGCTGCACGTCGGAAGCGGGGAGCCCGTTATGCCGCGGACAAAGCAGCACATTCGTGCGCTGTGATGGACAAGGCCATCGTGCTGTGCTGGGAAGACATGGACCAGTGCCTCGGTTCCTTCCTTCATGGCTTGGTGGAACATGCAGAGACGCTGTTTGAAGCCGAAGTTTTGGAAGACGACTCGCCGCAGGGATGATATCGTATCTGTAGACACTACACGCCGGGTCCCCGGTGTAGCTCCCGCCTTTGCAAGTCACGCCAGCAGGAAGAAGACAAGCTGCATGAGCCCCCCACGATCGCCGGGACAGGGGTGCGCGCCAAGGTCAGCGCTGGCGCTCTCATACAAGCAACAAGCCCACCAACTCCACAACCGTCGCGCTGCCGCCATCGCCTCACACGGTGCTGGTCGGCGAGGCGGCAGGGACCGGCCCATAGCAGGCAGGGCGGTGGCCACCACGACGAGGCCAGTGATGGCGGCGAGCGTAGCGGCCGCCGTGACGGCGACGGTCGGCTGCGTCGCGTACCCGTTGGTCGCTGCATAGCCGCCGTCCATCGAGGCCGCCGCATAGCCGCCGTCCAGCGAGGCCGCCGCTTGCCGCAGGCGCAACGGCGGTGGCCAGCTGGGGTCGACAAACCGCCCCGTCCACCGCCGCAGCGCCCCCGGCCGGTGGCGGCCGGCCACCATGGCCGCCCGCCTGTCTACTGTCACCACCGTCGCTGCGCCTGCCCGCGAGCCGGCGCCCACCGTCGCCGCCGCGCCCGCCACCGCGTCATGCACGATGGCGAGCAGGCTGCGAGCGGCGGGAAGGGCCCGCCCCGCACTCGGTCGGCGAGGGCGGCCAGCGCGGCCATGCCGAGCGGTTTCTCCAATCACTGCACCGCCGCGCCGTCGAGCAGCAGCCGCGCACTGCCGGCGGCGTAGGCTGCCCAGGCGTGGGTGCCCCGCCCCGGCCGTCACCACCCCAGAGCCCACCCACACAAACGGAACCAAGGCGGCTGCGGCACACGCCGCCGTCGCCACCCGACATCGCCTGGTGGCGGCGCCGAGCAGCGGGAGCGCCAGCGGACCAGCCACCGCCGCCAATGACGTCACATTACCAACACATCGTCCGCCCCCGACCCCCCGCTCAGTGCCGCAACCCCCCCGTCGCGCCGCTAACGTCCGGCACTGCGACGCATTGCAAATGCACCCGTAGCTAACGCTTCGCATGCTGGCGGTGGAGGCGGCGGCGACGCCAATCCGCCTCCCTGCATCGTGTCCTCGACAGTGGCGTCGGAGCTGGCCGCATCGGCTAAATTTAGTCTGCGGTTTATTCGGGGGTGCCACACTGGGCGTGATCGGTCATCCATTTTACCCACCGCATCTGGACGGGGTGGTGGGGGTTATGTCGGACGACCTGGCGCTCGCGTAGTGGTTGCGGTAGGACTTGAGACTGGGCGACGGGACGGCGGTCACGAGAGTGTGACAAACGCGGTGGCGGGTGAGCGCCAGGGCAATGGAAAACCGGCGATGGCGGGCGAACAACTCCTGGGGATGTGGTTGTCGCCGTGACACCCGCCGGCGTGGCCTGGCCATCGTCCCCGTCATCAATAAAGTCAGTGTCCAGCTTGCGGCCACACTCCCCACTGACGCGCCCGTTCAGTGCCTCGGGGAGATGCTGACAGTGCAGGCGCAGCACGGGGCCCCGTCGGTGTAGCTACACGCATAGCCTTGTATACACGTGTTGCATTTCATACAAGCTAAGTGTACATCCTCATCGCTCTGCGCCTGTTCTTTGAGCTTGCGCCCTTTCATGACGCAACAACTGACTCAAGCAGCAGAGCAGGCTCAACCTCACAACCAGGAAAGCGCACCACGATGCGACGTAGCGCGTGGCGTACCAGCCGGCACCCCTCTCATGCAAAACCAGCACCCGCACGCGGGCAGTGCTACACCTAATGGAGCTACGGGCCCGACAGGATACACCGGGATGCACCGGACAACGGTGCAGCTACTCGGGGGAAGACGCCAAACACGCCTCGCGCAGGTGCTCTTCCACCAGTGCCAGTCCGAGCCAGTCGTTTTTGACGCTGCTGGTCTTGGACGCGTCGTCGCGCCACCCCGGAGTGGTACCCTTGCCCAGCACCTGGCTGATGGGCAGGCAAGAGTCAAAGTCAATCAACACCGGCGTGCCGTCGGCCTTGAGCATGATGTTGTCAGGCTTGACGTCGTTGTGGCAGTAGCCTTGGTCGTGAAGATGTACGAGCGCGTCGGCAATACCCTTGATGCACTTGCCGATGTCAATGTCGAGCGGGCGCGTCTTGTCGGCACACCGTCGCGCAAGAGATTCCGGATATCTCTCAAGCGCGATACCGATGATGTACCCTTTCTTGACAACGAGGCCGAGGCACTTGACGATGTTGTCATGCGGTTTGTCATGGAGCATGTCCATAACGGCCACCTCGTCCGCAAAGTAGGTGCGCGACGCTTCGGGGTTGGGACCGAAGTAGTTTAGCAGATGCGACTTCTTGGTGAGGGAGTTGGCTTGACCGCAGAAATCATCAATCTTTTTGAGCCGCATGCCTTTCTCGAACTTGGGACAGGCCAGCGCAAGGTCAATCTTGAGCGGCATGCCACCGACTTCGCCGTCGGCAGGAAGCTGATCCTTGGGCTTGGGGGTTGCATCGCCTGCCGCAAGCGCCGCATCGTCCAGGCCCATCAACTGCTTGACATGAGCATTGATGTTCATTTCCGTGGCAGGCCGCGCCTCCCACGACGCCCGCAGGTAGTGGGGATCCCGGGCCGGAATCGACAGGATGAGCATGCTGGTGTGCAAAAACCGATAGCCGCTAGACTTTGACGACGCCGGATCGTACTCCTGCCTCACCTCCGATGGACGCGTCCAGCCAGTGATCTTCTTGTCGTCATAGCTCAGAGCGACACGCGAAGTCATCACGGGGTCGGAAGGAGATCGGAGGTACGCTATTCGCCCTGTAGGGCTGAGAGCACATGCACAGTCCATAACAAAAAAAAATATCGTCAGCACCAAGGCTACAAACAAAAGCAAAGGCAACCGCAAACGGCAAGGTAGTCATTACGGTAAACCCCGCCAGCACGAGCAATGCCACACTCACAAACGTCGCACACGTGCGGAGCACCGCGCTTCTCCAATGCCCACAGTAAAAAGGAAGAGACGAGGCACGCAACCCCCCCTCGAGTGTACCTTGGCAGCTGCAAACACGCGCACGCCACGTCCTTGACGTCAGCCAACACGAAAAGCTAGCCGAGCGTGGGGACCCCTAAGGGGCACTGCCCGAGTCGCCAAAGTCGCGACAGCTGCTTGGCAAAGAAAGGGATCTAGGAGCCACGACCGACCGTAAGAGCCTGGGGTGCAGAATTGCAACAGAGCAAAGCAGCAGCCATCCATGGGCGGGGGGGGGGTGGTACGAGGTGGTAAGAAGGAACAGACAATTGAGCGACTAGCCGCCTGCCACGATACAACCCACACGCCGGGGCAGCTGCTCCCCCATCCACGTACACCGACGCACCCACAACACGTGCTCCTCGTCACACAGGTGGTCCTCTGGCAGCGTACCTTGCCTTTGCAGACTGTGTCCGCGCCGCGCTCGGTCGATTGATGTGCAGGAAGCGGGTTGGTGGGGACGCGCCTGCGCAGCAGTCTCAAAGCCATGGTGACACGTGAGGTCCTTTTGCGCCCGTTTCGTCGCTCAAAGCTTGTTGGTGGCCGCAAAATCTTGCGAGTCACCACAAAGTTGTGTGTGCTTCTTGTTGCTGGGTACCCAGATATTTCTGGACGTGGTTGTTTGGGTCCACCCGGGTGGACCCAATCCATCACATTCAAAAATATCTCCCTCAAAAGTAAACCTACAGCCGTTCTCCCAAAAATCCCACACTCCAACTGTTGCAAATAGTTCCAAATCGGCCTCTACGACCCCGCAGAGGCCGATTTGGAACACTTTTGGAACTGTTGCAGTGCGGGAATTTTGGGAGAACGGCTGTAATAGAACCATCCTTACTGTGGGAAGATTGTCATACCCAGGATGTGTGCATCCTCTCCGTCTCTGCCCCCCCACAGCGTCTTGTGGGCCTCGGCTTCTACACTTTGTGAAGCGCTACGCGCATCCTTTCCATGGAGTCGTCACCTGCTATAATGTTCCTCTCAAGGAGCTTATTCTATTGGCGTAAAGCGACCTAGTGAAACTGATGCGCATCACCTGCAAACACTGATTTGAAGAGAAAGTGTCCTGTGTCACTTTCTCCAGACAGAGTTTTGCAAACTCCTGTGGGGCCCCACAGGTCAAAAAATGGCCCAAAGTGCCACCATGCTTTTAGGGCTACTGCGCTGGGGCGAGCCCGCGTGCATGCCCGGGCCGTCCTTCTGTCGTGATTTAGCGCTCTGCGTGTCAATGCAAGAACAGCCGCAGTGGCGGAGCGGCACCGCGATTACGCCGGTCGCGCGAACGGCGAGTGTCTCGCCGAATCCGCGAGTTTCACTCGACTTCCAATCGAGACAAACTGTCAGATGGCTGACCAGATCTTCATAACCAGGACGTGCGGAGACCAGCAGAACCTAGTAGCACGACACTCCTCGCGGATCCCTGTGCAACCATTGGCTCAAAACTGCTCCGTGTCTGTTGTTGGTCTCTTTCGAGACTGTGTGGGTCCACACATCCGGAAAGCACAATACTGTATATGCATAGACACAGCTTTGGCGTGGCCTGTTCTGGGACGCCCGCGGCCAGGGGCAGCAGAAGCACTAGCGACAGGCGGAGGGTCCTGTGTAGGTGGCGCTCAGGGTGTCTCCATAGAGGGCGCCTCTAAACGAGTCATCTCAGTGGTGAGAAAAAGGCTGTCAGGCGATTGGCTGCTCGTAGGTGGCGGTTTGCGGGCCACGCAGCAGCGGAGCAACCCGCCAGCGGCGCCCCACACGAGGGGGCCCTCATTTCCTTGGATAGCACGCAGGGTCTTCTGTGGCACCCCAGCCCAAAGGCACACCGCCGCCCTATATATAGGACCCGTCTGTGGCGCAGATTGTTGTTCACCCACACGCGCGGTACCTGAACGACTTATCCCTTCTCAACGACCTATCCCTTCTCAACGATCTATCCCTTCTCAACGACCTATCCCTTCTCAACGACCTCCCTCGCTCTCCCCACCTCCGTCTTCCGCACGCTTTTGGCTGGGCGCCACAACGACTACTTGTGACGCCCATATCACCTCTCGCTGCTACCATGTGTGTCTTCATCGAAATCACCATCACGGTCACGCACACTCAAACGAAGCAAGGCGGCGTCACTAAGATCGACTGCCAGCAGCGAACGTGCGAACACTCCGACGCGAACAAATCGGGCTCCTGATGTGGTGCTCAAGCATGCAAGCTCGACAGCTGCGGACGCCACCACCCCGTGCTGCACGCGGCGCGGTCGCAGTCAAGCTCGGGACAGTGATGCGGACTCGTCGAGACGCTGCTTTGGGCCGTAGCCGCGAACAACCTCAAGACAGGGGGTGACTGCGCCATCATGGCGGTGCGCATCTTCTGACCGTCTAGCTATGCTTATTGATGGGATGACCGAGGGATGCAGCCTGTTTTCTTTTTCCCCTCGCATGCGTACAAGTAGTTCACTGCAAAAGGTGCACACCCACAGCCATCAGTCTCGGGGAGTGTACAAAGGTAGCTGGCGCTCTCATACAAGCAACAAGCCCACCAACTCCACAACCGTCGCGCTGCCGCCATCGCCTCACACGGTGCTGGTCGGCGAGGCGGCAGGGACCGGCCCATAGCAGGCAGGGCGGTGGCCACCACGACGAGGCCAGTGATGGCGGCGAGCGTAGCGGCCGCCGTGACGGCGACGGTCGGCTGCGTCGCGTACCCGTTGGTCGCTGCATAGCCGCCGTCCATCGAGGCCGCCGCATAGCCGCCGTCCAGCGAGGCCGCCGCTTGCCGCAGGCGCAACGGCGGTGGCCAGCTGGGGTCGACAAACCGCCCCGTCCACCGCCGCAGCGCCCCCGGCCGGTGGCGGCCGGCCACCATGGCCGCCCGCCTGTCTACTGTCACCACCGTCGCTGCGCCTGCCCGCGAGCCGGCGCCCACCGTCGCCGCCGCGCCCGCCACCGCGTCATGCACGATGGCGAGCAGGCTGCGAGCGGCGGGAAGGGCCCGCCCCGCACTCGGTCGGCGAGGGCGGCCAGCGCGGCCATGCCGAGCGGTTTCTCCAATCACTGCACCGCCGCGCCGTCGAGCAGCAGCCGCGCACTGCCGGCGGCGTAGGCTGCCCAGGCGTGGGTGCCCCGCCCCGGCCGTCACCACCCCAGAGCCCACCCACACAAACGGAACCAAGGCGGCTGCGGCACACGCCGCCGTCGCCACCCGACATCGCCTGGTGGCGGCGCCGAGCAGCGGGAGCGCCAGCGGACCAGCCACCGCCGCCAATGACGTCACATTACCAACACATCGTCCGCCCCCGACCCCCCGCTCAGTGCCGCAACCCCCCCGTCGCGCCGCTAACGTCCGGCACTGCGACGCATTGCAAATGCACCCGTAGCTAACGCTTCGCATGCTGGCGGTGGAGGCGGCGGCGACGCCAATCCGCCTCCCTGCATCGTGTCCTCGACAGTGGCGTCGGAGCTGGCCGCATCGGCTAAATTTAGTCTGCGGTTTATTCGGGGGTGCCACACTGGGCGTGATCGGTCATCCATTTTACCCACCGCATCTGGACGGGGTGGTGGGGGTTATGTCGGACGACCTGGCGCTCGCGTAGTGGTTGCGGTAGGACTTGAGACTGGGCGACGGGACGGCGGTCACGAGAGTGTGACAAACGCGGTGGCGGGTGAGCGCCAGGGCAATGGAAAACCGGCGATGGCGGGCGAACAACTCCTGGGGATGTGGTTGTCGCCGTGACACCCGCCGGCGTGGCCTGGCCATCGTCCCCGTCATCAATAAAGTCAGTGTCCAGCTTGCGGCCACACTCCCCACTGACGCGCCCGTTCAGTGCCTCGGGGAGATGCTGACAGTGCAGGCGCAGCACGGGGCCCCGTCGGTGTAGCTACACGCATAGCCTTGTATACACGTGTTGCATTTCATACAAGCTAAGTGTACATCCTCATCGCTCTGCGCCTGTTCTTTGAGCTTGCGCCCTTTCATGACGCAACAACTGACTCAAGCAGCAGAGCAGGCTCAACCTCACAACCAGGAAAGCGCACCACGATGCGACGTAGCGCGTGGCGTACCAGCCGGCACCCCTCTCATGCAAAACCAGCACCCGCACGCGGGCAGTGCTACACCTAATGGAGCTACGGGCCCGACAGGATACACCGGGATGCACCGGACAACGGTGCAGCTACTCGGGGGAAGACGCCAAACACGCCTCGCGCAGGTGCTCTTCCACCAGTGCCAGTCCGAGCCAGTCGTTTTTGACGCTGCTGGTCTTGGACGCGTCGTCGCGCCACCCCGGAGTGGTACCCTTGCCCAGCACCTGGCTGATGGGCAGGCAAGAGTCAAAGTCAATCAACACCGGCGTGCCGTCGGCCTTGAGCATGATGTTGTCAGGCTTGACGTCGTTGTGGCAGTAGCCTTGGTCGTGAAGATGTACGAGCGCGTCGGCAATACCCTTGATGCACTTGCCGATGTCAATGTCGAGCGGGCGCGTCTTGTCGGCACACCGTCGCGCAAGAGATTCCGGATATCTCTCAAGCGCGATACCGATGATGTACCCTTTCTTGACAACGAGGCCGAGGCACTTGACGATGTTGTCATGCGGTTTGTCATGGAGCATGTCCATAACGGCCACCTCGTCCGCAAAGTAGGTGCGCGACGCTTCGGGGTTGGGACCGAAGTAGTTTAGCAGATGCGACTTCTTGGTGAGGGAGTTGGCTTGACCGCAGAAATCATCAATCTTTTTGAGCCGCATGCCTTTCTCGAACTTGGGACAGGCCAGCGCAAGGTCAATCTTGAGCGGCATGCCACCGACTTCGCCGTCGGCAGGAAGCTGATCCTTGGGCTTGGGGGTTGCATCGCCTGCCGCAAGCGCCGCATCGTCCAGGCCCATCAACTGCTTGACATGAGCATTGATGTTCATTTCCGTGGCAGGCCGCGCCTCCCACGACGCCCGCAGGTAGTGGGGATCCCGGGCCGGAATCGACAGGATGAGCATGCTGGTGTGCAAAAACCGATAGCCGCTAGACTTTGACGACGCCGGATCGTACTCCTGCCTCACCTCCGATGGACGCGTCCAGCCAGTGATCTTCTTGTCGTCATAGCTCAGAGCGACACGCGAAGTCATCACGGGGTCGGAAGGAGATCGGAGGTACGCTATTCGCCCTGTAGGGCTGAGAGCACATGCACAGTCCATAACAAAAAAAAATATCGTCAGCACCAAGGCTACAAACAAAAGCAAAGGCAACCGCAAACGGCAAGGTAGTCATTACGGTAAACCCCGCCAGCACGAGCAATGCCACACTCACAAACGTCGCACACGTGCGGAGCACCGCGCTTCTCCAATGCCCACAGTAAAAAGGAAGAGACGAGGCACGCAACCCCCCCTCGAGTGTACCTTGGCAGCTGCAAACACGCGCACGCCACGTCCTTGACGTCAGCCAACACGAAAAGCTAGCCGAGCGTGGGGACCCCTAAGGGGCACTGCCCGAGTCGCCAAAGTCGCGACAGCTGCTTGGCAAAGAAAGGGATCTAGGAGCCACGACCGACCGTAAGAGCCTGGGGTGCAGAATTGCAACAGAGCAAAGCAGCAGCCATCCATGGGCGGGGGGGGGGTGGTACGAGGTGGTAAGAAGGAACAGACAATTGAGCGACTAGCCGCCTGCCACGATACAACCCACACGCCGGGGCAGCTGCTCCCCCATCCACGTACACCGACGCACCCACAACACGTGCTCCTCGTCACACAGGTGGTCCTCTGGCAGCGTACCTTGCCTTTGCAGACTGTGTCCGCGCCGCGCTCGGTCGATTGATGTGCAGGAAGCGGGTTGGTGGGGACGCGCCTGCGCAGCAGTCTCAAAGCCATGGTGACACGTGAGGTCCTTTTGCGCCCGTTTCGTCGCTCAAAGCTTGTTGGTGGCCGCAAAATCTTGCGAGTCACCACAAAGTTGTGTGTGCTTCTTGTTGCTGGGTACCCAGATATTTCTGGACGTGGTTGTTTGGGTCCACCCGGGTGGACCCAATCCATCACATTCAAAAATATCTCCCTCAAAAGTAAACCTACAGCCGTTCTCCCAAAAATCCCACACTCCAACTGTTGCAAATAGTTCCAAATCGGCCTCTACGACCCCGCAGAGGCCGATTTGGAACACTTTTGGAACTGTTGCAGTGCGGGAATTTTGGGAGAACGGCTGTAATAGAACCATCCTTACTGTGGGAAGATTGTCATACCCAGGATGTGTGCATCCTCTCCGTCTCTGCCCCCCCACAGCGTCTTGTGGGCCTCGGCTTCTACACTTTGTGAAGCGCTACGCGCATCCTTTCCATGGAGTCGTCACCTGCTATAATGTTCCTCTCAAGGAGCTTATTCTATTGGCGTAAAGCGACCTAGTGAAACTGATGCGCATCACCTGCAAACACTGATTTGAAGAGAAAGTGTCCTGTGTCACTTTCTCCAGACAGAGTTTTGCAAACTCCTGTGGGGCCCCACAGGTCAAAAAATGGCCCAAAGTGCCACCATGCTTTTAGGGCTACTGCGCTGGGGCGAGCCCGCGTGCATGCCCGGGCCGTCCTTCTGTCGTGATTTAGCGCTCTGCGTGTCAATGCAAGAACAGCCGCAGTGGCGGAGCGGCACCGCGATTACGCCGGTCGCGCGAACGGCGAGTGTCTCGCCGAATCCGCGAGTTTCACTCGACTTCCAATCGAGACAAACTGTCAGATGGCTGACCAGATCTTCATAACCAGGACGTGCGGAGACCAGCAGAACCTAGTAGCACGACACTCCTCGCGGATCCCTGTGCAGCCATTGGCTCAAAACTGCTCCGTGTCTGTTGTTGGTCTCTTTCGAGACTGTGTGGGTCCACACTTCCGGAAGGCACAATGACCGTCATCACGGCGGAGAGGCGGGCGCAGCGGCCCCCAGCCCTCCCGGCGGCGACACCTCGGTGAGACGGTCCGTCCGTTCGGCCCGCCCGCACGTCAACCAGTCCCTAGTGTCTATTCTTCTGCTCATGAAGCTCAAATGAGGCTCGGCCGAGGCTCATATGAGGCTCTGTCAGAATCGGCGATTCTGGGCCATCTGAGTGGAAAATCGGGCATTGTGTCGCGTACAGATCACTCTTCATGCGTTTCTCTGCCATGCTGCTCGGAGCGCCCATGGCTGTCTCAGTTCAATGTGTCTGTGACCTCACCATGAAGACTCTCATGCGCGGGGTTACGCGCAGCGTGTTCCGAAGATTGCAGAAAAGAAGCACAAACATCGACCCCTCCCACCCCCCCCTTTGAGATCCCCCGGATTCGGCGATTCCGAATTGCAATGCCAGCTGAAGAGAGTGAGATGCGACGCTCTTCCCGCAGCCGATTTCTGCTTCTGTATCAGGAATGAGGCTCCAAACGATCAACTGCGCGCTCTGCTGCGTCTCGGGCTCCTGTGTGGAGGTGGCCCCTGTCCCGCTGACGCCTCAGGTCCGCCTGACCCTCATTTTCATAAATGGAGTCGTTTGCTGTCCTTGGCCCGCGGCACTCTGGCTCGGGCTCACCCGTGCTCTCTGCTCAGCATCCCGCCCTGCCATAGTTCTTCAAAAGTCGGACCAGGCATCCTCCCTGAATACTCTGATGTTCTCTCATGCCTTGCACACCCCCTCCTCAGTGCCACCGGCTCCCTATAATAGTGGAGAGGTTTTTTCCTGTGGCGCGGCCGTGGAAGTGCAGGCAGTTGTGTGAAAGAGGAGGGAAGGTTCCAGCTGAAGCTCAGGGCGGCGCGTGCCGAAAAGGGGGTCAGGGATGAAAGAAAAGAGAGTCGTTGTCTTTTTGGTGCGCCCGGCGAGGCTAGTCCTGGACCGGGCGGCTAACTAATTAGGAGTGTCCGGGGTGGACGCGGGCACAGGCACGCGTACTGCGGCGCACGCCCGAGCCCTGCTGCCCGCCCCCCGAGAACACTCCTGTTACCGAGGTAAAACCCAAGGCATGGAATCTCTCGGTTGCCACTGTTGCCACCGTTGCGTGGCAGAGTGCTGGCAGTGTTGCGTGGCAGGTCGTGCCAGCCACTGCCGGCGGGCCGCATGCGGCGCCGGCAGTGACTCGCGACAAGCGGTCGCTCATCCGCCAACCAGACAGGTGGCTTGGCGCCACCGCCCAGCAGTAATACTCACAACAGTTGCGTCCACGTGGCAACGTGTCCGCGGCGCCACCGCTGCGCGCGAGCATCTTGCTCATTCACACTCCTCCTTATTCTCATAAGCCCGATCGTCCGGGGAGGAGGATGAAACATAAACAACACCTTGACAGTCCACCATGGAAGACTTCGACAGGTAGTCACCGTCCAGGAGCCGGACGTTGAAACGCCCCGTCTGAATCGTCTGCTGCAATGGCGTGTTGCGGCAGGCCTTGGTCATCTCGTCTGCCAATTTACCACGGGCGCGCAGCCACGTCACCGTCGCTAGCGTGCCGCCGTGGGAGAAGTGGCGCAGCTCCTGCACCGCCGCCTAAACCTCCTTAGGCTGGACGATGCCGGCAGCATCGAGCGTGTTGTACAGCGACAGGTTGTCGGTGTCGACATCGATGGAAGCCAGAGCGTGTGCGTCACCAGCAAAGACATGTGCCTGCGTCGAGGCCAGCTCGAGCGCCATCAGCACGCCCTTGAGCATGGTGTACACCTCCGCGGCGAAGGAGGAGTGAGTGACCCGCCGCTGGCGGTGCGAGGCATAGGCCAACAGCGTCAGCTGCGTGTCCGGGCTGAGGAAGCCACGGGCGCCGGTCGCCGGCGAGGCAAACACAGCGACACCAGTGTGCGCCGTGGGCGCGCCGAGCTTCACGCTGGACGCATAGACGAAGAGGTGCAAGCGCAGGGCCCCGCGGAGGGAGCGGAAAAGAGGGGAAGCGGGCGCGCTGCCTTGGCGGCCTTGACGACTCGGTTGGCTGCCGTGAGGTCGTGCACGGCCGCCCGCGTGAACAGGCGCCCCAGCGTGGAGGCCGCGCATGCCAGGTACGGCATGGTCTGACCCGCAGCCCACAGAAGCGCCACGGTGTCGCGACGGTAGATCGTGAGCTCGGCCGCGGTGAGGCGGGCATCCGTCGTCGCCGCAGGCTCAGGGGTAATATAAATCGACTCGATAGAGTCGACATACGGCTCCTGGTCGGCCGCGATGGAGATGCCACCGGTCACATCGTCCGCCACCGTACTCACGCGCACCCCCGTGAAGGTGAGGGCGCCCGACCTGGTGGGCCCCGCGGCAAAGGCGCCGCGAAGCGCCGACTCAAAGCGCTGCACCGCCTCCGTGGTACCACCAAAGAGGAAGTCGTCGACATGCACGGCCACGACGAAAACCAGCGTGCCCCTGCTGTGCTGCGTGAACACGCCGTTGTCGACGGGAGCGCGCTTCAGCTGCAGGTCAGTCATCAGGTGGAGCACGCTGTCATACCAGCGGCGCGGCGCGTCGGTCAGGCCGTAGACACACTTTCGCAGCTGCAAGACTGAGCCTGTGGGCACGCGAGCTTGAGGCGGCGGCTGGATAACCACCGCGACGGGGCGGTCGAGCGGCAGCCCCTGCAGGTAGGCAGTCCGGACGTCTACCGTGCGCGGAAGGAAAGAGTGCGTCGCCATGGCCGCCAGTGCCACCCGCATGCCCGCCCGCGACGCGAGGCGCTGTCGACCGAGGCACGGTTGGGGTCTTTAATGCCACGCTCGACGAGGCGGGCCTTGCGGCGGGGAGCGCCGCCAGGGGAGTCTGGTTCCTTGATGGTGAGCACCCACCGGGTGGACAACACCACCTGTCCCGCATAGGGCACCTCGATGTACACCGCCAGGTCGGACCAGGCGTCTAGCTCCGCCGTCATGGCGTCGTCAAACGCCGCTCCCGCCAGGCCATCCGGGACCTCGGCCCGCCGACGAAACTCCCGAAGATTCACCAGGGCTTGATGCACGGCGGCACCATCACGGTTCAAAACCTCGCAGAGGTCTTTCGACTTGGAAAGGGCCGCCCGCAGGGCGTCGCGAGACAGACCGTGGTGCGCCGCACGCCGCGGCGCACGCGCGACGACAAAGGCCCGGTGGGACGTGGCCCGCGTCCGCCCAGCCCAACGGGGAGCTGGCGTCGGTTGCGGGGTCGGCAGCGGCGCCGCGTCCTCGGAGGAAATGCGGTTAAGTGCCGCAGCCGCACCAGCTAGCATGGAGGCCACAGCCTCGTCGTCCGTCTGATCGTCCGAGGTCGCCGCATCGTGCGAGATGGACGTCGGCACCGACACCGGCGTTGGCGCGGAAAGGCCCACAGCGGGGGATGAAGCGCCAGCGGTGGCCGCCGAAGGAAGAGGGGCCGCCGAGGAGGGTTGAAGAGGGAGGACAAGCCGCAACTGGCTTGTGTGCCGGTTGAACCACTGGTTGGCGTGCTGCAGGCGCACGGCGTCCTTGGCCACCGCCACGTCCGTCACGTGCGCGGAACCCTGCCAGCGCCCTGGGCCGGGCGTGAAACTGTCCGACCAGTAGTACACTGAGTCCCCAACCGCAAGCGCACAGGGCGTGGCATTGGTCGCGTTCCGCGCGAACGCCCGGCGCAAAGACACGTCCGCCTCCGCGCGAGTATGAACCTCCCGCGGCCAGTGGAGCAGGTCCAGGTTCCGGTGGAGGGCCCTGTCGCCCGCGACGCGGGCGTCGCCGAGCGCCGGCAGCTCTTCCGCCATAGCGGTTGGCGTCGGGGGTTCGACCCGCACATCAGCTCATACGGCGTTCCGCCGTTGTGTTGCCCAAGACGTTCTTGGCAAGGCAGGCCAAATCAAAAAGCTCTTGGAGATCGGCACCGGGGTGGTCGACGCGCAGGCGAGCCACCATCGTCTTAAGCTTTTGGTTGTGACGCTCCACCGCGCCGTTGGAAAAGTGCGCCTGCGCCGCTGTCGAGTAGACCGTGATGTTGTGGTGCTCGGCCAGCGTGCGCCACAGGGCGCTGTCGAATTCCCCGCCAGGGTCCAAAAGCGCGGCCCGCGGCGGACCGCGATGCACCAGCCACCCCGACAGAGGAGCGCGTGACACAGTCACCGTCTCCTTGTTCGGAATAGCCACAGCCTTGGAAAACGGAGTACCCAAGTCCACAATGTGGAGAAAGCGGCCTAAGGGGGCCACTTCCACCAAGTCCACGGCCACGGCGTCACTGAATTTGAGCGCACGCGGGATCGACACGAACGGGCGCGACGGGCGCGGGCCCGTCCGCGCGCAGGCGTCCCAACCATTCACCGCAGCTGTCACCGCTGCGAACACCTCCCCATCCGTCACCTTGGCCTGCCGCAGCAAAGCGTGAAGCCGCGGCGCGCTGCTATGTCCGTACTGGGTGTGCATTATGGCCACCGCGCGGTCGAGTCCCGGCGTATGCTTAGTGAGCACGGCCATGCTCTGGAGCGGCGCCGTGTCGGAGATGTCCACCACCGCCGGCGCCCCCATGCCCGGCGCCAACGCATTGAAGGTGAGGTTGCCCACCGACGACGCGGTCAGGCGGACGACGACATCCAGCGCGCCGACGGTCATGACGCCGCCGTTGACTTCAAGGACCGCCCCAAGAAACGCCATCGTCTTCCGGCTGAGCAGCAGCGGAAAGTCGCCCGCCACCACCCATGTCTTGACGAGACAGCGGCAGCCCCCAACTAGCAGCGGCAACGTCACGCGCTATCGGGAATGCTGCTTGGCCCCGCCGCGAAAGGTGAAGATGGAATTGGCCGCAATGGAGCGGATGGCCGACCGTGCCACTGTGGTCAGACGAGCGACGTATGCCGCCACCCAGGCGGCTCCGGCAATGGAGGCGGTCGCGCCGGTGTCCAAGATGACGTCGCCAACGCGCGTGTCGAGCGTCTGCGCCTTCTCATTTTTGAACGCAGAGAGCACGATGTGAGCGGACTCGTGCGCCACGTACCCCATCTCAGCCGCGTCGGCGTCGCCACCCGGCTCAGGGGGCGCGACGGAATCTCCGCGGGCGGCCAGCTCTCGGGCCAACTTGCGGCACTCCTGGTGCAAATGACCGCTCTTTGTAGCGGTCGGGGGGTCCCGCGGCTGGCAGGGGGCGCGGACCCTCAGCTGTGGACAGCACACCCCCGGGGCGGCCCCAAAATATCCCGATCCGGGCCAGCAAGGGAATGACCTGTCCGAATCTCAGGGAGATCGGATCTGGTCGGGGGCGGGGTTTTTCCCTCGTGG
>Ga0209186_1001353_pt1 | contig 18253 bp, 7 predicted proteins | sample SidtaG_FD_187426 | JGI IMG/M metagenome (GOLD analysis project Ga0209186, IMG submission 187426) | Marine algal microbial communities from Sidmouth, United Kingdom - Sidmouth_Male2 metaG (SPAdes) (version 2) | ecosystem: Host-associated > Algae > Red algae > Unclassified | place: Sidmouth, United...
TATGTACTGCGATACCGTTGTTTAACCGATGGACAGACCTATACCATGAAAGGCGATGTAGTGCTGGTGCGTTAATCAATAAACTACCAAACCCACAAACTTATATTTAATGAGGCTGTCTAATTAATAGGCAGCCTCTTTTTTTGGTAAGTATAATTGTATTGTTCAATAAATTTGTGTTAATTTTAACTCAATGAGTGTTTTCCTATTTCACTCGAGTTTCTACTTTTTAAGACTTCAATAAATTTTTAATATTTGACTATGAAAAAAAACATTATTCTTTTATTGTGTGGTTTGTTTCTTATTGTTTTAAATAAGCAGTCACTTGCTCAGACTGCACCACAGTTTTTTAATGCGAATACTAGTTCTAGTAATAACAGTTGGCCGTTAAATGCAATTTCTCAGTCTAATAATAGATGCCAATGGAAGTACGGCCCGAATGTATTTTCTAGTTTAGGAGGTGGTTTAGGTGTTCCGGCTTATGCTGGTTTAATTACCGATGTATATTTTCGTTTGGGTTCCGGGGCTAACCCCGCTTCTGTATATAATATCAACATGTCAATTGGACAGAATACTAGTACTACACCGACGTTTGCAAACGGAACTTATATAACTGGTTTGACGCCAATTTTGGTAAATACATCTTACTCCTTAACTGGCGCTACTGCCTTTAGTTGGTACAGAGTTACCCTCCCGACTCCCTATTTGTATAATCCAACGCTTTCAATGTTTTTTGAAATATATCAAGCCGGTACCGGGGGAGGAAATCTATTATCTCAAAATAATATTCAAGGGACTAGAATTTATGGAGGACAGGCTGCAGTTGGTGGAACATTAGGTTCGGGTTTAGTTGATTTTGGTTTCGACTTGATTCCTAACACTCCATGTGTTGGTCAACCCAATGCGGGCACAACAACTGGGCCTGCTGCACCTTGTCCCGGGGTCAATGCTACTTATTTTTTAACAGGAGCTACATTGGCGAGTGGTTTATCTTATCAATGGATAAATTCCACTGTAGGTTGTTCTGGGCCTTGGAATAATATGGTGAATGATACAAACTCATCAATGACAACACAACCACCTGTAGGTATGACTACTTATTATCGTTGCATTGTTACTTGTGACAGCTTAATGCTTTCGGATACATCAACTTGTTTAGCAGTTACACCTCAAACCTACAGTCCATTTAGTTCTTGTTTTTGTGGCAATAGTACTGCCACGAGTACGGCATTGGAGGACATAGGTCAATTCAATATAGCGACCTTATCGAATCCAACTCCGGCGCCAGTACCTCAGGCGGGTAATCCGACCGCAACGGGAACGTATTCCGACTTTGATACGTTGACTCCGATTCCAACTCTTATTCAGGGACAGACGTATCCTATTTCTGTTTTACAGATATCGAGTAGTACGTTCATGGCAAATTCTTATGTCAAAGCTTGGATAGATTACGATCATAATACGGCGTGGGATCCGAATCCTTTGACCGAAGAGATATTTGGAGCTGCTTCGAATGCGGGTAATGGTTATAATCCTTCGGGAACCTTTACCGTTTTAACGACAGCCTTACCCGGATTGGCTCGTTTGCGAACCGTTTTAAATCGGACTACGAATGCTGCCTTAGTACAACCTTGTGGGACGTATACCTTTGGCGAGACCGAAGATTATGTAGTGAATATATTAGCGGCTGGCCCGCATGATCCAGCGGTCACGAATATCCAGGCTTTTCCTGCTGGGGGTTGTTTAGACAGTTGTGAGAATGTGGTAGTTACCTTAACGAATTTTGGATCCACGACCTTGGATTTGAGTACGAATAATTTAGTATTGAGTTTAAACGTATCGGGCCCGAATGGTTTGACCGTTTATACCGATACGGTGACGACTGGTTTTTTACAGCCGTTTGCAGCGAACAGTACGTTTTTTGTATTTCCCTGTGTAAATTTTCATGAGGGAGGTTGTTATACGATTAATAGTGATACATTGACATTATTAGGTTCGAATAATACGAACTTAGTGAACGATAGTTTGTTTGCCGCGATTCAGGTTTGTAATAGTCGTCCGAATGCAGTGGACTATAGTTTATGTTTAGGTGATACGATACCAACCGGTCAAGGTTTAGGGATTTTAAATTGTCCAACGGGCTTAGTGCAGGATAGTGTTTTGATTACTTTTCCTTTGGCCTTTAGTGGGAATGCCCCCACGGTTCCAACGAGTACAGCCGCGACGGGTTCTGCCATTTTTGGTACGGCAAATTTACCTAGCTTACCGCTAGGAGCTAATGTATTAAATGGAGAGATCAGTGTAACGAATTTAGCCTTACCGAATCCTTCCTTTGTACATAGTCCAACGAATGCGCGTTTTAGTTTATTTAGTGGAACGGCGCCTCCGGCAGCAGCATCATTGAATCATAATGGTTTGCAGGGAAGTGCGGTTGTTTCTTTGCCATTTGGTTCCTTCGATTACTTAAGCAATCCACCAGCGGCCGATTTAAATAGTTTGTATACTAATGGAGTTCCGAATACTCCTACAATCAATATGGGTAATTGGAATACGAGTTATCCAGCGCCACCATTTGGAGTGAATGCGGGTGTGACCGCAAATTCTGGCGGCGCAACCGTAGCGACTTTAAAGATTGTTTATGAATATGTTCCAATGGGCGTTAGTTGGTATGAGCAGAAAGTGGGTGGAGTACGGATTAGTGATAGTAGTTTATTTGATCCCTTGACGACATCGAATACGATAGTAAACAATAGTAATACAGTAGGTAATTATACATTTTATGGAGCGTGTGCAGCCGATACGAATTGCCGGGTAGAAGTAGATTTGATTGTTCAAGGCATTAATATAGACAGTGTAAGTTTTACGAATGTGTTGTGTAATGGCGATAGTAGTGGAACGGCTTATATCCAAGGGAGTGGTGGAAATACAGGCTTGTATTATACCGTAGGGGGAACGATAATTGATACGAACCTAACGGGACAGTTTATGAATTTACCATCGGGCCCGTATACGATCAATGTGCATGATAGTACGGGTTGTAGTGGTGCGGATAGTGCGTTTACGATTAGTGAGCCAACGCCTTTAGTGATAGATAGTATTCTAAGTTCCTCACCGACTTGTACACCGGGCGGTGATGGCGTGCTGAGTGTATTTGCGAGTGGTGGAACAGGTAGTATGCCGTATGATAGTATGAATAGTAACGGAACGACTACAATAGTAGCGAGCAATCAATTTACAAATTTAGTAGCTGGGACGTATTTAATCACAGTATATGATAGTAATGCTTGTACCGATACGATGAGTCAAACGATTGTAGCGCCGATGCCCCCGAGTTTTACGAATATTACCGTCACAGACGCCCTATGTTTTGGTGATACGAGTGGGACAATCAGTGCGACGGCTGCGGCCGGTACGGCACCTTTAGCTACCTATTCCACGGCACCGACTTTGAATCAAGCTACAGCCGGAAACTTTACGGGCGCAACGCCTGGAGTTTATACCGTAACGATTACAGATAGTTTAAATTGTACGGCCGATAGTGTAGTGAATGTATTGAGTCCTCCGCAATTAGGATTTGCGAGTGCGAGTGTAGATAGTACGAATTGTAATGGAGATAGTACGGGTAGTATAACAGTAGCAGGAAATGGTGGCGTGTTGCCCTATAGTTATAGTATCACAGCAGGGCCAGTAACGCCTGTAGGAAATACCACGGGAAGTTTTACGAACTTACCAGCGGGCATGTATACCGTTCAAGTAAGCGATAGCAATGGGAACTGTATGCATGATACTGTGCTCACGATCTTAGAGCCGAATGTATTAACGATTAGTCCAAGTGGAACGAGTCTTATTGACTGTAATGGAGATACGACCGGTCAGATAGTAATGACGAGTAATGGGGGAACCCCACCGCTTACATATTCAATAAACCCTGCGGCTACGCAAGGCCCAGTAGGAGCTTTTACAGGCTTAGGCGCGGGCAGCTATATTATAGTTGGAACCGATACGAATGGTTGTATGGCATCCGATACAGTTACATTGAGCCAGCCCTCATTATTAGTAATTGATAGTGTGGTAAGCACCACGCCGTCTTGTGTACCCGGTGGTGATGCTACACTTACTATTTATGCGAGTGGTGGTACGCCTCCCTATTTATTTAGTAATGGATTGATACCAACCCCTGCACTGTCCAATGTATTTTTGAATCAAAGTGCGGGTAACTATACGGTTGAAGTAAACGATGCGAATGCTTGTATAGAAACGGCACCTCATGTTATCAGCACGCCAGGCGCACCAAGTTGGAATCTTATAGCGAGTACGCCAGTAGTTTGCTTTGGGGATATGAATGGCACGATTACCTTGACAACCAATGGCGGTAGCGGCACGATTACCTATACCGTATCGGGGCCGAGTACTCCAGCGAGTAATACGAGTGGATTGTTTTCTAATTTATTAGCAGGAAACTATACCCTTACGGCTGTAGATACCAATAACTGTAGCATTACCAGCACTGTAATAGTGGCTACACCAGCAGCTCTAAGTTATACGAGTGCGGTTACCGATAGTGTTAGCTGTAAGGGTGACGCGGATGGAAGTATTACAGTAGTAGGAGCTGGTGGGCGAACGCCATATACCTATAGTCTATCGCCGTCAGTAGGTATACAAGTTGGTGGAAGCTTTACAGGTTTACCAGCCGATACTTATGTAGTGACGATGCTAGATAGCAATGGAAATTGTAGTTTAGACACGACCCTTACCGTAGCTGAGCCTGATAGTTTATTACTAACAGCGACAGCGATAGTCAATGTAGCTTGTAATGGAGATAGTAGCGGAAGCTTTAGTCTTATTTATACAGGAGGAACCGGTATCCCAACTTACACAATTAATCCGACCGTAGGGAATCAAGTTGTATCTGGCACCTTTACCGATTTACCGATGGGTACGTATGTTATAACCGGTACTGATGGCAATACTTGTACTGGCACAACGACCCTTACCATTACCGAACCGAGTCCGTTAGTGATTGATAGTATTGTGAGTAGTACCCCGAGTTGTGTACCAGGCAATGATGCTACCATGACCGTATATGCGAGTGGAGGAACAGGTACGTTGCCTTATGATAGTATGAACAATGGTTTTACAACAATTGTCAATGCCAACGTCTTTACGAATTTAGGAGGCGGTAATTATACCGTAACCGTTTATGATGCAAATGCTTGTAGTGTAACAAGTACTCATATTATAAATACCCCAGGGGCCCCGAGCTTTGTAACAACTGGCAGCGACAGTGTTAGTTGTAATGGAGGAAACGATGGAACGATAGCTGTAACGACCACAGGAGGGACAGGTACAATTAATTTTACAACCGTTCCTATTTTACCTCCGGGAGTAACACCAGGAACCTTTACAGGAGCCATAGCTGTTACGTATGCGGTAACCGCTACCGATAGTAATGGTTGTAGTGTCACTACCAATATAGATGTAGAAGAACCTGCCATTTTATCAATTACTAATGCAGGAGTCGACAGTGTAGATTGTAATGGAGATAGTAGTGGAACGGTAACCTTGACCGTTACTGGTGGTAATGGAGGAAATACGTACAGTATCTCACCAGATCCGAATGGAGTGATTTCTCAGTCTATTCCTATTTTTGGGAACTTACCCGATGGTACCTATACGATTACCGTAAGCGATTCAAAAAATTGTGCAACGACAACCAGTGTTGATGTATTTGAGCCGACTGCCTTAGTATATACGAGTGTGTTGGATACGAACGTAAGTTGTAATGGAGCAAATGACGGAAGCATTATAGTTACGAGTACGGGTGGTATTATGCCCTATAGCTATACGATCAATCCAGATCCAAATTTAGTAAATCCTCAAGCAAGTGGAAGTTTTACTAATTTAAATGGAGCTGCGTATGTAGTTACCTTGACGGATGCGAATAATTGTAGCTTAGATACAACGATAACGATTTTAGAGCCACAGCCCTTTACGATAGACAGTGTGAGCACGCAAGCAGTAGCTTGTTTTGGAGATAGTAGTGGTCAAATAGTGATGACGAGTGCAGGCGGGACGACTCCCGTAAGTTATGTGATTAGCCCACTAAATAGTAGTGTACAATTGCCCAATGGTACCTTTACTAATTTAATAGCAGATACGTACACAATAACGGCCAGTGATGCGAATGGTTGTACGTCCGTACAGACCTATACGATTAGTCAGCCGTTAAGCCTTTTAGAGATAACTAATATAAGCGGGACAACCCCTAGTTGTAATCCTGGAAACGATGGAACGATTAATGTAACAGCGAGTGGCGGAACTGGCGCGATACGGTATGCGGCTCCACCGACAGTTGCTTTACCAGGAACTACAACTAATCCTATGACTGGTTTTGGCGGGGGCACCTATTTAGTGACCGTAACAGACGATAATGGTTGTACCGATACAATGACTTACGATTTATTCAATTCGAATGCACCGAGTTTTACTAGTGTAGTAAGTTCGCCAACGGTTTGTAATGGAGATAGTACGGGTAACATTACAGGAGTAGCGAGTGGCGGAACGGGAGCGATTGCTTATGCAATCACGGGCCCAGTGAATCAAGGGCCGATTGCACCCGGTAATTTTGTAAACTTACCGGCAGGAGCTTATTCAATTAGTGCAACCGATGCTAACAATTGTAGTGTAGTGAGTGCGATAAGCGTGGGCCAAGCTCCACCGATTTTATTTGTGAGTGTAACTCGAGACAGTGTAGACTGTAATGGCGGTAGCGATGGAAGTATTGTAGTCGTAGGTTCCGGTGGAACTGGAATGTTAACTTACGAAATTGTACAACCTTCCGTAATTGCACCGAGTACGTTACCAGCGACCTTCAGTAATTTAGGAGCTGCTACTTATACCGTTCAGATTACCGACTCAGCGAGTTGTACAATGGACAGTATAATAGTGGTGGATGAGCCACTTCAGTTAAGTGTAAGTAGTGTTTTGACGAACATAGCATGTACAGGAGATAGCAGTGGAAGTATCGTGATGAGTCATACGGGCGGATCAGGAGTAGTGAGTTATGTAATTAGCCCCGATCCGAATTTAGTCAATCCTCAGCTTGGAAATACCTTTGGTAATTTACCAGCCGGTACCTATACCCTTACGGCAACCGATGGTAATTTATGTGTGACGACTGCGACCTATCAGTTAACTGAGCCTTTAAATGCTTTAGAGATTTTGAGTGTAAGCGGGAATAGTCCAAGTTGTAATCCGGGTGGCGATGGCACGATTCAAGTAACAGCAACCGGCGGCACGGGAATGATTTTATATAATATAAATGGTAGCCTACCGTATCAGATGAGTGATCAATTTAGCAGCCTAGTGAGTGGTAACTACTTAATGGGTGTAATAGATAGTAATGGTTGTACCGATACGATGAGCTATAATTTACCTGCTTCCACGAGCCCAGTTTGGGTTGATACAATAGTAAGTGATGTATTATGCTTTGGAGATAGTAGTGGAAGTTTAGACTTAGTAGCGAGTGGCGGAACGGGTCAGTTAACGTATTCTATATTATCACCATTAGCTTGGGTAGCAAGTAATACCACAGGCGACTTTTTAAATTTACCAGCCAACACCTATACGGTAGAAGCTCGAGATACGAATAATTGTGTAGTATTAGCGAACTTAGTATTGGGTCAGCCTACGCCCTTATTTTATACAAGTGTGACGAGCGATAGTGTAAGTTGTAATGGCTTGAGCGATGGAAGTATCAGCGTTATAAATGTGGGAGGAACTACACCGTATAGCTATCAGTTAAATGGAGGAGTTCCACAAGTTTCGGGCACCTTCTCAGGATTAAATGCGAATACCTATTTAATTACACTTAGCGACTCCAACGGTTGTAGTTTAGATACAAATGTAATTGTATCCGAGCCTACGCCAGTAGTAATTGACAGTGCGGGTAGTGTAGATGTATTGTGTAATGGAGATAGTACCGGAACTATTTATATCGCGAGTAGTGGAGGAACCCCTTCGCTTTATCATGTGATTGGAACCGATACGAACTTGAGTAATCCGAGTGTGTTTACAAATTATCCAGCAGGTATGTTTACTGTAAGTGCGATTGATGCGAATGGTTGTAGTATAAGCACCATGGTAACGGTGAACGAGCCCACTCCATTGACGCATAGTATAACGAGTACAGATGTATTATGCTTTGGCGATACGACGGGTACGATAACGATTGTCGGAAGTGGTGGCGTAGGTGGTTATAGTTATGAATTATACAATCCATTCCAAACGAGTGGAACGGGACAGTTTACCGGTTTAGGATCGGGTACGTATACAGGAGTTGTGATTGATGCAAACTTGTGTAGAGATACGACAGCGGTAGATACGATAAGCCAACCGACGCAGATTGTATTTGGTACAGCGACAACGCAGAACATAGATTGTTTTGGAGCGAGTACGGGCAGTATAGGAATAGGTGCTACTGGCGGAACGGGAGCTAAGACACTTACGTTGACAGGCCCCGTGAATCAAGGCCCAAGTGCTAGTCCAGCGAACTTCCAGAATTTACCAGCGGGTACGTATACGATTACAGCAAGGGATGCGAATAATTGTACCGTGAGTACGATAGTTACACTTACGCAGAATCCAGAGTTATTCTTTAGCAGTATTACCAATACCGAGGAGACTTGCTTTGGAGATAGTACAGCCGTTATCAGCTTCCAAGGAGCGGGTGGAGTGAGTCCATATACTTATATATTTGATGGATTGTTACCAGCGAGTGCTCAGACGACTTATAGTGGTTTGACAACAGGTACTTACAATATAGAATTGATTGATGCCTTAGGTTGTCAAGTAGATACGAACTATACTTTAGATGGGCCAGAGGAGATTAATTTTACTGAGTTTGAGATAACACCAACGACTTGTTTAGACACCGAAGATGGTAAGTTGACCGTAGCAGCGCGTGGTGGTCGTGGCGGTCGTTATACGTATAGTTTAGAGCCCGGCTTTATTGTCAATACGAGTGGATTGTTTAGAGACTTAGCGCCTCGTACGTATGTATTACGAACGAGTGATACGGCGGGTTGCTTTATAGATACGACGGTTGTGATTCCTTTACCGACTAATCCAATGGTAGTGAGTATTACCAAAGATGACTTAGGTTGTCATGGGATTGGTAATGAAGGGCGAGCACGAGCAGAGGTACGAGATGGAACGCCACCGTATACTTATTTATGGAGTAGTACACCTGCGCAGACGAGTTCGGAAGCGGTTGGCTTGTATCAAGGCTTGTACACTGTTGATGTAGTTGATGGTCAGGGTTGTTTAGTGCGAGACACTTTAGTGATTGAGCCAGGGCCTTGTTGTCAGGAGGTATTTTTACCGAATGCCTTTAGCCCGAATGGGGATGGTCGCAATGATGAGTTTAGAGTGTTGAGTACAGCGGGTATTGAGTTAGAGCAGTTCGAGGTTTATAATCGTTGGGGGATACGAGTGTGGCAGACGAGCAATGTGCGCTCTAGTTGGAATGGTGAGTATGATGGCGAGCGAGCGGCTACGGGTACGTTCTACTATGTACTGCGATACCGTTGTTTAACCGATGGACAGACCTATACCATGAAAGGCGATGTAGTGCTGGTGCGTTAATCAATAAACTACCAAACCCACAAACTTATATTCATAAGCCCTCAACTTGCTTGAGGGCTTTTTTTAGTATGAGTAGAAAATTTAGAATGAAATATAAAGCTCAAAACTAAGCCATCTTTGATTTTAGATTATTGTCCAATGCTTCAAGGAACTGCTCTGTAAAAACATAATCCTCACCAGGAGTAACATTTTTTCCATGAATACAAATCGCTAAATCTTTTGTCATTGTTCCGCTTTCAACAGTTTCTATACAAACAGTTTCTAATGTATTGGCAAAATCAATAAGCTTTTGATTGTCATCTAGTTTTCCTCTAAACGCCAGCCCACGGGTCCAAGCAAAAATAGAAGGCTATTGGATTTGTGCTAGTAGGTTCTCCATTTAAGTGACGACGATAGTGACGAGTAACCGTGCCATGTGCGGCCTCTGCTTCCATTATTTTACCATCAGGTGTAGTAAGTGCAGAAGTCATAAGGCCTAGTGAACCAAAACCTTGAGCGAGCGTATCGCTTTGAACATCTCCGTCGTAATTTTTACAAGCCCATACAAAATTTCCATTCCATTTAAGTGCAGAAGCCACCATATCATCAATTAAACGGTGTTCATAATAAATGCCTAATTCATCAAATTTCTTTTTGTATTCTTTCTGATAAACTTCTTCAAAAATATCTTTAAACCGACCATCGTACTTTTTGAGAATCGTATTTTTTGTAGAGAGGTAAAGCGGCCATTTTTTACTCAAGGCCATATTAAAACATGAACGAGCAAAACCGTAAATGCTTTTATCCGTATTGTACATGGTCATAGCCACACCGTCACCTTCAAAATTAAAAATTTCAAATGTTTGCGCCTCACTGCCATCTTCGGGTTCGAAGGTCATTGTAAGTTTCCCCTTTCCTTTTATAACCGTATCCGTTGCTTTGTACTGATCGCCATAAGCGTGACGACCAATTGTAATAGGCGCAGTCCAATTTGGCACAAGACGAGGTACATTTTTGATAACGATAGGCTCTCTAAATACGGTACCGTCTAAAATATTACGAATAGTACCATTGGGAGAGCGCCACATTTTTTTTAACCCAAATTCTTTCACTCTATCTTCATCGGGTGTTATGGTTGCACATTTAATTCCTACACCATATTTTTTAATCGCATGGGCGCAATCTATGGTAATTTGATCTTCCGTTTCATCTCTTTTCTGAATGCTTAGATCGTAGTATTCTATTGGGACATCCAAGTAAGGAAGAATCAATTTTTCTTTTATAAATTTCCAAATTATTCTGGTCATCTCATCCCCGTCGATTTCAACAATAGGATGTTCTACTTTAATCTTTGACATAAGTATATTTTTAGATTACAAACTTACTAAGGCACGAGTACATAGAAACTTTATTACTCAATAGTAACAGAACCTATTACTAATTGAAGATTTCTACTGGCTTCTTTGTTGAGACAGGTTATACAATTTTTGTGCTTGTTCTTGATTGCCTAGTTGCCTATAGATATCACCCATAGCCTTGTAGCATGCGGCAGTAAATTGAGGAACCTGCGCTGCCGTATTGAAGCTGTTGAGAGCCTGTTCTGTTTGACCGAGTGCCTGTTGCGCTTGTGCGATATAAAAATAGGCCGCTATGTATTGCGGTTGAGCGGTTAAGATTTCATTGTACAATCTCAATGCCGTAGAAGGGTCGTTATTTCTTAGCGCTATCATTCCCATGACTTGTTTAGTTTCTAAATCGTCAGGTTCCGCTTGGTATACTTTGGTTATAGCTGCAGTCGCTTTCGGGATATCATTTTTTTGAAGATAGATTTGAGCTACTTTTTTTTGAATATCCATATTGTTCGGATCTTCTTTTAAGTAGTTTTCATAGGCTATAATGGCTTCATCAATTTTACCTTCTTTTAATAAATTAGCAGCCACAATGTTCTCTCTGCTTGGTCTTTTAATAACAGCACTCAGGGCTAAGTCGCCCATTTGATTTGTAAAAAGCGTATGCTTACTAGGAAGCCAACTTCCCGAAACTAATTTAGCTTGTGGGACCAGTGCTTTATGTAAAATATTATAATCCCATTCTGACTCATTCAACTCATAATAACGATTGTATTTGATTTTTACATTTGGGTAGTCCTCTAAGTATTTTATCATTAAATGATAAGCATTCGTCGTTAATGTAATTGTATCGCTACTTTTTAGTTTTGCGGCAATATTGTTTTTGAAATATTCTACACTCGGCTTTAAGCCGTTGTAATAATAGTCAAATTCATAATTTTTATAAGCTTCTTCCGGGCCACCTACAATGGCATTGTAATAATTTACCTCGTTCGGTTGGTTTTTAGCAATGAAAATAATTGGATCGCAAAGTAGGATGACTAATAGTATAGGAACTGCCCACTGAATGGGTTTGATAGATTTTGTTTCGGTAAAAGACATGAGTCGTTCCCAACCAAAAGCGGCTATGATAGCCATACTCGGAAACGAAAATAAAATGTGACGCCACAGGTGAAATACATTCGAATCTTTATAAACCACATAGAAAATTGGGAAAAAGCCAGTTATACCTACGAATACTAATAGCCAGAAATTTTTATTTTTTCGGTATCCATATAAAAAAACAATGGCCAATAGTAAGCCAAACAAGAAAACATAAGTAGACGTCATAAGTACTGACTTTGGGGTGTAGTACCATGGCAATTCGGCCGAAGGAACTCGAACACCTTCCCAAGTTTGTGCCAGAGAAATTTGTAAATTAGAGAAGGTTTCTAAAGCAATGAAGGGATTGGTAAATGGAGCTTGCAAGCCATAGGGCCAAAACAAAACAGCGAGCAAGTAGGAGGCCAAACTAATTCCTAAAAAGGTAAGAATCGTTTTCAGGTTTACAATGTTGGAAAGATTTTTTTTGTACTCAGGTAAAATGGACATAAGCAACCATAGACCTGAATAAGCAAAAAGCAGTAAGGCTGCGATACGAATATTAAGTGCTAAGGCTACACTTACTATAACATAAACGTAATCCGTGATTTTTAGTTTGGGGTATCGTTGCCAAAAACGAATGATAAAATATATACTCATTATATAGGCAGCCGCAAAAGGAACATCTTTAGGATTGTTCATACTGTGACCTAAATAAAAAGGGAATAGAAACATTAATAAGACAACTATTAAGGCTGCTCTATAATTTGAAAATAATAGTACAATACGAGAAGCAAAGAATATTCCTAAAAAGCCCATTAACGCATTAAGAATATGCCGGAGGGTAAATTCATTTAGAAAAGGAAATACTTTATGAACAAGCGCGGCCATCATGTCAAAGGCCCCTCCATAAAGATGTAGAATCTGATCTTGGTCTAACGCTTTTGGCATACTGAGCGCTGTGGTGTCCTCACCTAATGTGGTAATATAACTTATTATGGCTTTACCATAAGCACTGGCGTCATCTTCATCGCCAGTGATTCCATGATTGAAACTCATGACCACCATAAGCAAGGCCACAATTGTTAGTGTGATTCTATATACGATTTTACTTTCTTTAAGAAACTGCATTCTTTTTTCTTTGTTTTTTTAGTCCGCTTTGATACGTTTTATTTATTCGCAAAAGCTCTAAAGGAAATTGTACGGTATCCGATATTTTTATTTTACTGCCACCTTTTTCTAGCCATTGATTTAAGGGTGCTTCAAAAGCGTTTTCTGTAAAATAGCTATATCCATATTGTGTAATAATCCGCGCGATGAGTTCGATATCAAACAGCCATTTGCTTATAAATTCTTCTTCAAATATATTAGCAATTAATTCATTATGAAAATATTTAGCCCCGCATTGTGTATCATAAATGGGTGTTTTTAAAATCATGCCTGCCAATGTCGCAAAAATTCTGCCTAAATAGTGGCGCATTGTTTTTCTTTCAATATGGCTACCTAATTTTTGAATTCGAGATCCGAAGTATATTTTTTTATTACGATGGATGGCATCTAAGCCCATCGTGTAAAACTCTGAAAGGGGAGTCGCTAAGTCACAGTCCAAATATCCTAGAAGATTGTATTGATTTTTCTTTTGTAAAAAAGCGTGACGTACGGCCTCGGCTTTTCCTTTATTTTGCTCTAAGTTTATGAATTCAACTTGATGTGGGAATTTTTTTCTGAGTTCTGCGAGAATACTAGCTGTGTTATCCGTACTACCATCGTTTACGAAAATGAGCTGATACAGTTGTGGGTCGAATCGAGACGTGTCCGTCAAAAATAGTTCAACCTCTTCCCTAGGGAACCGTTGCCCTTCATTGTAAGCTGGGATTATAAAACCTAGCTGCTTCATGATAGTGTTCTTTTTCCAATCATGTAGTTTGATAATCCAGGAATTTTTATGCCTAGACTCCGAGCCGCTTTTCCCATCTTATAATCAAACCAGAAAACAGAAGATACTAATTTAGTAATCCAAGGAGAATGTGTCCATTCTGAAATACCATCTGCTTCTTTGGTCGGTTTGAAAAAGAACTCTTTTATTTTGATAAGTAAGCGAGGGAGGACAAGCGAGGAGTAGAAATAACCTGATTGTACTTCTTCCCAACCGGCTTGGTCAATATGTTTTTTAAGTAATTTATTACTGTACCGTCGGTAGTGAACTAAAAACTCATCGTGACTAGCAAACAAAAATTGAAAGGCCGGTACTGTAATGATAAATTTAAAATCATAGGGGAGCAGTTCGCTAACATTTTTCATCATAGCAATGTCATCTTCAATGTGTTCGAGAACATCGAGAAAAAGGACTAAATCGATTTTAGTAGTAACGAGTTCAGGGTCTTTCCAATCTGAAAACAGTGTGATATCATTTGGATGGCTTAGTCGGCTTCTTACTTTAGTGAGTAGTTCTTCGTTATAAAAAATATCAATTCCATGAAAACGAAGTTGCGGAAACTGACTCGCTAATTGGTCAATCACATAGGCATCACCAGAACCTACATCCAAAACATTGACAACTTTATTTTGTAATAATTCTTGACTAAGGAAATCAGAAATTTTATCTGCTACAATTTTGATACGAATCGTTTCCCATGGATGACGTTCGGAGATGTTCTCTTTTTTTAATTCTACTAAATCCACACTACAGTATTAAGCATTGTAAATGTAATTTATTCTTTGAGAAGGCAATTCCAAACCAAGGAAAATGTTTTTTGCTCCAAAGTTGGGAAATTGATTTTCTGAAAGGCTTGCCTTGTATAGAATGTGACACTGAGATTATAAAAAGACTATTGTAATATTTACTTAAAAGGTTGAGCAAAACAAGTATTTGTTGGATTGTAATTTATATTTGAACAAGAACAAATCTGAATGAAAAATAAGAATTATTTATTGGGTTTTTTTTTAATTCTGGCGCTTGCTTTTTCTCAGAAAGTGACAGCTCAGGACGTAATTCTTTTCCAATATCCTACCTCTTCAGCTCAAATAGCTGCTGCACAAAAAGAAGATAATCAAAAAACAATTGATGTGTACAAGCGATCGGACAATCAAATAAAAAATGCAATTCTGAAAGGTTTTAGAAATGAGTTTTCTTATTGCGCGGTATATTTTTTCAGCAGTGATGATTATGAAGCTGTAAAAAACAAAAATTGGAATGCGGTAAATTTTATTGACCACAATCGCGCTGCTGTAAAATTCTCAGATTCTATTGAAGATTATAAGCTTGCTAATATTAGCTTTTTCCCAAGAGAATTGAGTAAAGTAGTGAATAATGGTGAAGAGGTATATGAAGAGGCTACTGAAGATCGTTTTGGAATCGGTATTATTTTAAATACACCTGACTTTAAACCTGTAAAAGGGAAATTGCGTTTTACGCCTTGTAAGATTACAAAACGAGGTAATATTTTTACACCAAAAAAACGCTATTATGTTTTTAATGGCGCAGCCAGTTTTAATAAGAAACTAGAAAGGTTTGGAACTCGTTCATCCGAAACGATTCGATAGTAAGTGACACAAAACTTTCATTTCAATTTGGCGTGCAGTCGTAAATATTTTGATCTGGTAATAAGTTTCCAAATTATAAAATAGTCAACTTCTTTGCGGTTGGTAGTATTCGATCGTCTAGTTTTAAATAGCACGCAATAGCATTTCTCAAATCCTTGCTTAGGTGCTACTTTTGCATCTCAAATTTTTAATTAGAATTATATGAATTACGATGTAATAGTTATCGGTAGCGGACCGGGTGGATACGTAGCTGCAATCAGAGCTTCTCAGCTTGGTTTTAAAACAGCCGTAATAGAAAAAGAAAGTTTAGGAGGTGTTTGTTTAAATTGGGGGTGTATCCCTACTAAAGCCTTACTTAAAAGTGCTCAGGTTTTTGAGTATGCAAAGCATGCCGCAGATTATGGAGTAATCTTAGAAAATCCCAAAGCGGATTTTAGTGGTATGGTAAAGCGAAGCAGAGGAATAGCAGATAATATGAGTAAGGGCGTTACTTTTTTGATGAAGAAAAATAAAATTGACGTGATAATGGGCTTAGGAAAGATCAAATCAAAAGGTCAAGTAGAAGTTACCGGCACAGACGGGACCTCAACAGTGTATGATGCCAAGCATATAATTATTGCTACTGGCGGTAGAGCCAGAGAGTTGCCTAGTCTGCCAATAGATGGTCAAAAAGTGATAGGGTATAGAGAAGCAATGACATTGCCTAAAATGCCTAAAAAAATGATTGTAGTCGGCAGCGGTGCGATTGGTGTAGAATTTGCTGATTTCTACAATAGTGTGGGTACGGAAGTAACGATTGTTGAGTTTATGCCAAGAATTGTTCCCGTGGAAGACGAAGACATTTCTCGAGAATTGAACAAACAATTCCGCAAGCGAGGTATAACTATCATGACGGAAAGTAGTGTAGAAAGTGTAGATACAAGTGGGTCAGGTGTTAAGGCCACTGTAAAAACAAAGAAAGGCGATGAGGTTTTAGAAGCAGATGTTCTTTTAAGTGCTGTGGGAGTTGTGGCTAATATTGAAAATATCGGTTTAGAAACTGCTGGCGTAACTATTGAAAAAGGTAGAGTGATAACTGACGAATATTGTCAAACAAATGTGCCAGGAATCTACGCCATTGGTGATATCTTACCCACGCAAGCGCTAGCGCACGTGGCGAGTAAAGAAGCTATTCTATGTGCTGAGAATATAGCCTTTATGGAAAAAAAATTCGATCATAAACCAACTCCTTTAGACTATGGAAATATTCCGGGCTGTACATATTGTCATCCAGAAATTGCCTCAGTCGGATATACTGAGAAACAGGCAAAAGAAGCTGGGTACGAGTTGAAGGTTGGAAAATTTCCGTTCTTGGCAAGTGGTAAAGCTGCAGCTTCAGGAGATAAGACTGGATTTGTAAAAGTAATTTATGACGCTAAGTACGGTGAGTGGCTCGGAACGCATATGATTGGTAATGGTGTGACAGACATGATAGCCGAAGCTGTTTTGGGCCGTACACTAGAAACAACTTACCAGGAGGTCTTAAATACGGTTCATCCGCACCCAACAATGAGTGAGGCCGTTAAGGAGGCCACAGCAGCTGCCTATGGCGAGGCTATTGATATTTAAGTTAAAAAGGAACTTAAAAATAGAAGCCCCGCAAACAATGCGGGGCTTTTAGTTTATCCAATAGGGGTTATTGATTCTTAATAATTAACAATAGTGTAAAGGTAAGTTGTCACTCATAGTTTATTAAAAAAACTTAATAAACGGTCACTTTTTTTGATGAACGGTCATTTTAGGACCATTTGCTGATAATTTAGTAAGAATATATTATTTAATTGAATAAAAAAAAGCCCCCCGCCAATTGGCAGGAGACTCTTACCCCATATGAAAAAACTATAAATGTTAGGGAAGTAATACTCTATCTATCAAATGCACTACTCCGTTGGTAGTCATGATATCAGTCGCTGTAATTGTGGAGCTGTTTGTTCCATTATTAGTCCCAGTTATTGTTGCACCATTTGAAAGATCAATCGTTGTATTGCCTCCTGCTAGCATTCCCAGAGGACCATTTGTCAAGTCAGAAGAGAAAGCTCGTCCAGGTACTACGTGGTATTGCAAAACATCCAATAATGTTTGAACCGGAATGTCATTTATATCCGTAAGACTTAAATCAGTTAATAATTGAGTAAATGCTGCATTAGTCGGTGCAAATACTGTTAGCGTGGCTGTACTCAAGGTTGAGGCCAATGTTGGATCTCCGCCCGTGGCGTTTGTAGCAGTCGTTACCGCTTTCACTAACGAATCCAAACCTGATGCAACCGCTGTTTCTACAGTATTGCCTGATGCAGGAGTAAGCGCTTTGCTTAATACGTGAACAACGCCATTATCTGCATCTACATCCGCAGTTTTGACTTTTATTCCATTCACAAATACACCGTTTGTATTACTGGTTACAAATACTGAGTCGCCATTAGCGGTTACTACTTTAGCATTTGGACCAGCTGGCACATCGGCTGCTTTTACTTCACCGTTTAAGGTATGATATAATAATAAACTTTCTAAATCACTTGCGCTTAGACTATTTATTGTGGAGGCAGATATCCCTGCGGCAGCAAAGGCATCATTATCTGGCGCAAATACAGTAAATGGGCCTGTCCCTCTTAATGTTCCTT
>Ga0209186_1001356_pt1 | contig 18249 bp, 28 predicted proteins | sample SidtaG_FD_187426 | JGI IMG/M metagenome (GOLD analysis project Ga0209186, IMG submission 187426) | Marine algal microbial communities from Sidmouth, United Kingdom - Sidmouth_Male2 metaG (SPAdes) (version 2) | ecosystem: Host-associated > Algae > Red algae > Unclassified | place: Sidmouth...
CTCTCCTCCCGTTGGGGGAAGGCTGGTCTGTGGGTCGATTTCCGGGGCAGTTCCTTCGACGGACCGAGCTGATCAAGAGGTCACTTCGGCTCGACGACGAACCAAAGTGGTGGTGCCGAGAACCGCCACACCTGGGTAATACTCCCAGGAGAAATGGGGCTTGTCCCCCACATCGGTGGGGATCTCACGCACGGCCAAGTGCCGAAGCACTTGGCACACGAGCCAGTCCTCCCGACTACGGAGGAAGGGAAATTCCGTCACCGTCCCCTCGGGGACGGCGTAAAGGGTGTCGTACATCTCCCGGATGGTCGTCCAGATAGACGTCATACGACGGCTGTCGACAGCGTCAAAGCGCTGTTCGACAATCGACCCCCCTGGGGGGGTCCACGTGTAGCGCCCATACTTATCGTCGACGACCGCGGGGGTCGGCCACGAGGCCGACAGGAGGTTGGCGAGGACATCGTCGTCGATGTCCTCCTCGGGGCCCAAAAGGGCGCCCGCGCCCTCGGCCTTACGGTTGACCGCCATGGCGGCTGGCGCGTCGGTAGCCGCAGAAGACGCCATCCCGCCTCGAGAGGCAGGGAAACGGGAAGATAAGGACGCCCCACGCCAGGGTGGAGCACACTGACAACGCGGGACGCGGGGAGAACCCGGTCGCGGCCGACGGGGTCGTCCTCCCGGTAACGACAAGGGTACCGCCCAGGAGAGTCGAAAACGTCGGTCACCGCTGGCGGTGACAGCCTTATGGGACTGACTCGAGGGTTCCCCGGCTCGGTGAACCCGGCGGTCTCCCGCCGTATGGCGCCCCGGAGCGAGCCCCCAGGGGCACGCTGTCAGGGAGCCACAGGGCAGGGTTTCCCCCTAGCCTAGGGAGGGGGTGGTGAGACACCGCCCCCGGTCCCGCGAGATGCGGGCCCTGAGGTGGGGGATATGTGGGGGAAACCCCCTGTCACGGGTGACGCGGCCCCCGGCATGAGCCGGGGACGGGTCGTGACCAGTCACGTAACACCCCCCTTGGGGGGTAGCGTGGGACAGCCCCATTGGGCGGGTGTCCAGGGAGCCCCAGGGCCACACGTGAAACGCCCCCTCTAGAGGGGCGCGAGGCGTAGAACACCCTATCGGGCCACCCTGGAGTGGTCTGACACACACAAGGGAGACACATGTCTTCCCGAATCCGGGCCCTGTGGGGGGACTGGGAAGTTTGTGGAAGCTTCCGCAATCCGAGCGTAAGCTGGACCGAGATATGATCTCGACCACGGATAAAATCCCACCGGAATTCTATCCGGGAAAATTGAAAAATCGTGGGATAAGTCCCAAGGTATTGGTTTTGAGTAAATTCCGAAATCTAGGAAGTCTTAGTGACTTTTTTGCCTCCGCCCGAGACGGGCGGGGGTCCCCTTCCAGTGGAAGGGCTGTCAGGGGTGCTGGGCAGGTCCCACTAGAGGCCCGGGCCTGAGAACGTGGCCCGTTGGGTACCGGTCCCCCCATGGTAGCGCCAGGGGGTCGGGATTGTGCACGTCCTGCGTCTTGTGTCTGATGAGGTATATGAGTGTGTGCTGTGGGGTCATCGTGCGTATTCGAATAAATCAGCGTTGCGTTTGCGTTACTTCCGTAGTTTTGGTGCGCTTCGCGCCCAGTGATCCCGGACTTCGCGTAGTGACTCTGGCGTGGCGTTCCGCATCCTGTGCTGGGTTTTCCGACGGGGTTACAGTCTTTCTCCATTCACCCTTTGTGGCAGCCACTCAATACACAACTCAGCCCAAGTGGCCCCTGTTCTTCGTGTCGAAGAGGACGATCGCGGCTCACGACCTGCGTTGATCGCACCGTAGAGGCCGGTCGACCTACATTGGTTACTAGACACCAGTGCCCAAGAAAGGATGTCACAGCAATGGAGAAAGACTGTATACCCCGTCGCATGTGAGGGCAGGATCCACTACAACGCCAAGTTAAGGGCGGACAACTGGTTCTGCTGATTTCAGTGCCACGTGAAAATAATCGAATCAGGAATGGGAGACGAGCTTCTCTTTCGGAAGCGCCGTGTGCCTTCAGTTGCCTAAGCCCACCAGCAGCTGCCCATGGACAGTGTAGCGGTTCTCGGCACCACCACTTTGGTTCGTCGTCGAGCCGAAGTGACCTCTTGATCAGCTCGGTCCGTCGAAGGAACTGCCCCGGAAATCGACCCACAGCCCAGCCTTCCCCCAACTGGAGGAGAGGATCACGGCAAAGCCCAGGGGGGAATCGTAGTCCAAAGCACAGTTGGTTTTATCAAACGGCGACGGGGACGGCGTCCCCGCCGTCAATAAACCCCTCCCCAACCCGAACGCCGGCGGCCAAAGTAGCCACCCCAAATGCGCCAAACAGATAAATCCCTCCAAAGCGAAAAGTTCAAACCAGTAGTAGGGGGGTTGGGAAAACCACGAGGGAAAAACCCCGCCCCCGACCAGATCCGATCTCCCTGAGATTCGGACAGGTCATTCCCTCGCTGGCCCGGATCGGGATATTTTGGGGCCGCCTCGAGGGTGCGCTGTCCACAGCTGAGGGGCCGCGCCCCTTCCAGCCGTGGGACCCCCGACCGCTACAGACAGCTCTCGACGACGGGGACCGATTCGCGACCAGCCGCAAGTTCCTGTTGTCACCGGGCGGCAGCCCATAGCCCGGCACGGGGACCATGGAGGACCTTCCACGGTATGTTGTCGTTCTCTGGCCGCTCATAAATCTGTGCATGTCCCTGTTTTACTTCCACAAGCATGTGCACACACATGGATAAAAGTGCTCTTTACAGCGGCTGAGGACGTCTACGCTGCCGCCGGCCTCCGTTTCCGTTTCACTACTCCCCCTTGCCGTTTCACCCCATAGTGATGTCCTGCCGACTCCCCCAGCCGCCCAGTGCGCTCCTCAACTCAAACAGGCTTCCCCATCGTCCACCCTATCCGGAACGGGGGCGGAACACCAGATCTTCACCCCAACAGGCAACGACGTGCCCCCTGCCATTCAATGCTTCACATTGCGGTCGCAGCCGGAGCCAGTGGGGCCTCAGGCGGGACGCGGGGGGGGTGCACGTTCGGCCGTGGCCCGCCCGAGGGTTGGGTGCTGCCAAGACAAAACGGATCTGTCATCCAATCTTGTTCGCGCAGGCTCCATATCGTATGATCGGCCTTGTGGAAGGAGCAGCTCGTGGGTTTCCTGCACGCCGAGTTAATACATTGTGTATCGGCTCTTAGACATCCTCTGGCTCTCCACTGGCAGAAGCCATCGATTCGGACCATCCATTGGCTGGAATCTGTGATGTCAGATAAATTCCACACGAAGGCAATCTAGGCTAGAAGTGCCGTCGAAAACAACGTGGCTGCTCTGAGCGCTCCCTCTTTGTGGCTCGGCCGATTCTCTGCCGCAAGATGCGTGCAGCAAGCACTCTAAGCGATCTCACAAGTGTCGGGATGGAGGACACCCGCACGTATGCGCCCACCCCGCATGAATGTGCCTACCGCCCCCCCCCCGCACCCGGGCCTACGGATGGCTATGTATCAACGTGGTATTCGAACCCTCTTGGCCTTCATTGAGTGCGTTTCTCTTAGGTTGTCCGAGCGCCTCCACCCGCGGGTTCGTCCGCGGGCCGTAGCGCCCCCCCCCCCCCCCCCCCCCCCCCCCCCCCCCCCCCCCCCGCACGCTCGCCCCGCCCTTGCACGGACATGTGCAGCGACCATACCTGGACAAGATTTACCTCCGCTCTTCATCATTGTCCACCATCTTAAGCCTCACCACAGGAAGACGACAACGGCGCAGCGATTGCCCGAGCGCCTATATAAAACCGACTGCTGGCGACGATGCTGAGGCGAGACATGATCCGCTGATAAACTATGGAAAACCGACTTCAGGCGACGGTGCACGGGCAAGACGTAATCTGCGGATCAAGTCAATGCCCACGGCTCATCCTGGATTTTCTGCCACGTCTCTCAGAGAGGCATTAGAGCACACCCAACAATCCGTATTGAGTCCACATCCCATCAGATTGATGAGCGCCACGCACAAAAACGTGCAGAGAAATGTTTGAGTGTCGAGCCTGGTCCGACCTGATGTCAACACAGGTGGGTAGGTGAGGTGTATTTGTTGAAGAACAGGGGCTACATCTTCAAATAAAGATGAACAATTGTGGAAATCCGAACCCTCACTGTTGGCTCTGCGGTTCTACAAGGGACAGGTCCAGATGCCTTTTCAGGGACGCTCGCGGTGCCAGGTGTGAGTAGCGCGATCGGCATGGAAAATGCTGGCGATCAACGTTGATTCCGAGGCGAGCGTCTCCGAGCAGAGGGCCACTTGCCCAGAAATCATCGGCTAAGAAGCGATCGTCCAGCCATGTGAGACGTCGTTTCAGGTCACCACGTGTCCCAGAGAAAATCTGAGGCCGCCACATTGTGTCGGAAACTCACGCCGACGCTTCCAAAAGACAGGTGACCTTGCTATGCTGCTTCATGGATCCACAAGCTGAGCATGAGTCGTGGAAATATCATTTCCGCACCCTTTTCCGGCGACAGTAGGCTACGGTCGGCCGAGCTACGTTTCTGAGAGACGCTGACAGAAGCACAAGATACGCGGCGATATCCGCCGCCTGTCATACTTGGGGGCCTTGGGGCGACAGCTGGCCCTGATACGTTCCCATTACACCTACGCCGCAACGTAAGAGCCATAGGAACTCTGTCGGCGGGTCCTTACTCTACGCCCTCCAGTGTGATGTGGCGCAGCAATTTTGTTGGCAGGCCCAGCCAGCAAGGAACGAGCCACAGAAAAGCAGTCGAAGAGCTCCTTTTTGCAGCCTCACAGTGGTTGTTGACACGTCCAAACAGCACCTCACGATGCCCGGAAAATCTGACCACTGATAGCATTGCACGTGCTTCTGAGATGACGGTCCCTTTTTAATCACGCTTGCAGGCCTAGAACCATCCAGAAAGAGAATCTTTGCAGCATGAAGGCGGCCGTGGCAGTGGAGCCGCGTATCACACCGGCGCAAGCAGTGTTCTCGAGAGGTCCGTTCGCGCAGGCACTGTCCTCTGAATGGCCGGCCGGCGGCGGAGAACAGGCACACAAGACTTTCTTCTGGGTATTGCTGACTTCCGAAAAATGGCAGATGCAGAGAGAATGGAGACAGAGCCGACGACAGGTCGTATAAAAGAAGTCGGATTGGCTGTTCGACAAACCACGACCGAACTATTGTCTGAGAGTGGTCGCCAGTAATATTGGCAGCCAATCACCGTGTCTTGCAGGAGTCACGCAGAGCAACTGCAACCCACACTGAGATTTCCTGAGATTTTTGGACCCCTTGCTTGGGCTGGAAGAGGGCATGGAGAGGGTTGTGGGACGGACCTGCGATTTCTCATGAGATCGAATATTTTTCTTCAGATTTCTTGAGATCCTGATGTGCATTTCCAGTGCGCAGAGCTCCATGGGGAGACTCTGTAAGGAACTCAGATAGTTCCTAGCCTTTCCATTGGTCCACGTGCGCTGTTGAATGATTGCAACCACTCTGAAACCGTCATTTTTTGGAGGTCAGCAATATCTTTAGAGTCTGCATGGCTGCGGCGAAGAAAGAAGAAAGAGCAACGACGCCAAAACTCGGAGCATCGTAGAAAGGTGACAGCCACAAAAGTTGTGGAGCCTAGTGGCCCGCTCGCGCAGCCGCTGTACCTGAGCCACCTGCAAGGGTGCGATCGGTGGAAGGCCCACAGTGCATTCGGGGTGGAAAGGCCACAGGCCATAGACTCGGCGCTCAAGAACGGGTCAGCCAGCGGAGCAGACCGTTTCCCGTGCCTTCCGACCGGCACGCTCACTATTTTTTCACAACGGCGCTCACCACCTTGCCGTGCTTACCCACCCACACCTCGCTCACCCTGCTTCACGCCACCCACGCCTCACTCGCCCTCCCTCACGCCACCCGCCCGCCCACCTCTCACCTCCAACACGCACGCACACAGTTCCCGCCCACCTACATCTCTCTGTACATCTCACATCTTGCACACAAGAAGCCTCACTCAACCAGGTCATCATGACTTTTAACGTCGCTGCTCCCTTTTCGCGCAGGCCATCTCTTCAAGCCTCTTCACCGCGAGGTTGGCCACTTTCGAAGCCAAGCCGTCTGCATCGGACTCCCACCGACTCCTGCTCATCCGTCCCCCTCTCAGCGCTCTTTCGACATGTACGAGCGCGGCATGGCCGAGGCTACCAAGAGTGGACAGAACGCGGCCTAAAAGATCGTCACTGTCATCCACAAGGACGCTGAGTCGTCGGCGGCCTTTGACAAGGCCGGTAGCACGAGAAACGCCGGAACAGGCACGGTTGCCAGCCCTTAGACGTACAAGACGGACAAGGCGGGAGGTGCGGCCTCGGAGGAGACCGGTGCCTGCCGGTGTAAGCGCAGGGCCAAAGAGCATCCGGCCGCAGCTGGCAAGGCCGTCAAGGTCGCGAAGCGCCGAGAGATGACTGGCCAAGGGCACGACAACGCTGCGGCGATGCACACTGACGGTGTTTACAATGTAGGAGTTGGGAAAGACCTGGCCCTTCAGTCCGCCAAGGCTGCGGCGCCCTTGTCAGCCGCCCCCACTGTGGAGCACGTCACGGCCACCTAAAATTTCCTGGCCGGTGATTTCAAGCGTGCTCTTGCGGCCATTGAGACTCTGGTCCTGCAGTGGACGACGAGGAAGCAGGGGGCGGCGCTGCGCGGCGCCACTTCTGAGAATCGCGCCGTTGCCTACCTTTTATCCGATCGCTTGTTCACGGCCAAGATGCGCCATTGGGCGGTCATCAAGCTGTACTGGGCCGAGAGGCACAAGTGCTTCGAGTCCCAAAAGGCGGTTGATGACTCGAGGCCACGTGGTATGGCTGACGTTAATTGCACGGCCATCCGCGAAGAATTCACCGGCGTGGGTAAGGAGGAGGTCTTGGCGGCCGACGCGGCTATGGCCGCCGCGTCTGAAGCCATCCGCGCGATCCGCTTGACTGCCGCCTCCGCGTCGGTGGTGGAGGGGAAGGGCCATGACAACGCCGGCTCATCCTTGACCCGAGAGCCGGACGTGCGAAAAGACGAGGCCGCTGAGGCCTCTGTGGGGGTGGCTGGCAAGGGCGAGACCGCTGCGGCCTCTGTGGGGGTGACTGGCAAAGGCGAAGCCGCTGCGGCCTCTGTGGGGTTGGCTGGCAAAGGCGAGGCCGATGCGACCTCCGTGGGGTTGGCTGGCAAAGGCGAGGCCTCTGCGGCCTCTGTTGGGGTGGCGCGGACGGCATTAGGCGGGGCCGACCCGGCCTCCGAGCGCGGGTCAGGGTAGGGAAAGGGGAAGGCCAAAGCCTTGGTCGCCCCTGTTGAAGAAGATGACGACATCGTCATCATTCAAGTTATTTTGTCCAATCCGATGGCCAAGTAGGCCAAGGCCAAGGCGGAGCAAGTCAAGGACAAGGCCGATCCGTCTTCGAGCGTGCCCACCGGGATGGCGCCCGCAGCTGCCAAGGCTGGGGTGCTCGGGTTCGGGTATGCTGAGCACGACGCTTCTCAGTGGGAGGATTCATAGGGAGTACGGGACGACAGAGAAACACAGGGTGATGCAGAGGGGTACGTAGAGGGGAGTGTAGCGCGGAACCATTTGCATGAGATGGCCGCAATGAGGAGTGTTGGGCGGCCGCCGGTGCGACGCGGCCGCATTGAGGAGGTTGGCTCGGCCGCCCGTACGTGGCGGCCGTGATGATGCTGACGCTGGTGACGTCAGACAATAGAGCAGGTGATGTAGTGTTGTACAGAACTTTTTTGAGATTTTTTGCGCTTGTTCTGGCTATGTTGAAAGTGGTCCGAGAGCGCAAGCTCCTGTCTTCTCAGTGGCTCGGTGGCAGGCCCTATTGTCTAAGAGACTTCCATGGAGACAGTTTCTCCTTGGTGCAGGACTAGTGCGAGAGGTGTGGCGGAGATTGAGTCAGACGCGTGGATTGGGAGGCGCCTGCAAGAGCGCCTCTCCCGCCTTGTGTCTCATCGCATTGAAAACTTTCAGTCTATACAGCGGAAGGCGTCAGTGTAGCCGCTTCGTAGGCAATCCATTTCCCGGACCTCACCTTCTATTATCTTCCGCAGCTGTCCATTATAACCGCCAGTTACTGATGCCACGGATGAGGGTGCGGCGCGTGATCTGGATGCCCAGCCTCGGGATCGTGCCCGATGGAGACACGTACCCGTGTGGCATCGAGTGGGCAGGCCGCGTGGCAGCAGGTGACCCGGCTTGGTTGGCGGCCCGTACATGGCTGTCAGCGGCGTTTCTGATTCGCTGCACGAAAGAACGAGTGTACGTGGACAGCTGAGCGTTTCGGCCGCCATTGCGTCCGATCTCCACCCGTGCGTCGAGGAAAGCGTGAGGCGTGGCCACGTTTTCTTCTTTGTGTCACTCCGTGGGCTCTTGGTGTGGCCATAGGCTCCTGTGCGTACAGCTGCGCTGCAAAGAAGCAAGAAATGCCAACATCATATGCCTTCACATGATTCACCACTCTCTCTCGGGACCAGTACGCATTCCTTTCAGAGTCGCCATTAGCGCTGCTCGCGGACAGTTGTGAGATCGCATACCTAGACAGACTGGCCCAGACTCGAGAGCCAATCTGTCGGGCGGGGGCTTCCCGATCCTTCCTGATAGGGGCTCAGACGATCGTAGTGTAAGCTCAGGCAGAAAATGTAGTCCGCATTGCGGGACGCCCAGCTTGAGGCCCACGAGGAGAGCACCCTCTCTCTTGAGATTGAACAGCACCCTCTGAAAGTCCTCTCCACGGCGTGCCGCTTGTTCGGGGGCCTGAAACGAGATTTCCCAGCCTCGTCTCGCCCAGTCTCATCGGGCCTGCACGCCTCTTTTCTGGCCTCTGAGTCACACCCCACCCCACAGGGCCCTATTTGAGTCACACCCCCTCTCCGCCGGGCCCGATTTGGGGCCCAACCCCTCTCTGTCGCGCTCTGGCCTAGGGGTCGCAAGCCTCGTGCATGCACCCTGCATGCAGCGCGCAGTTTGCGCCCGGCCTGTCACAAGGCGTCGTCAGCGCTCTGCGCTTGGCCGCCGCTTGTAGGGTGCCGCCAACGCCCTGCCTCTTGCGAGGGGGGGTCAGCTCCCTGACGCTTGTGTTGGCCTGGAAGAGGCCTTGCGCTTCCCACCAGTGCAGTGGGTCGTGATCGCGCTCGGCTCTGACGGCATCGCGCCCTACGTCGTCTGGTCCGACCCCTCGGCCTACCCCGCGGCCTACCCCTTGGTTGACACTGCCGCCACCGAAACACCGACCCCACCACACCACTCAAGCGCAACTTTCCGTCTTCTTTCTCCTGCATTCCCGTTCCTGTACCTACGCCGCGCTGCTGCGCTGCCATTACCCCTGTCGGCCGCTTGCGAGCGGCGGCCCCTTTTCTTGACTGCGGTCACTTCCAGGCCATCGCCGGCCTCACCTTCCATCGAGTCTACACTAAAAGCGGCAGCTCCCTAGCCTCCTACGTGGCGCTGAGGCTGTGGTTTTCGGACCGTCGGAGCCACCACCTCCCAACGTCTCTTTCCGAATTCAACCCGAGCCGGCCACATGGCTACCCCCCCCCCTCCTTTCCGAATGAGGCCGCCTCCGACACAGCCACGCGTATCCCCTCCGGCGTCGGCGCCAACGCCTCGTGACGCAGCAGGGGTGGCGTGCCCACACCCCGCATCTCCCATGCCGGCCTGCTCCGACACTGGCGGCGCCGGTGCTTCCTCGCTACCAACTCCTGCGGCGTGACCTGCTGCTGCCGCGGTAATGCCGGAGGTGGCTGACACTACCCCCGGGGCTGCCGAGATGCGGACGACTCGCACTCGCACCCGAGGCGACTCTCCGGCGTACACTCCCCGCGCGCGGTATGGGCCCCTGGCCCCCACTATCTCAAATTATCAGCTTCAGCGGGGGCAGCGGAGCATCTTCTCCCTTTGTACGCGGTCGCAGAGGGTCAGTGCCAACATTTAGATGTGCCCTAGCACTTTTCCGTGCCCTTGGGCTGTCCGGCCCGCCGCGCAGCCGAGCTGGGGGCGGACGTAGAACCCGTAGGGGGACCGTGGCTTCTTTATCCGCACGGAGGAGCGGCGTGCGCACCGCCGCATGTGATTTGTGTGTCGGTGCGCTTCTTCCTTTGGTAGAGAGCACGTGACGTGCCCGCCGCGGTGCCCCTGACCCTGGGCGTCTCCGACGGAGATCAGGATTCCCCCTGACTACAAGAGCGGTAAGCGGACAGTCAACTGGGAAGGCTACCAGCGCAGACTGGCCCAGCAGCGCGAGGCCGAGGTGGAGGCCGCACAAGCCAGGCCACCGCGCTGGGAGCGCCGTCTCACGCTGCCTAACGCCGAGTGCCGGCGCGGCGAATGTGGAGGAGCGGCTGCGTGCCGAAGTGACCCTTCTCCATGCCGAGGCCGCCGCATCTCGCGGCCTCTTGGAGGAGCGACAGCAGAAGGCCAGTCCCCGGGCCAATGACGGAGGCTGTGGCAACGGCACGCGCGGAGTCTCATGGATCGAGGCCCAGCGCAATGTGCTCTCTGCGTCTACAAGGAGGCGACATTGAACTCGGAGGCTGGTGTGGAACCAGACCCTGGAAAACTTTGACGAGGACGTGTCTGACCGCTCCCGGCACCGTCTTCCAGAGGATATGAACCAAGCTCAGCGGCGTCGCGCACGCTCAACACCTGCCCTCATGAAGGAGCTTAGATACGGCATCTTCCCCGGCGTCAATCGCTTCAAGGAGTGCTACTTGGCGGTGCTGAGGCTCATGATGACCGGCCACCCAACGCCGGAGCAACTCATTGGCGCGGCCAAGGCCAAGTACAATGGCCTCAACCCTTACAATGGGCTCAAATCGTCTGTGTCTGACAAGCTCCCGTGCCCTCCACTGAGCAACTGGCGCATCCTTAAGAAGATTGACCGCTTTGATGGTGGGGCAACGGACGTGGCTCTGGCGGGCACAGCGGCGCACCGCATCCCGACGACGCCGGGCGCTTCACCGGCCGAGATTCCTGACTCAGATCCACTATCGGTTGGCAACAATGACGACGGTACGGACGCTGACATTGCCGCCGACTGTTCCAACGACGACGACGAGAGCGCCCCGCTGTCTTCCACCTTTTCCTGTGGTAATAAGAGCGTTTTTCAAGGGCGGCATATCGGCTTTAAAGCCGCCAAGGCGGCCAGCAGAGCTGATATTCATCTTATGCCCGAGGCGGCCACCAACACGGCTGCCCTGGAGTCGCTGGCCGAGTCGGCGGCGCAGCGCACTGCTTTGGCGTTTTGGTTAACTCCGACGGCGGTCAACTCGGAGAGCGGCCGCAGATGGTGGGCGCTGGAGATTCGCCGGCGCCTGCAGCAGGCCGAGGACACGGATGAGGACGAGAAAATCCGGCCATGAGACGGCGGGGACTTTGAGGTTTCTTCTGAGGGGCCGGCGCGTGGTGGAAAGGGTGGTTTAAGCCGAGGCTTCGGGCTCCGCCGTGGACGTGCTGAGCTCCAAGGTGCTCCAAATGGCATTGAGGAGCAGGACGGTCAAGCTACAAACTCACGCGGTGCTGGCGGCCGCGGTCGGGCCTCTTCCATTGTTCTCGGCCGCGTACGCGGCCGCTGTGTTGCCCCTGGTCGCGGACAAGTGAGGACGCGGACGCGGACGGTGCGCTTTGCTTATGTTACTTCTTCTTCCTCCTCTTCCACTTTGTCTTTGCCTGCCTCCTCGCCTCCACCTCTGGTAAGCCGGCCGCGTCGTTCTAAGCAGGTGCGCTCTTCTTCCTACGATGACGAGAGTGACGATGAGATCTACAACATGGGCGACGGCCGCCATCAAGTGCCACCGCCGAATCCTGTTGGCTCCCAAGTGGAACCGAACACTTCTGTCGAAGCGGCCGCTGACGCGGCCGCCGCGTTGGTGGCCGCCAGCGCTCTGACGCATCGCAGCGCCGACTACGGGAGCAACAACGGCGTGGAAAATGACTGTTCTCTCTGATCGGCGCCGCCCAAAAGGACGGCCGCGCGTCGCGGCCGCATCAACGCACTGAGCATGATACCTTCTGTGTGGCAGCAATTGCCGCTGCATCACTTGTGTCTTGTGCATTTTCTACTTGCCTTGATTTTCCTTTTGTGTCTCGTTCTCCATTGTCTTGCTCCACCAATTCTCATTGTGCATGTTCTCTGGATGATGATGCTTTTCCTTCGCGTCAAGCGCTGTACAGCAGATGGCCTGTCTCTGTGGGCCAAAAGTATTGTGACAAAGCCGACAGAAGAGTTCTCTGAGAAGTATAGGTCGTGTCGAGGGTCCAGGCCCAGGCCAAGGGATGCAAGAGTTGGCAAAGGCGGGCAGATGGAGGAAAAGGGAAGAAAATGAGTGCCGTGAAGGCGGCCAAGAATGGGCCACATGTGATATAGGGTGACGTAGTGGTGGAGCTGTAGGGACTGGCTTCATCTCAAGCCCAATGAGTGATGAAGGCCAGTCCCGGAAACGTCGGATGGTAGGCCATGCAAAGACCGCAGGCACTCGTCGGAGTCGACACGGCCGGAGCCTAAAGCCGAAAGCACACAAAGGCCGTCCGCATCTCTCATCCATCTGTCTTGTCAAGTGTCTGGGGAGACTTGTATCAGTATTCACATTCGTGGTGCGAATAACGTACTGTGCTGACGCTTGTATGAAGTCCAACGCACTGGGCTGACGCTGGAGTTGCGGCCAACGCACTGAGCTGACACTGGCGTTGCGGCAAACGCACTGGGCTGACTGCTGAAGAACTAGCCACGATTACCCTGTCCATCACCGCTCGCCACCTACAGGACAATGGAAATCTATTGACAGGCCACCCACGTTCGGCGTCATCCCGTCGAGGAAGACATGTGTGACAAGGAAAAGGGACACCTGCCCAGCGGGGAAAATGAAACTGTATATTGCAAGCCGCGCGCTACACACGCCCCCGGAAATCTGGCCAAAATCAAGAGTAGGGCAACAGCAGGCGGCCCCTGTCCGCAAAGCTGTGCTCAGATGGGTCGTGGAGAAGCGCAAAGTGCGCGTCGCGGTCCTTGGCTTCACACTCGGCCCGGTCGGTGTACTGCAGGGAGCCAGGTACCACGTCTTGGTCGGTGCCGGTATCAACCGTACCATCTCGGGCCTCCATGGGCTGCGGTGGGCCCCAGATACCCGGGCCACTTGGTCCGTCGTCCACGAAAAATGCCTGTTGGTGCCCATTCTGAGCGCGGTCGGAAGCAGGACGCCCTGGATTGCTCCCACATCCCAAAATCAAGTTGTCCGGTCCTTGGCGCTGCCCTTGAAGCTCAGCAACCGTTTTTCGCACCTCCTCAGCCGCTTTCATGCGCCGTTGCGCCAAAAACGATCCCCAAGTACACTCAATGGCCATGTTGTGCAAGATGTCCACCGCCTTGCCGGTGTTAATGATCCGCAACACCGACGTAAAGCGGGCTGGTCGCAGAATGATTTTGAAGCGCGACAGTGTGACGGTGTACAAGCGCTCAGCGTCTTTCCGGACGGCTTGTTGTAGCCGGTTGTAGACGCGCCGCTTGGGGGTGACCGGGTTTGGGTGGGGCATTGCACACAGAGCATACCGGGGATATCCTTGGTCGGCCGTGTAGTCAAGCAAGCGACGAGTACGGCAGTTCAGTGTCTGGTTGATGTTCCGCGGCGGGCACACACCCGCGTTCACGTCAATCATCAGTGGGGAACACGCCAGCACGTTCATGTCGCTGTAGCTCCCAGGCGCCCCAATAGAATAGTTCCAGATGTACGTGTCCTCATCGAAAATGCTCTCAACCACCACAGATCGCTTACCCTTGCGGTCATGGTACTGCCCGGCCAGCGCCTTGGGGCACTTGAGCCACTGCCAATGGGTGCAGTCAATGGAACTTATGTAGCCCAGCATCCCACGGGCCGCGTTGCGGATCAGGATGTGCTGGAGTTCGTCCTCGGTCGGGCGGCGCATGTACGCCGCCTCCCACTGGTCGACGATGAAGTTGGTCAGGCGTCGTGTTGCCTCCGAGATGTTAGACGGAGACAGGCGACAGTAGTATTCGGGGCGGTCGTACGGCTCCCCATAGCCCAACACCCGCAACGCCGCCAGCAGCTTCTGGATGAGGTACGACTGCAGCCTGCCGGTCGCGTTAATCGAGCGTCTCCACCACAATTCATTGCACACGGCCGTGTAGAGCCGCTTGAAAACTGCTCCGGCATGCGATTGCGCTTCTCAAAATCTCATTCGCTGTAGACGGGTGGCTCCCCGCCGACCTCAAAGTAGTCGCGCATGACAGAGTGCGCGCCCAGGTCAAAGTTGCGGTCCCGGTTGGGCCGTCGGCCAGGGCGAGAACCACCGAACGGGCGCTTCTCTATGCTCCCACGCACGGTCAGGAGCCCCCTCCGGACGCGCAGGCCAGCCCGATACCCAAGCACCACGGCCACGTCCAAAATGTCGTTGAATTAACCATCTCCATACGCCCCGGCATCCATGTCGAGCGGGCCCGGGCCCGCTGTGGGCGATAAAAAGCACAGAGGGAAGAAGACGGCGAGCACGACTGTGTGAATGGACGAGGGGGCCATGACGCCGGTGATCGGGGGTGGTCGCCAGGACGGTAAGTGTGGCGGGGAGAGAGTGCGTGCGATTGCGACCGTCCGCTGGGCTGTGGGTGACGAAATGGGGAGAGCAGTCGGGCGCCCCCCCCGCCCCCCCCTCAAATCAGGCCCGTCCGCGCTGTTTCAACCCGACGGCGCCAGCTCCACCACCCCTGACGGGGCCACCTCGCAGTGTACCCCCTCAAATCAGGCCCGCGCGTGCGGGTCCGGCCCGATCATTCCAGCTGCTACCCTCGCTGGCCCCACGTACTCTCCCGGGGCCTCAGTCCAGTGTACACCGTGGGGAAAAGCGCTGGATGGCTGTGAGGGAGCCACGTGGGTCGTCGTGTGCGCTCGACTCGGGCCGTGACTCTCCTTCCACTCGTCGTCGGCCGTGACTCTTTCCACTCCTCGTTTTCTGCGCCTGGGCGCGCGCGAGGTGGTGTCAATAAATTGAAACAGCGTGGCTCACGCTCGAGGTCGAGCACTCGCCAGGTCCTTACGGCCCTTTCAGATCGCCTGCAGGCCCTCAATCCCCTGCGCGTGTGCCGCGGCTACGTTTCCGGCCCCATTAATCAGTCTGCGACGTCCCTTGCTTCCGGACAAAAAATGAGATGCGCTCATTCGGGATCATTGGGCCTACACGTGTGTAGTGGATTCTGCCCTCACAGCCGGCGGTGTATAACCCCGTCGGAAAACCCAGCACAGGATTCGGACCGCAGCACCAGAGATACAACACGAACGCCGGGATCACCGGGCGCGAAGCGCACCAAAACGACGGAAGTAACGCAAACGCAACGCTGATTTATTCGAATACGCACGATGACCCCAAATCACACACTCATATACCCTCAGAAACAAGACGCAGGACGTGCACAATCCCGACCCCCGGGCGCTACCACGGGGGGACCGGTGCCCAACGGGCCGTGGTCTCAGGTCCGGGCCTCTAGTGGCCCCTGCCCAGCATCCCTGACTACCCTTTCACTGGAAGAGGACCCCCGCCCTTCTCGGGCAAAACCCAGAAAGTCACTAAGATTTCCTAGATATCGGAATTTACCCAAAACCAATACCTCGGGATTTATCCCAAGATTTTTCAATTTTCCCGGATAGAATTCCGGTGGGATTTTATCCGTGGTCGAGATCATATCTCGGTCCGGCTTACGCTCGGATTGCGGCAGCTGCCACAAACTTCCCAGTCCCTCCAGAGGGCCCGGATTCGGGAAAACGTGTGTCTCCCTCGGCTGTGTCAGACCCCTCCAGGGGGGGCCGATCGGGTGTTCCTCGCCCCGCGCCCCTCTAGAGGGGTCGTTTCATGTGTGGCCCTGGGGCTCCCTGGACACCCGCCCAAGGGGGCTGTCCCACGCTACCCCCCTAGGGGGGTGGTACGTGACTGGTCACGACCCGTCCCCGGCTCATGCCGGGGGCCGTGTCACCCCTGACAGGGGGTTTCCCCCACAGCGTGGTGACCGCCGCGGTCGTCCGAGTCCTCCAGCGCGTCGTGCCAGCGCTGAAATTGGCTCTAAACTGGTTCGGATCCGTTCGAAGTTTGGCCTCGACGTCCACGTGGAGGCCCTCTAAGAAGACCGGGGCCCCAGATTACCACAGGCCTCTGTACCCTGAAAAGTTTTATTCGAATGGACTTATCGTGGAATATTATCGGGTGTACAAGTCGACACCCTTCGTTTGTGGACGGATCCGCATAGAACGGAATGCTGTGTGTGGTGCTTTCTGCATACGCTGTCACGTTTGGTCACGTTAGACACGTGGCTCCAATATTTGCGGAATGCGACATTGGTGGGTCTGCTCTTAGAGGCGAGAATTGGGACGCGTCCCAATCTTCTCACAGATGCCGTGGAGGCAGAATCGGCGACGCGTCGCCAATTCGTCGTTTGCGGCCTCTCTGAGTGGGTAATTTTCTCTCGACCACTCACGTTTTTGCATGTCGCAGCTTGTCTTTTCAAACACCCAATGTAAAGCTCGGAGCCGTAAAAGCCGGCTTAACTCGGTGTGCCTGAGGCGCGATCGTGTGACTGCTCGAGCGCCACGTGGTAAGCACGCTGCACAAATCGCGGCGTTCGTAGTCCCACCTGACACCATCGAAGTGTTCCAATGATGCATCAGGAGTTTTAAAAGATTCACGGGTCGCCCAATCAACGCAGATGTCCGCCGATGGGCCGTGTTCATTAGACACGAGGGGGGTGAGCTGAACCGGACGACAGTATCCGCCGTCAGCCAGGCTCGAGGACGGGCCTGAGGACCGGCGCAGGGACTGGCGCCAGAACCACCGCGAGGTGCTGTCCGGGATATCGTGGACGAGGCGCGTTCGCGATGGACCACACTGGTGGGCCTTCAGAGGAGTCGGGCTTGGTTGGAATTCGCCCGGCCAAGCCCAGCGTCAAGACAACGACCTCTTATTATACTGGGAGTGACATCATGACGGATGCCTTCGGCACCCAGCGCCTTGCCACACCGAGTTAATACACTGCGAAGCGGCGCATAGAGCAAATATGAGCATCCATTGGGGGATGAGCACAATTCTCGCCATCCACTGGATGGTGTGTTTTGTGTCAAGTCAAAGCGGAATAGCAACGGATGTCGATTGATTATTGGCTCCGAATACAACGTGGCTGCTCCGGAGCGCTCCCTTTCCCAGAACATGGTGTGAGCCCCGCTTGAAGATCCCAGGCACGACAGCCCACACCCCACGGGCGCGCCCGCTTTGCAATTCATGCCGATGGGTGTGGCCGTCGCCGGAGGCCGCACCACCGCCCACGAGGTTGAAACCGACCGCCCCTGCGGCTCTTGTAGCGAGTGCCAACTGGGGAGGGCATCGTGGAGCAGCTAGAAAAGAGGGCGAAATCTGGGTGTCAACTGCAGCTGGGGCTGGAAGAGAGTTTACCGGCGCAGCCGGGGGGCAGGAGAGTGCTGCATTAGGAGAACGTGCCGAGCTCTCGGCCAACCGCTTGTTTTGGGAGACGCACGGATCGCACACGCCACGATTGCACTGAACGACCGGGAGGCTGGCAACTTTCCACGCGAGCGTCCCGACCGTCTGGCGCTTCGCACCTTCCCTCCACTGGGCCATTCCCGCGGTCGGTTTGAGGAGGCAGCGGCTGCAGGTCGCGCACCTGTACGCCCACATCTTTGTGGGGAACACCTGCTGCAAGTCAGCCGCCGAGATACTGCCAAGGAAACAAAAAGTGGAAACTTTTTTGGTTACAGACATGGCGACGGGGCACATTCTGTCAAGGTCGTCTGTCAGTGTGCGGTCCATGGCCACAGTCTCGTCGAGCCACCTCTTTCCCATCAGCATAGTTAAACGTACTCCTTGTCACGGTCCATCTCGTGCCCCGCTTGTTCGTCCCCCTCGGGTTGGTGGCCTGATGCTATTAGCAGCGCACTGACCGCTGGACGGCGGTCGCTGGCCACGCGCACCGCACGCGCAGTCCTGAGTGCAAGGCAGTTTGGTCCGCAACTGCGATGGCAGCTGCGGGTCACACCGCCTGCGCAGGCGGTGTGATCCGCCTGAGGACACGCGGCGAAACGATGCACATGAGACGTGTGATGAAAGCCCTTCCACTATCGAGTCAATGCGGTCGAGAGCCACCCCTTCTCACTCACTGTGAGGGTCTATAAAATTGGGTCGCGACCCAATTTCCTTC